>P_2C_Liq_1_UnCtyDRAFT_1000137_pt1 | contig 30449 bp, 28 predicted proteins | sample Pon2CUnioCityCA_2_FD_10234 | JGI IMG/M metagenome (IMG submission 10234) | reverse complement strand
ATCGGGTCGTCCAGCGCAGGATTAGGAATTCCTTCATAGATGTAATTCTGAGGCAGCGGATTCGTACGGAAACCACTGTCGAATCCTAAGAAATCTGTTACTGAACCTTGGTGGCCTAAGCCTTGAATGAGATGCATTGCAGGATTGTAACTCAACGATGAGCTGATGTTCAATGTCTTTTTAGTTGGAAAATCGACCAATTCGATGTTGACTAAACCGCCCGAGAAATCTGCAGGTAAATCTGCTGTGAGCGTCTTGAGTACAACAATATTTTGTAAAATGTTCGTCGGAAAAATATCCATTTGAAGCGAGTTACGGTCCGGATCAAGCCCAGGAATATCCATACTCATTAATTGTGTCTTCGTATAGCGGTCTCCTAAACCGCGTACAAAAACATACTTTCCTCCTTGAATACTCACACCCGGTACGCGTGTTACTGCAGCTGCGGCGTTACCGTCACCAATACGCTTAAAATTCTGTGCGGAAATACCGTCCATAACGGTGGCAGACTTCTTTTTAACATCTAAAAGTGCGCTTTCCGTGTTACGCATCGCAGAGGCGGTTACTGTAACGGTCATCAGCTCGTTCGTCGTAGGTTTGAGACGTAAATTCTCAAAAGCTACCACCTCACCCGCAACTACTTTCACATCAGGAATGATTAGGGTAGTTAATCCAAGGAAGCTAATTTCTAGACTGTACGTCCCTGGGGCAAGGGATAATTCAAAATGTCCATCAAAATCAGTAAAGGCCACTGCACTTTCACTGGGGATTTGGGCATTTGCGTAAAACAATGGTTCATTTGTTTCATCTTCATAAACGGTACCTCTAATAATTCCGTTTTGAGCGGCTACTGCAGTGCTCAACAATAAAGCACAATAGATGGCAATTTTTTGAATCATTTCGTCTTCTGTTATTTGGTGCAAAACACTAAAAAAGGCCCGAGACGGATGTCTCGAGCCTTTTATCGTTATGTTAACTTTATGCAAAGTCAGTTTTGCTTAGAAAGCGCCTTTCATTGCTGCATAGGTCCAAGCTAATTTGCTTTCGTCAGCACCCACGGTAGGTGTGGTAACAGATGTAGCAAAATCAGAAGGATTCCAAGAAGTTACTTCACCTGACTTATCTAAGAATACATCAGCTAAAGTTGTACCGGCAGTGTACGAGCTTAAGTTGATTTCAATAGAAGAGAAGTTTAATAAAGCATTAGAGTAGTTGTAAGCACCTCCAGTTTCGTCGATCTCCCAATCACCAGCATCATCAAAGCCAGTAATGTAGATGTTCTCAACTGTACCCATGGCAGAATCACGGAAATCAGCGATTTCAGCAGCCATACCGTAGAGTGTACCGTTCTTAGCAGTGAACCCTGCTCCCATAGTACCTTCCGGTCCGTCTACTTCCATACCGTGATCTGAATCTGCACCTGCAACATATACAAAGTTGTCAATGGTTCCAGAGTACGCTTGGTCGATATCGTAAGCATCATCACCCTGTGCCCAAACTACGATGTTTGATGCATTTACAGAGCCACCAAAGAATTCAACGCCGTCATCAACGTTAGCTACTACTTCAATGTTATCTACTGTTGTACCAGATCCAACACCACCGAAAGTGATACCATTGATTTCGTTACCGTCACCGATCAATGTACCACCGTGGCGAACACTTACATATTCGATCATACCAGAGTTATCCGCAGCATCAGATCCACCATAGATGGCGTAAGGCTCATTTGCAGGAAGACCTTCGATCAGAGCAGTTGAAGCATCAGCTGAGATAGGGGCATAACCTAAAACAATCAATCCACCCCACAAACCTGCATCAGTTTCGTCGAGGTTCGTACCTGCAGTTTGACCGATCTGAATGTTATCAGCAATTGAAGTCATAATGATAGGCTGAGTTGCAGTTCCGCGAGCATCAAGGTAACCGCCTTGTGCAACAACAATCACAGAAGAGTTTGCTCCCTGTCCGTAACCTCCTTTGATGATTGTACCTGGCTCGATAGTTAAGGTATCTCCAGCAGCAACAATCACACGACCTTGAAGTTCGTAGATACGAGCAGCAGACCATTTTGCATCGCCAGTTTGACCTGAAACTACCACGTTGTTTGGTGTGGCAAAGGGACCTGTAAAGTCGTCATGATTTCCATTTTTTGCCGTAAGAGTCCAAGCAAAGTCTGCAGCAGTTGCGCCGTAAGTTGGCTCATTTACAACAGTACCGCCAGTAAAAGAAGTGCCTAGGAATTTATCTTGGAAGATAGAAACGGCAGACATGTTACCTAAAGTTAAGTGTGATGTATTGATTTCTACGTTAGAGAAATTCAATAGACCCATAGCATGGTTGTACGATGAAGTTGAGTCATCAATTTCAAAATCCGAAGAAGTTGAGAAACCAAAGAAGAATACGTTTTCTACGGAACCCATGGCACCATCACGGAAATCTGCGTATTCGCCGTTTCCACCTAATAAAGTACCATTTTTCAAAGTAAACGAACCTGTAGCGCTACCTTCAGGACCATCGATCTCAAGACCGTGGTCAGAATCGTCGCCTGCTACGTATACGAAGTTGTCAATAGTACCAGAGTAGGCTTGATCGATATCAAAGGCATCATCGCCTTGTGCAGTAACGCTTACGTTTGTTGCGTTTACTGAACCACCGAAAAATTCAACACCATCATCCAATGTTGCAAATACTTCAATATTGCTTACAGTCGTTCCGTTACCAACACCACCAAAAGTGATACCATTGATTTCGTTACCATCACCAATCAACGTACCACCGTGGCGAACACTGATGTAAGTAATAGTACCTGAATTATCAGCGTCATCAGAACCACCGTAGATTGCCCATGGTTCGTTTGCCGGTAAACCTTCAATAAGTGCGGTAGCAGCATCCGCTGAGATAGTTGCTTTACCTAAAACGATCAAACCACCCCAAAGGCCTTTGTCTGTTTCGTCTAGGTTAGAACCGTTGCGTTGGCCTACATTGATGTTGTCTAAAACAGAAGTCAATACGATTGGGTTGTCTGAAGTTCCCTGAGCATCCAACTTACCGCCTTGACCAACGATCAAACAAGAAGCGTTTGCACCATCACCTTCTTTACCTTTAATGATAGTTCCAGCTTCTACAGTGAGTGTTGCGCCATCGCCAACAACTACACGTCCATTAAGCACATAGATAGAGTCTGCACTCCATGTTTCGTTTGCAGTGATGACACCAGATTTGGTTACAATCACAGAAGGATCAACTGGCTCAGGATCTGTACCTCCGCCGTTACATGCGGCAAGTAATGAGGCAGCTGCCGCGAATGCCCAAAGTTTGTTCAGTTTCATTTTAAATGTCTTTTTGTTTCTGACACCACAAATGAAACACGCATATGTAAAGTTAAAATTAACCTGAGGTCAAGGAATCAAAATGCGCATATTAACCTTGTGTTAATTGCGTTAACTGACATAAATCGGGTTCAATAAGACTTATATTTACGAAACAATAAGGCAATTATCTTAGATACAAAGCCATGAAAGCAAAAGACATTACCATACTGCTCGTTGATGACGAACCGGATATTTTAGATTTTATTAGTTACAACTTGAAGGCCGAAGGGTATAAGGTTAAGACCGCTTCTAGTGGCCGTGAGGGGATAGAAAAGGCAAAGAAATACCGTCCTGAACTTATTTTGTTAGATGTAATGATACCTGAGATGGACGGTATTGAGGCATGTGAGCAGATTCGTAAAATCCCAGGGCTGGAGCACACCATCATTGCATTTTTGACAGCGCGTAATGAAGATTACAGCCAAGTGGCAGGTTTCGAAGTAGGCGCGGACGACTACATTGCAAAACCTGTGAAGCCTAAAGTTCTTATTTCTAGACTGAAGGCTCTTTTGCGTCGGAGACCTTCAGAATCGGATTCCACAGAGGAACGCACTACTTTAGGGGATATGGTGATCGATAAAGAGCAATACCATATTGAAATCAAAGGAAAAGTGGTGGAGTTGCCACGAAAAGAATTCGAATTACTCAGCCTGTTAACTTCTAAGTCTGGAAAGGTTTTTACACGGGAGGAAATTATGGATCGTATTTGGGGTACCGCGGTAATCGTAGGTGGACGGACCATTGATGTTCATGTTCGAAAATTACGTGAGAAGATAGGTGATGATCGCATCAAGACGATTAAAGGTGTTGGCTACAAATTTGAAGATTCAAATTCGTAGATTAACCGCATGAAAGTATTGCGGAACAACCTGACTTCACTGATCTCCTCCATTCTTGTATTACTGGTATGTGTTTTTTATAGGGACGTCCTCAGTTCTGCAGGTGTTCTAGTTATAACATTGATTTCGACTGTTTTTCTTTTTTCTTTTGAAGCCCTCGTTCGACGATACGCCCTCGAAAAGACCGTGGCCATCATGAAGGAACACGATCCGGCATTGTTTAAAGAGATTCCCGAATCCATAGAAGGAATGGAAGAAGAGATTGTGCTTTGGTCTAAAAAACAATCCGAATTTTTAGAGGATTATAAGAGTCGCGAGCAGTTTAGAAGAGAGTACGTAGGTAACATTAGCCATGAACTTAAAACGCCTATTTTTAGCATCCAAGGCTACGTGCATACCTTGTTGGATGGAGCCATTGATGATCCTAAGGTGGCAAAGCGATTTTTGAAGCGCGCTGCTAAATCCGTAGATCGTATGACGGAATTGGTCAAAGATTTGGAAGCCATTTCTAAGATTGAAAGCGGCTTGTATGAAATTCAATTGCGCCCTGTGGTGCTGCGTAATTTGATCGACGATTCTATGGAAGCATTGGAGTCTTTCATCGCAAAACACAAGGCTGAGGTAGAATTAGTTTGGGAAGTAAAGCGAGATGTTCAAGTCGTTTGCGATTCTGCTCGAATGGAGCAGGTGCTGGATAACTTGATCGTCAATGCAATAAAATACAGTCCTGTTGGGTCTTCAGTTATTGTTGTGATACGTGAGAAAAATAATAGGGTATACATAGATGTTCGCGATCATGGTTTTGGTATTCCCGATGGAGATTTAGCGCGAATTTTCGAGCGATTTTACCGCGTTGATAAGGCTCGAGCAAGGAGTGAAGGAGGTTCTGGTTTGGGACTGTCTATTGTAAAGCATATTGTAGAGGCACACGGTGAGGAAATCACGGTAAGTTCTAAAGAACGTGTGGGCTCCGTGTTTACTTTTTCACTGGCCAAAGTGAAGCGATAAATCGTGTAAAACCTTTCTATTTAAATTGGGAACTGCATGGTGCGGTAGTTAAATTTGAGGTAAACCTTGAATACCATGGAGTGGACCCCTGAATTGATGGAAAAGCTTGCTGCATTGCGCGGTAAGATCGAAAGCACTGGCCAAGATTTTGAGACGTACGTTGACGGTTGGCAGCGTGCGCAGTTCAAAAATTATTGGGATTATATCCAATTAGAAACTCTTTTGAGCCTGCAACGCCCCGTTACAGATGTACAGGACGAACCCATCTTTATCATTTACCATCAAATCACCGAGCTGTATTTCAAACTTGCGCGCATTGAAATAGATGCAATCGCTTCTGCCGAAGTTTTAGAAGTGAGTGATTTTAAGGAGCGTTTAGATCGTTTAAACCGCTATTTTGGTGCACTTCGTAGCAGTTTCGGTGTGATGGAACACGGTATGAAAAAGTCCGAGTTTTTGGCGTTTCGAGATGCATTAGCACCGGCTTCCGGTTTTCAAAGCGCACAATACCGTATGATAGAACTGGGTTGCGCACCGGTGATCAATATCGTTGCAGAATCGAAGCGTGAAGAATTACGCCGTTCCTCTGTTGAAGAGCAGATGGAAGCTATTTATTGGCGTGATGGTGCTAAAATTGAATCTACAGGACAGCCGGCCTANACNGCTGTNCAATTCATTGAAAAGTATTGGGATGATTTTCTATTTGCTGCNGAAGCTTATGAACACTGTAATATTTGGGAACGCTTTTGTGAATTAAAACGCAGTGGGCTCAGTGATGACGAATTGCTAAGTCTCGAGAACGCCCTGCGTTTATTGGATTTAAATGTCAATGTGAATTGGCCTTTACAGCATTATAAAACGGCCGTACGCTATTTGTCTAAAAAGCCTATTGACATTGCTGCGACGGGTGGGACGAATTGGCAGAAATACCTGCCTCCGAGATTCCAGCGCCGTATTTTCTATCCCGAACTGTGGACGGCGACCCAACGTGCCGAATGGGGTAAAAGCTGGGTTGAAGAAGTATTAAGAGAAATAGAAGCAGTTAAATGAGTTTGAAAAAGAATGCCTGGATCGCGATAGCGGCGCTTTTTGTTTTGCTCATTATTTGGGTTATTTCTTCGAAAAATGAACGGGTAACCGTCCTTGAAGAACACGAAGAGGTGCCTGAAATCGTNGANCCTAGGGTGGTTTTGACCTTGCCTGCCGATACATTGCGCTTCGAAAAGCATACTATAGCATCCGGCGAAAGCTTTGGTGCTCTTTTGGGCAAACGAGGCATAGGAACCGCTCAGATTTATAAAATTGCCGCCGCCGTTGAGGACGATTTTAATGTCCGCCGTATTCGCGCCGGCGTTGAAGTTCAATTCGCCACTGGGGACAGTGCGCTTTTTCCTACCTATTTTATCTACCCAGAAAGTAAATATGAGTATTGGATCATTGGTCTTCAAGATTCCATTTACGCGAAAAAGGTAGAAAAGGAGCGCGAGGTGCGCCGGAGAGCCATTTCCGGAACCATAGATGATGCTCTTTATTTAAGTGTGGGACGCTCTGGTGGAACTCAAGCGCTTGCCATGTCGTTGGTAGAGGTATATGCATGGACCATTGATTTCTTCCGTCTTCAAAAGGGGGATGCCTTTAGTGTAATTTACGAAGAAGAGTATGTAGACGATACGGTTTATGTGGGGCTTAAAAACATCATCGCTGCAAATCTGACGCATATGGGAAATGATTTTTATTCCTTTCCATATGAAAATGAATTGGGCTTTAACGACTACTACGATGAGGAAGGACGGAGCTTAAGAAAAACCTTTCTTCGCGCACCACTGAATTTTACGCGCATTTCTTCGCGGTATTCCGGTCGCCGATTTCATCCTGTACAAAAACGTTGGAAGGCACACCTAGGAACAGATTATGCTGCGCCAACGGGAACGCCTATTATGACGACTGCTGACGGTGTTATTATTGCCGCCCAGTATACATCTGCCAATGGGAATTATGTGAAGGTTCGTCACAACAGCACCTACACCACTCAATACCTACACATGAGTAAAATCAAGCCGGGTATTAAAAATGGCGTGCGCGTAAAACAGGGCGATGTCATCGGGTATGTAGGTTCTACGGGCTTAGCAACCGGTCCGCACGTATGTTACCGCTTTTGGGTAAATGGAAAGCAGGTAGATCCGTACCAGCAGAAGTTACCTGATGCCAAGCCGCTTGAAGACGATCGAATGGAAGCCTACAAGTCGTACATGTCTAAACTGAAAAAAGAATTGGACTCACTTACCCAATAACGATATTGATAATACGTCCAGGTACGATAATCATTTTGCGTATTTGCTTCTCACCAATCTGTTCTGAGGTCCGAGGGTCTTCGAGAACTGCTTTTTCAATGGCATCTTTATCCATGTCCAGCGGTAATTCTAATTGGAAACGTACTTTTCCATTGAAAGAAACCGGGTAATTCTTACTGCTTTCGATTAAATAACTTTCGTTGTGCTGCGGGTAAGACGCGTGGGTCACAGAACCTGTGCCGCCTAATTTTTCCCAAAGCTCTTCTGCTAAATGTGGTGCAAACGGCGCGATGAGTCGAACTAGAGGTTCAAGTACTTCTTTATTATTCGCCTTTAACTCCGTCAATTCATTCGTAGCGATCATGAAAGCACTCACCGAAGTATTGAAACTGAAGTTTTCAATATCCTCGCCGACCTTTTTAATACAGGTATGTGCTGCTTTGAGCGCTTTTTTATCTGCAGGGGCATCGCTTACCGCAAAGGTGCCGTCCCTGTGAAAGAGCTTCCAGAATTTACGTTGGAATCCCGCGACACCACTTAATCCCTGAGTATTCCATGGTTTACTCTGTTCAATGGGTCCTAGGAACATTTCATACATTCGGAGTACGTCGGCGCCATATTTTAAGACAATTTCGTCGGGATTTGTCACATTGAATTTCGATTTGGACATTTTTTCCACCTCCCTGCTGCAGATGTACTTCCCTTCTTCTAAAATGAATTCTGCACTCTTGTATTCTTCACGCCAATTTTTAAACGCTTCCACATCCAATTCATCGCCTTGTAAGAAACTTACATCCGCATGCAGTGGATGCGTTTCGTACTGGTCTTTTAAGCCTGCGCTTACGAACGTATTTGTGCCATTGATGCGATGCACAAAGGCACTGATGCCCTGAATCATCCCCTGATTGATGAGTTTTTTAAACGGCTCATCAAAAGCAATATGGCCTAAATCATACAACGCTTTTGTCCAAAACCTGGAGTAGAGCAGATGGCCGGTAGCGTGTTCAGAGCCGCCCACATAAAGATCGACCTGATTCCAGTACGCCACAGTTGACGCACCTGCAAATTTGTTCTCATTGTGAGCGTCCATATAACGCAAGAAGTACCAGGAAGATCCTGCCCAACCGGGCATGGTAGTGGTTTCTAGAGGGTATCCGTTGTACGTCCAATTTTCCGCTCGGGCCAATGGCGGTTCCCCATCTTCAGTAGGTAGGTAAGCATCCACTGCGGGCAATGTCAATGGAAGATCTTCGAGCGGTAGTGTTTTTGGAATCCCATTTTCGTAAAATACAGGAATGGGCTCGCCCCAGTAGCGTTGGCGGCCAAAGATGGCATCACGCAGTTTAAACTGTGTAGCGCCTTTTCCGTAGCCAATTTCTTCTAAATGTTCAATCATTTTTCCCTTCGCGTCCATGCAATCCATGCCGTCGAGAAATCCTGAATTCACCATTTTACCCGATTTCGCATCGTAGCTCTCCTTTGTAATATCACCTCCTTCAACTACTTCCACGATAGGAAGGTCAAAGTGCTTAGCAAAGGCATGGTCTCTGCTGTCGTGCGCGGGCACAGCCATCACCGCCCCTGTTCCATAGCTGGCTAATACATAATCGCCAATCCAAATAGGCACTTGTGCTTTTGTGATCGGATGAAGTGCATAGGCACCGGTAAAACAGCCGCTGATGGTTTTTGTATCTGCCATGCGATCGCGCTCACTGCGCGAGGCGGCTATTTCTTTATAGGCTGCTATGGCCTCGCTGCGCTCGGCCGTAGTAATAGTGTCGACCAATTCGTGCTCAGGTGCAAGTGTTAAAAAAGTGGCACCATAAAGCGTATCGGGACGGGTCGAAAAAACCTCAATCTGTCCAGGGTGGTCTTTAATGTCAAAAAACAGTGCGGCTCCTACAGACTTACCGATCCAATTACGCTGCGTCTCTTTCAATGCGTTGCTCCAGTCAATACGTTCCAGTCCCTCTAGAAGGCGGTCTGCAAATGCGGTAATGCGCATGGACCACTGCATCATTTTTTTTTGAACTACCGGATGGCCGCCTCTTTCACTTACACCGTCTTTTACTTCATCATTGGCCAGTACGGTGCCCAATGCCGGACACCAGTTTACGTTACTTTCGCTGCGGTAGGCCAAGCGGTAGTTTAAGAGTACCTCAGAACGGTCTTTTTCGTTCAAGCCCTTCCATTGCGCCGCGGTAAGCGCGATAGTTTCGGTTTCTGCAGCCTGCAGCCCCTTAGTCCCGTGTTCGTTTAAATGCTGAATGAGGGAATCAATGTGACGGCTTTTTCCGCTGGAATGGTCATACCAAGCGTCAAAAAGTTGAATAAAAATCCACTGTGTCCATTTGTAATACGACGGATCGGTGGTTTTAAATTCACGCGACCAGTCCAAACCAAAACCAATGTTGTCCAATTGCTCGCGGTAGCGGGCCGTGTTGATTGCGGTGGTTTTTTCCGGGTGTTGGCCGGTTTGAATGGCGTATTGTTCAGCTGGAAGGCCGAAGGCATCATAGCCCATTGGATGCAGTACATTGAAACCTTTTTGCTTTTTGTAGCGGCCGTAAATGTCTGAGGCTATGTATCCTAGCGGATGTCCTACGTGCAATCCTGCACCTGAAGGATAGGGGAACATGTCCAACACGTAAAACTTGGGTTGGTCACTCGAGTTTGGAGCATGATAGGTGCCGTTTTCGGCCCAAATCTGCTGCCATTTTTTATCTATTTCGTTGTGGTTGTACTCCATAGCGTTAAAGAAGTGTTGAACATGCGCGAAATTAGTGAATGCGCCGCTAGATTTACTATTTTCGCTGCAATGAGTTCCAAAGAACAAAAATTCACTTCTTCGCGCGTTCGGTCGTCGTACCTGTCCGTTGTCGTTTCCATGACCCTCGTCTTGTTTGTACTCGGCGTTTTGGGTTCGCTAGTATTTTCTGCAAAGGCATTGGCCCAGGCTGTACGAGAAAACTTCACGTTCACCTTGGTATTGGATGAATCGGTTCCAGAAGAAGAGTTGCGGACCTTGGTAAAATCACAGCAGTTAGCGGACTATGCCAAAAGTGCCGAATTGGTTACAAAAGAGGAAGCTGCCGCGGCACTTCAGGCGGATTTNGGTGAAGATTTTGTGGAATTCTTAGGATACAATCCACTCTCAAATACAGTGGACTTGCATTTGAACGGCACGTTTGTGGCTTCGGGTAACCTCGAAGAACTTCGGGAAACGCTCCTAAAAGATCCGTATATCGACGATGTACTTTACGATCCTGACCTTATTACGCTCGTGAATCAAAACATTGAAAAAATCAGTTGGGTACTGGGTGGCGCAGTTTTCGTTTTGCTGCTGGTTGCCTTGGCTTTGATCAATTCAAGCATACGACTGACCATTTACTCGAAGCGCTTCCTGTTAAAGACCATGCAATTGGTCGGGGCAACTTCGGCGTTTATCAGAAGGCCGTATCTTTTGAATAGTTTATTTTTAGGCGTGCTGAGTGCTGTATTGAGCATGGGATTGCTCCTGGCCTTAGGTAGGGCGCTGGGAACGTACTTCCCTGCCCTGTTAGCACTCTTCGAACGTCAAACTATTGTGGTAGTATTTGCTGCCTTATTGTGTATAGGCTTGCTAGTGCCTGGAGTTTCCACTGCCATTGCGATCCGTAAATATTTGAAATTAAGAACGAACGAATTATACTATTGACCATGGAAAATAAAGATACTTTCCTTTTTGACCGCAGAAAATATATCGTACTGATCGCTGGATTGGTCATGCTTGCTATCGGGTTTGCATTAATGCTCGGTGGCGGCGCAGAAGCGCAGGATGAATTCAACGAAGAGATTTTCGGCACGCAGCGGATCGGCGTTGCACCATGGTTCATTTTTATTGGATTATTGTTGCCTATCGCAGCAATTATGATGAAGAAAAAGGAAGATTAATTTTTCGATATGACGCCAATTCAAGCCTTAATTCTCGGCCTAATTCAAGGCCTCACGGAATTCTTGCCAGTAAGTTCTTCGGGTCACCTTGAAATAGGAAAAGCACTTTTTGGTCTCGAGATGTCCGGCGCACAAAGTCTGACGTTTGATGTTGTTGTTCACGCTGGAACGGCACTGTCTACCATCGTCGTTTTTCGGAAGGACATTGCTGAAATTATCACTGGGTTATTGAAATTCAAATGGAATGCGGAGACAAAATTTGCGAGTTTCGTTTTGATTTCAATGGTTCCGGCAGCTTTTATAGGATTAGTTTTCGAAGAAGAGATCGGCGCACTATTTGAGGGCCAATTACTTTTGATCGGTGCAATGTTAGCGCTCACGGGATTGTTGCTTTTTCTTGCGGACCGTGCTAAGGAAACACGTAAAAGTGTACAGGGAATTGATGCCTTCGTGGTTGGATTGGCTCAAGCAGTGGCCATCTTGCCGGGAATCTCTCGCAGTGGTGCAACCATTTCTACCTCTGTTTTGCTCGGTATAGATCGTGCAAAGGCTGCACGATTCTCTTTTCTAATGGTGCTTCCCATAATCCTGGGTAAAGCATTTTTAGATGCAAAAGATATTGTCGCAGGAGAGACTATGGGCGAAGAAGTCAGCGGTGCCGTTTTAATTATTGGTTTATTGGCTGCTTTCCTTAGTGGAGTTGTAGCATGTAATTGGATGGTGGCGCTTGTGAAGCGGAGCCAATTGAAATATTTCTCTTACTACTGTTTCGCGGTGGCTGCCATCGTTTTGATCAGTCAACTCGCCTAAGCTTTGACTAAAGCATCGATATTGGCCGGGGAAGTCCTACTGGTGGACAAACCTCTCGAGTGGACCAGCTTTCAAGCGGTCGCGAAGATTCGTTTTACCCTTCAAAAAGAATTGGGTCTTAAAAAGCTTAAAGTAGGACATGCTGGTACGCTCGATCCCCTTGCGACGGGGTTGCTTATCATTTGTGTCGGTAAAAAGACCAAAGAGATTGCCAGTTTCATGGGACAGGAGAAGGAGTATATTGCTGAAATCACTTTTGGCGGTACCACACCTTCGTATGATTTAGAAAGTGAAATTGATGCCATCTATCCAACCGAGCATATTACTGCTGCCGCAATAACAGAGATACTTCCTCAGTTTCAGGGAGAAATTCAGCAATATCCACCCATCTTTTCAGCCATCAAACAAGGAGGTGTCCGCATGTACGAAAAAGCGCGTGCTGGCGAAGAAGTGATTGTGGAGCCGCGTACGGTTCAAATTGATGAACTAGAAATTTTATCTTTTTCAGATCATGTACTAAAGCTACGTGTGCTTTGCGGTAAAGGAACGTACATCCGCTCTTTAGCGCACGACCTAGGCAAGGCACTGCATTCTGGGGCGCATTTGAGTGCTTTACGTAGAACGAAAATCGGGTCCTTCACTGCCGATGGCGCAAAGAACCCGATGGAATGGTCTGCGTATTTTAAGTCCTCCTTGGAAGGCTAGTCTAAATAGTTGCTTTTCCAGAGATTCGCATTGAAATTTTTCATTCTGCTAAAGCCGTACAGTGCAGTCATCGCACCCGTTGAAAAGACCATCCAAAAGAAGAAGATTACACGAAGGTGTAGTATGGTTCCTGTGTCTTTCGGTCCTCGAATTAGGCTTTCTGGAAAGAGTAGAGCTACTGCCAAACAAAATCCAAAGACGGTCTTCATTAGGCTTTCAAAATCTCTGAATGGATANACNAAAGCTTTACGTAATGGGTGCAAGTCGTTACCCCATTTGGCCAGCAGGTAATGATAGCCGCCGCCCATAGGGACGAAAAGCAAGGGGTCCTTGTCTTTTTCAGCCAATTTGAACATGCCGGCAGGTGCAATCATTTTGAATCCTTTAATCTCACGGCCTTGTGCAGCTTCAAAATCCTTGACTGCATCTAAGGCTTCTGCTGGGAAGGTTCCGTTGAAGTGTTTGGAATCTAAGAAGCGAAGACGGTAGTCAACGCATAGTTTTTTGATGTCCGAGATGTGGTAAATTCGTTCCGTTTCAAGGGCATCAAAGTTCAACGACTCCAGGTCGCCGGTCGATTCAAAGAGGTTTTCCAAAATGCGGGCTCCATCAGAAGGCGCGTTAAGCAAAGTTTTGAATCCGTCCAGCACGTCCAGATGTGCTGAAGTTTCGTTTTTCGAGCGCTGATCGCTCAACTTTTGGTGTAGATTAACTCCCATAAAAATATGTTTGAATGCGTGCGTTCAATCCATGTGTGGCGAGTAGGTTTAACAAATGTCGGTATTGCATTGTTTAAAATCAATTGGTTCTCATAAAACTTGACAAGGGGGGTGTCGAAATCGTATCTTTGCCGTTCTATTAATATTAATTTTTCAAAGCCCGTAAGCTATGAAAATGAAACTCTCACACTTTGCCTATGACCTTCCAAAGGAGCTTATAGCGCAAGAACCCACAATTCACCGCGATGATAGTCGCTTAATGGTCGTACACAAAGACACCGGTGAAATCGAACACAAGCACTTTCATGAAGTCATCGATTATTTCGACGATGGCGACGTAATGGTCCTCAACAACACCAAAGTTTTTCCTGCTAGAATGTGGGGAAACAAGGAGAAAACCGGTGCGCGCATCGAAGTTTTCCTACTTCGTGAGTTGAATTCAGAGAGCCGTTTGTGGGATGTGCTGGTAGATCCAGCACGTAAAATTAGAATCGGCAACAAATTGTACTTTGGCGACGACGACTCTTTAGTTGCTGAGGTTATTGACAATACAACATCTCGCGGGAGAACACTGCGCTTCCTCTTCGACGGTAGCTATGAAGAGTTCCGCGCGAAATTGAAGGAAATGGGGGAAACGCCCTTGCCTAAATACATCGATCGCGAGCCGACAGAAGAAGACGGCGAACGTTACCAAACCATCTTTGCAAAGGTTGAAGGTGCGGTTGCAGCGCCTGTAGCCGGACTGCATTTCTCTAAACACCTGATGAAGCGTTTGGAAATTAAGGGTGTTCATTTGCCGGAATTGACCCACCACGTAGGTCTGGGCACCTTCCGTCCGGTTGAGGTGGAAGATTTGAGCAAACACAAGATGGATAGCGAGCAGTATTTCTTGCCTCAAAGCACGGCAGATACTATTAACACGGCCTTAGCGGAAAAACGTAAGGTATGTGCTATTGGGACGACGACCGTTCGTACCATCGAGAGCTCGTTAACCACAGGCGGCCGCGTAACCGGTAGTGAAGGTTGGACCAACAAATTCATTTTCCCTCCTTATGAAATACAAGTGCCTGATGCGATGGTGACCAACTTCCATCCTCCTGGCTCGACTTTATTAATGATGAACAGCGCAATGTTGGGTCACGATCTTGCCATGCACGCGATCAACGAAGCAATAAAGGAGAAATACCGTTTCCTCGCTTTCGGAGATGCCATGTTGATCATCTAATCGACAGATTGAAATACGTAATTAAGGCCCTGCAGTAGCTACTGTGGGGCTTTTTTATTGTGCAGTGGTGAAGGCGTGTAAATAGCTTGAGGCAACATGTTCCCAATTAAAATGTGCCGAAATTCGCTCGCGAGATAGACGGGACTGTTCCTCCCGGATTGCATTAGATGGACGTTGTGTTAACAATAGGGCCAACGCTTCTTCGTCTTTCCATAAAGCGCCAAGTCCTCCTAAAACACTTGCGTTAAATGGATTCTCATGAGCCAATACCATAGCACCTGCCCCCATGGCCTCGAGCAGGGCAGGGTTGGTGCCGCCTACGCTGTGTCCGTGCAGATAAAATGTTGCACGCGTACGAAGGGCATTAAGTAGGGTTTTATCGTAAATGGTGCCCGCGTAAATAATGTTGGCTTCGGGAAAGGTGGCTTTAAGTTTACGACCGTAGCGTGTCGTGTAATCACCAACGGTTACGAGTGTTTCCCCCGTGCTCGCTGCAGCATCTAGAATTTCAAATACGTGATTATCCGGCTGTATACGTCCAATATGGAGGTGGAAGTTATCTATGGGTAAGTCGTTGCGTTGTAAAATCTCGATGGCATCGGTAGGTTCTTCTACAATTTCACTTCCATAAGCGATAGTAGATGTGGATACTTTGTATTTGCTGAGGTATTTGGCAATCTCTGGATTGTCAGCAATTAAAAGTTTTGAACGCTTCGCGGCTCGTCGCTCGCTCCATTGTAAGAAAATAGATAGTGGCCCGGCATATTTGGCTCTTTGGTGCTCTAAACCGTCCATATTCGTAACCGTTTTATGCTTCGGCCAGAGAAAGGACCAAATCCCACTGGTTGTATAGCCCAATTGAAGAATGACGTCGAAATTCTTTCTTCGCGCGTCCATGATGCACAACAAATCGTAAATAAATTGGCCCGCAAGTCCTAGGCGCTTTTCTGGATTGAAAATGTGACGAATCTGTACCCCTTTGAATTCAGAGACCTTCTCCGGGTGATTGCTAATGGTGTAGACCACTACTTCGTGTCCCGCTTTTACCCATAACGGTGCGGTGTGTGCGGCCATTTCTTCAAAGCCTCCGTATCGGTTTGGAATCCCTCTGGATCCTAGCACTGCAATCTTCACTCGTTAAAAGTAGGATATTTCTTCCGTCTCTCTTAGTTTAATAAGTACCCCGTTAATGAAAATCCAATAGACATGGAAAAACAATCCTTTTTTGAAGCATCGCGGCAGTGGTCGCAGGCAAAGTTATTGAGCTACATTTTGAATGCTGGTGCCCGATTTCAGGGCGTCGATGAGCTGGAATCCTCATTAAATGAATACTTTTTAGATTTTAATCGAATCCTTCAAGTGGATGAAGATGCCTTGAGGGAAATTAAAGGGATTGGACCTACAAAGGCAAAACAAATCATGGCCGTTTTAGCCTTGCATCAAGCGTGGAGTGCACCCAAGCCACTTAAAGAGGTGATTCGGAAAAGTGCAGATGCGTATCAGCATTTTAAAAGTCTAGAATTTCCGGCGCACGAAGAGTTTCATGTTTTGTATTTGAACCGAGCGCACGCCCCATTGGCGCGACACCAATTGTTCAAGGGAGGATTGACGGGTACCGTAACGGATGTGCGTTTAATTCTCAANACGGGCATTGCATTGGAATGCGACAGCAATCATTGTCGCCCACAATCACCCGAGTGGATCATTGCAACCCAGTGAAAACGATAAGCGGATGACACGAAAATTAAGCGCTGCTGCAGATACTTTAGATATCAAGTTGCTGGATCACTTAATTGTGGCCGGTAGTGGCTACTTTAGCTTTTCAGATCAGGGATTATTGTAATGGGAGCATTGGCCTACAGTCAGCGATGGGCTGCATTTTTTAAGAGGTACGACCATTGGCGCTATTTTTTTGCGGAGTGGAATAAAATCATGTACTTAAAATCGTACCGCAAGCACCACAACACGGGTGCTCTCGAAAAGTCCCTGCATCACGGCATACGCTGGCTTATTCATAGCATCTCTAGGGGTACCGATCGCGGATCGGGAACCTACTACCATCACAGCGGTTGGACGTCATCGTATCCTGAAACTACAGGCTATATCATTCCGACACTAGTACGCTATGCTCAAAATGAAGAAGGGCCCTGGGCGAAAAACGCCGAGGCTGCAGCATTGGAAGCTGGAAAATGGCTGCTGGAAATACAGCATTCAGACGGCGGTTGGCCGGGCGGCTATATGCACCAAAAACGAGGCGCTGTGGTGTTCAATACGGGCCAAATTCTTCGTGGCATGCGTGCGCTTTATCTTTTTACAGGAGAAGAAAAATACAAAGCGTCGGCACACCGAGCAATCCTATGGGTGTGGAAGCAATTGGACGCTGAAGGTAAATTCTCTTCGAATGATTTCATGGGTGCGGTGCGCGTCTATGGGACCTATGTGGTAGCGCCCATTCTAGAGTGGTTGCCACACTTTGAGGCAGATAAAGACGGTTGGGAAGCAAAGGCTCGATTGCATTTAGATTGGGTGTTGACGCAGCAGCAGGATAACTTCTGGCTAGCCAATTGTGACAATACCGAACATAAAAACCATAAACCCATCATTCATACCATCGCCTACACACTCGACGGGTTGTTTGATTCCGGAGGTCTGTTAAAGGATGAGAAGTATATGAATGCGGCCATTGGTGGCGCCGAAATACTGGCGCAGAAATTTATAGAACGTGGATTATTGCACGGTAGATATGATAAGAGGTGGCACGGTTCGGAAGCGTTTATACCCACGGGCGGTGCCCAGTTGGCCATCCTTTGGCATAAAATTGCGAGGGCAGATACAGAGGCTTTCTGGGCAGAGGAGGCACGGAGTAGTATGAATGTTTTACTGTCTGTTATTGCGACTAATGGAGCGCGCACGGCGCTCGATGTAGGAGGTGCTTTACAAGGTTCTTTCCCTATGTGGGGCAGGTATGAAACCTTTGGTTTGCCGAATTGGGCGACCAAATACATGGCAGATAGTTTGATGAATGAATTAAATTGGTCCAATGAGCGCTAAAGATATTTTAAGGTCCTTAGTTCCATCCGCCGTATTAGCTTGGAGTCGCCGTCGTAGAAAAGACCAGGTTCGAAAAACACTCGCAAAGAAGAAAGATTCCGGTGAGACCTGGACGAAAGAGCGTTTGGTCCGTTCATTGCGTGCTGCAGGGGTTCAAGAGGGAGCAGATCTACTCGTACACAGTTCGATGAGCGCTATAGGCTACGTCGAAGGAGGACCCAAAACTGTGGTGGACGCATTGCGTGAAGTCATAGGTCCGAATGCGAATCTTCTCATGCCAACCAGTCCAGTAACGACACTTCAGGCGATGCACCCACAAGAGGTGTTTCAAGTACTGGAAACCCCCAGTAAAATGGGTGCCATAACAGAGTACTTTCGAACACAGGTTGCCACTGAGCGCAGTGCACATCCGTTAGAGCCTGTTGCAGTTGATGGACCGGATGCATCGATGTATGTGAAAGGGCACCATACGGATGGAACACCTTATGGATTGCAAAGTCCATGGATGAAGCATTTAGATAGCGGTGGACAGTTGCTCTACATAGGTACTACACTCATCAATAGCGGTACCAGTTTACATGCAGTTGAAGATGCAATTGGATGGAAATCGTTTTCATTTCCAATCTATCTAGAAGAGAGTAAGCCATTTCCAGTACAATTGAAAGACGGCAGAAACGTTACGGTAGTAACCAAATGCCACAATCCTGAAGTGAGTGCGCTCCGTAAATGCGACGGTCTTATTCCGTTGCTTGAAACAAAAGGGGCCCTTACACGTGTTATTATTGGGGAAGCACCGGCTTTGCTTGTGGATGCAAAGGCCTTTAAAAGGGTTTTACTGGATGCCTATAAAGAGAATGGAACAACTATGTATACGCCACAAGGATCATGAGAAATATACTATTAACAGGCGGCGGTGGCGGCATTGCTAAAGCTATTGCTCCTTTATTGGCTGCGGAACCGTTCCGATTATTGTTAACCACTCGGGAAGGAAATGCGCTAGAATCGTTTTGTAAAAAAAACAACATACAAGCGGAGGTTTTTAGTGCGGACCTCACCCTGCAAGAAGATGTAGAAGCCCTCTTTGATTGGGCGGAGACTTTTGGTGGTGTGGACGTACTCATAAATAATGCCGGTATTTCTCATGCGGCTGCTTCTTGGAAGCTGACCGCTGAAGAAATGCATCGTTTGATGGAAGTTAATTTTTACAGCGCAGTACGCTGCACACAACTTGCCCTTCAAGGCATGCGAGTAAAAAGCTATGGCAGAATCATTTCCGTAAGCTCTGTAGTTGCGCATAAACCGGCTTTTGGTACCAGTGCCTACACGGCATCAAAAAGTGCGCTTGAAGGTTATATGCGCGGGGTGGCGTTGGACGTATCCACTCAAGGAATTACGGCGAACACGATTGCCTATGGGTACATGAATGCAGGCATGTTAAATGATGTGCCTCAACCCATTTTAGATGAGATAAGAAAGGGCATACCTCAAGACCATTTTGGTCGGCCTGAACAGATTCTTGCAGCCCTTAAATATTTGATAGATAGCGAATATACTACCGGGCAAACCCTTCATATAAATGGCGGTCAATGGATGCCGTAATAGCGCTATATACTCCTCAGCTCACGACCCGTTTTAAATGGGCGGCAAAGGTGTTTTTTAAAAATGCCATGCGGCTGGATTTGGTCATCTATACCTCAGAAGAAGCCTTTGCGCAAGCGGAAGGGATCAAGGTGAATTATTCGCCTGAGATGCGACAAGATGCGTTTAATATTAGTCCACAGGGTTTACTTTGGGAGCACGAGATTTCGGATCAAGAATTCTACACTTCAGATTGGGAAGGAATGCCTGTTTTTTGCCAACGTCAGATCGGTGATCTTCCATTTGATCCTTTGGCAGCAACGTTTTACCTCGTATCCCGCTACGAAGAATATTTGCCCTTCATCCCGGATGAACACGGTCGCTTTCCGGCAAAGCAGAGTTTTGCTTTTAGCAATGGCTTTTTATCACGTCCGCTGGTAGGAGAGTGGGCGTTGGCTGTTGGAAAACGTTTACTGGGTGACCAATTCGAATTGGCCCAACATTACGACTACCTCACTACGGTGGATATCGACAACCTTTTTGCGTACAAGGGTAAAGGTGCGCTTCGCACTATAGGAGCACTTGCTAAGGATATACGTAGCGGTTCCTTTTGGAAACTCAAGGAACGAGTGTCGACCCTTTTTAATCTTCGACGCGATCCCTATGATACGTTTCGTAAACAGCGCAATTGGAATAAGACGCACGGGATCAAAGCCATTTATTTCATGCTCTTCGCACCCTTTGGTCCAAAGGATAGAAATGTGAGTCCACACAGTACCGAAGCGGCTGTGAAGCTCCGCGAAATTGCGGATTGGTCAACGGTGGGTATTCATCCGAGCTATGCTTCGAACAGCGATGCAGAAAAAGTGCAGAAAGAGCGCGTGCAGCTCCAAGAAGTTTTAAGAAGACCCGTGATCCATTCACGCCAACACTACCTCAGAATGCGTACCCCACAAACCTTCAGGAATTTGGTGGATTTAGGGGTGAAAGAAGAACACAGTATGGGGTACACCTACACTCCGGGCTTTAGATCAAGCATGGCATGTTCCTACACGTTTTATGATTTGGAAATGGAGGCAGAATTGCCGCTGCTCATGAGACCTTTTGCCTTCATGGACATCACATATGCACATTTGCGCCCGGAGGAGGCGGCAGAAGAAATGAAGCAATGGATCCCAAGAGTCAAAGAGGTCGGCGGTACGCTCATCTCAGTGTGGCACAATAGAACTTTCTCAGAACACGAGGTACAGTGGAAAGGCTGGCCTGAAACCTATAAAACATTTATTCATGCCGCTCAACCTTAGGTATTTAGATCATAAAGAAATAGATTTTGAGCGATGGGATCGGTGCGTTGGTGCGCGCAATAAACCGCAACCCTATGGTTTTAGCTGGTATTTGAATTGGGTAGCTCCGGGCTGGACCGCGGTTGTCTATGGCGATTATGAAGCCGTTTTACCGGTATTCCCCCAAGTTAAAAAGGGATTTACTTTTACTACTCGTCCTTACGGTACACAAGCACTAGGTCCTTTTGCGACCATACCACTTAGCGCTGAATGGACTCAAGATTTTATTGAACGCGTCATGGCTGAGGTCCAGTACGGTGAATTCTTTATTTCTCCGGAAGTACCACGACCTGGGCATTGGACGGGGCAAACCTTTTCAAACTTTGTGCTGAATACGAACGTCCCCTATGAGCAATTAAAAGGTGGATACTCCGCACAAACTAAACGAAATCTAAAAAAGGCCGAAAAGGCGAAATTGGATTTTGGGAATTGGCCTACAGTGCAAGATTTGATCAGATTGTGGCAAAATACGACGCAAGAGCGCACGCAAATCACCGATGAAAATATGCGCAGCTTGGGTAAAGTTTTGGAGTTTTGTGTGTATCAAAAGCGAGGTCAGATACTCGCTGCCTATGGAGAGGGAAACAGTTTAGTCGCCGGCCAATTTTGGGTGCAGTGGCAAGGCCGTTCCACCTTATTGCTAAATGCGAGTACTTCCGAGGGTAAAGCGATCGGGGCACCAACATTGCTCATAGATCAAATGATACAATCAAAGGCAGGATTAGACCATTGCATTGATTTTGAAGGAAGCAGCATACCCGGACTTGCGCGCTTTTATCAAGGCTTTGGCGCATCCGATGAACCTTTTTACTTCCATGTCGATAACCGTTTGCCCTGGTGGTCAAAATGGATGAAACCTAAAACAACACAGTCGTGAGGTACAAGCATTTATTTTTTGACTGGGATCACACCCTATGGGATTTTGAAAAGAATTCCGAGATGTCTCTTCGCAATCTCTTTGTTGATTTAGGCTTGCAAGCGCTTGGTATGCCTTCTTTTGAATTGTTTTTTGAGAAATACATAACAATCAATGATTTGAAATGGGATTTGTACCGTCAAGGTAAAATCACCAAGCAAGGTCTGCGCGAATCTCGTTTTCAAGAAACCTTTGCGCACTTTGGCGTGAAGGCGGATGATGTGGCTTGGACACTGGAAACCCGATACATTGATGAAACCCCGTATCAAAATCATTTGATTGATGGTGCCAGGGAAATGCTGGAAACCCTTAAGGCACGGGGCTACTGCATGCACATCATTACTAACGGCTTCCATGAAAGCCAAAACATAAAGTTCGCTGAAAGTGGACTGGAGCCGCTGTTCGATGTTTTATTGTGTAGCGATCAGGTTGGCGTAAATAAGCCCGATGCGAAGATTTTCCGTCGTGCGCTTCAGCTTGCGGGCGCTGATCGCAAAGAGAGTCTGATGATTGGTGATAACCTCATTGCGGATTGTGTCGGCGCCCGCGAGCAAGGAATTGATCAAGTCTTCTTCAATCCGAAACGAATAAAACACACCGAAAAAGTCACTTACGAGATTGAAGATTTAAAAGAATTGTTGGGGATTGTATAGTCCGTTTGTCCGCGGTGCTGCACAAAATTCCATCTCCAGTGTTACCAAATTAAATAAAGTAAGACATGCCAGTAGTACGCGCTTTACCTGCCTATGAAGTGATGATGGGCGACCACCCATTAAAACAACCCTTACCTACGCAAAGTGTAGATCAAATTGATCCTTTTTTATTGATACACCACCATGCGAATCTTGTTCCCGCGGGAACGGATCGTTGGAATGCAGGCGTTGGTCCGCATCCGCACCGAGGCTTTTCCCCCGTTACTTTTATGTGGTCGGGTGGCGTGCATCACAGAGACAGTCGCGGGAATAATAGCATAGTCGATGATGGCGGGGTACAGTGGATGGATGCTGGTTTGGGCATCATTCACAGCGAACGTCCGCCGGCAAAATTGGCCGAAGAAGGCGGTATGCAGGAGATTATTCAAATCTGGATCAATACCCCAAGCGCGCGAAAGATGGACGAGCCGAAATACATGCCGTTACAAAAAGCCGAAATGCCGGAGGTCCCTGGCCATCCTGATTTTCGGATTACTTCTGGAACCCCTGTCGTTGATGCATCCGAAGGCCCATTAAAATCTTCGTATCCCATTACTGCAGCACACGGCGCCATGGAGGCTGACGTTGCGGCAACCTTTGAGGTGAAATCCGGAGAAAACGGTTTGCTGTATTTGCTTGACGGCGCAGGACATTTAGAGGGTTACGGTTTGATTGAAGCCCATATGTTGTACCAGCTCAATGCAGGCACGTATACGTTCACTCCTTCTGAAAAGACGAAGGTGTTCTTTATTGCTGCGGCGCCCATCAATGAGAAGGTGGAGAGTTATGGACCTTTCGTGATGACGAATCAGACCGAGATTATGGAAGCCATGCGCGATTACCAGCATGGTAAAATGGGCTTTCTAGTAGAACGCGATTTACCGTAATTCGATGCCGTGGGCCAATTGGCCTCTCGTATCTTTGCCTTGTGGGAGAAATTAAAAAAGACATTCGTACGCTAAGTCAAGAAGGAATAATCGCCTTCTTTGAATCGCACGGTGAAAAGGCCTTTAGAGCAAAGCAGGTGTATCAATGGCTTTGGCAAAAAAGTGCCAACAGCTTTGAAGAAATGACGAATCTCAGCAAGGCCACACGCGAATTGTTGAATGCTCATTTCGAATTCAAGCAGTTGGAGGTAGATGTCATGCAACAGTCGAATGACGGCACCATTAAGAATGCAGTGAAGTTGCACGATGGCGCCTTCGTTGAATCCGTATTGATCCCCACAGANAANCGCATTACGGCATGTGTGAGCTCGCAGGTTGGGTGCAGTTTAGACTGCACGTTCTGCGCGACAGCGGGGTTAAAGCGTATGCGAAATTTAGATCCCGATGAGATCTACGATCAAGTTGTAGTGATTGACCGTCAAGGTAAAGAACACTTCGGTAGGCCTTTGACGAACATTGTTTTTATGGGGATGGGCGAACCGCTGCTGAACTACAATAACGTGCTCGCAGCCATTGATAAAATTACGGACCCAAAAGGGCTGGGTATGTCCCCAAAGCGCATCACTCTCAGCACCATTGGTGTGCCGAAGCTGATCAAGAAAATGGCCGATGATGGTGTCCGATTCGGTCTTGCCATTTCACTCCACAGTGCGATTGAAGAAAAACGCGCGAAATTGATGCCTTTAGCCCATCGCAGTACCACACTGGTGGATTTGCGCGAAAGTTTACAGTATTGGTATGCGAAAACCGGCCGCGGCGTCACGTTTGAATATGTGATTTGGCGCGATATCAACGATACCGAAGAAGATGCCGTTGCATTGGCAAAATTCTGTGGCGCCATTCCTACTAAAGTGAACATCATTCAGTACAACCCGATCGATAACGGCCCCTATACACAAGCATCTCAATCTGCTGTGGATATGTACAAACGCATATTAGAGGAACGTCGTATCGTCGCTACAGTGCGCCATTCACGTGGACAGGATATTGACGCGGCATGCGGGCAATTGGCGAATAAAACCGAAGCATAGCCTTCGAATTCGGCGGCAACGGGTGCTCGAGTTCTCGTAAATCTCAATGTTCTGGTTGTGGAAAAGAGTTACTTTTTCACATTATTTGGAAGTAACACCGGGAGGGTCCAATTTGAAGAGAAACAACTTCAAAACCCTTCATCATGCTCGTAACCCTTCAGTCTGGCTTAGTCCAGTTTCTTCATGCAACTCCCATAACTGTAGAGGTCAGTATCACCCGTGGAATTAAATATTTCATCGTTGGTCTTGCCGATACCGCTTTAAAGGAGAGCAAACAACGGATCTATACGGCTATTAAAAACACCCAGTTTCATTGGCCAGGCCAACGCATCACCATTAATCTCGCACCTACGACGACGCGAAAATTTGGTACACTGCTTGAATTGCCTATTGCTTTGGGTGTTTTGGCTGCAAGTGGGCAGTTCCCCACGGATCGTTTAGAAGCGTATCTCATAGTAGGGACCTTGGGTTTGGATGGAGGCGTTGTACCCGTAGAACAGCCCTATCAATTGCTTGAGTTGGCAAAAAGATTGGGTAAAAAGGGCGTTGTTTTAAACACGTACAGTGCGCAGCACACCTACCTAAACGAGCGCCAACACCCTGCGCTGTGCGTGGTCCGTTCTTTGAAAGAGGCCGTTTCCTTTTTTCAAACCGGACAGCTTCCAGCAGCGGCTAACGCCGCGCTCCGGCCACCTCAACCTCAGTCAGCGCAGTGGAGACAGGAGCGTGCTGCCTTTGGTTGTTTTTCAGAGGTGGCCGGCCAGCGCCCGCTAAAGCGGGCGCTGGAAGTAGCTGCCGCAGGCGGACATCACGCGTTGATTGTGGGGCCGCCAGGAGTGGGGAAGACGATGCTTTGTGAACGTCTGCCGTCTATCTTACCTCCGATCACTCCCTGTGACCAACCGTGGCTCAATGGCATTCATTCTTCGGGAACCAGCGAAGAAAACCCTTTAGTATTTCAAAACTTACGTCCTTTTTTAAAACGCAGTCCACCATTGACTAAACGCCAATTGCTCGGTTCACTCCCCGATACAGCAGGGCAGGTGGTTCAGCAATTCCGCAATGCGCTGGTTCCATTAGACCCTCCTGTTGCAGCGCCCAAGGTGCTTGGGGATGTATTGGCAACTTTGGGAGGTGTGTATTGTATTGACGAACTCCATACTACTAGCGCGCGCATTCGGGACATGTTACTCCAGCCTATGAACGATCATGTCCATCAGCTCATAGGGATAATGAATCCATGCCATTGTGGAAATTTCGGTCATCACGACCGGAAATGCCGGTGCACGGCTTCGTCATTATCGGGTTTTCAAGGTATGCTCAGCGGCGCACTCTTAGAACGCTTTGATATGTACCTGTTCGTACCATCCATGAGTTGGCAAGAAGAGGCTTCAACGGAACGTTCAGTAGTGATTTATCGCCGTGTTCAAGCGGCATGGCTTAGACAAATACAGCGGCAAGGCAAGCAAAATGCGCAATTAAGCTTGGATGAACTAGAGGCGTATTCAATGATGACCAAAAGGGATTGGCGGGCCTATTACAGAATGGCTGCGCGCTACAACCTGTCGAACCGAGCGCAGCGAAATTGGTTGGCATTGTCCCGAACTTTGGCAGATTTAGACGGCGTGGAAGCAGTTACGATGCCGCATATTGTTGCCGGTTTGGCGCTTATGAATCCAGATCGAAGCGAATACAATCAAAGTTTTGATGCCATTGGGATGCCAGAAGTACAAAGGGTTCAGACCAGAGAAACACGGGCTTAACGGCGCCAGCTAGGATCTTTAGGATCGGGTGCGTTCTTTGTCCATTCAATAGGTCCATTACACCCCAGTTCTACGACCATAGCATTCGGGCTGCCAAACACACCCAGCATGCTGCTGCGCCATGCTCTGAACTCTTCGATATCGACGCTGTAGCAGCTTAAGGTAAGTATGGCGATGTAATTCTTCTCAATGATGATGATGCCCGGAACGATATGATCCACGGTGCGGTAGTCGCGGCCGGGAGTGATTCTTTTGTCGCCAATGAATTCTTTAAACCAGAATTTGAGCGCATACTTCAATTCTTCCTCATCCTCATAAGCATAGGTGCTGAGATCGTATTTTGGCTTAACGTTGTTTCCTAAGTCGTTTAACTCTTTTTCAATTTGCTTGAGCTGGAAATACGAATGGTGGATGAATTGAGTTTCTGGTAAAACACCGTAATCCGGCTCATTACCGTTGAGCTCCTTAATTTTATAATTCGCGGCCTGTTCTTCAAGAAATAAGGCGGTGCGTTGTTTCAATTCCTCCGCTTGCCCGTAGGACAGGAGTGGTGCGAATGCGAGTAAAGTGAAAATAAGTGTTTTCATATTTTTAAATCTGCTACTACAAAAGTACTGCCTCCTACAAAGATAAGGTCATCCGCTTTTGCATGTTGTACGGCCGTTTGTAATGCTTCTTCAACGCTGGAATACGCGGTTCCATGATATCCACTAGATAAGCCTATTTCAGCGAGCGCTGCTGCAGCTAGCGTTCGTGGACTGCGAGTAGAAGTCCAGTAAAAGGAATCCGTTTTTGGAAATAAGCGCAAGGCTTTGGCATGTTCTTTATCTGCGGCCATTCCTAGCACCCAATGGACGTGGTTTGCGGCTTCGTGGGCCTGCCTAACGATGTGCTTCAATGCATGCTCGTTGTGTCCTGTATCGCAAATAATGATTGGGTTGGCGCCAATTTGTTGCCAGCGACCTTGTAGTCCGGTATTCTGAATTACTCTACTAAATCCTAGTTCCCATAAGGCACGCTCCTCGGGAAATAATAATGCGAGCGCTGTGGCGGCGGTATTGCTATTAAACACCTGATAGTTGCCCGTTAAGTCGGTAGCAATATCTAAGGGTGCGCTCCAGAAAAGTGGCGCGTTTTTAGCGCGTGCATGTCTTGTAAAAACCTCTTGGGTTTCCGCATGTTTTTCGCCGATAATGACAGGAACACCATCTTTCATAATGCCTGCTTTCTCTGAAGCAATAGCACCTAAGGTATTGCCGAGCCACTGGGTATGGTCCAGCCCGATGTTGGTGATGATGGTCAATTCAGGAAGGCAAATATTTGTGGCATCTAGCCTGCCGCCCATGCCGGTTTCTAAAATAATCCAATCCACAGCTTCCTGCTCAAACCATGATAGGGCCAGCATGGTCGTAAGCTCAAAGAAGCTGAATCCACCGGCCGTGAAGAAGTCTTTATTTGTTTCCACGAATTGACACACATAGTCTTCCGGGACGAGCGTAGTACCAATTTTAGCACGTTCTCTAAAGTCAAAGAGATGCGGGGAGGAGAAGACACCGACACGAAGCCCCATCTCTTTCATTCCCGAGGCAAGTAAATGCACGGTGGAGCCTTTACCATTGGTGCCTGCTACATGTATGGTTGGTATTGTTTTACCGGGGAAGTTCAATTCTTTCCATAAGGCCAGCGGACCTTCTAGACCAATTTTGTAGTCTTTCGTTCCCCCGTCTCGCTGAAAATTAGGTACTGCATCGAACAGCCACTGCACTGCTTGTTCGTACGTCATTGCAATTCGAAACGGTAGACAATAAATCCAACACGACGACTGTTCCCGGCATCTGCACTCCATTTAGAATTGCGCGCGGCAACCTTCGCTTTATTAACTAGACAGGTATTGGAACCAAAATTAGATTTGGGTAATGAATCCGGAATTTGATTATTTGGAGCGAGTTCCGCTTCATAAACGCTTCCGGCTTCAGTAACCGCAATTTTAATGACCACGACACCTTCATAATTACAGCCCGTTTCCGGTTCAGGTAAGTTGATAGGCGTTCCAGACATCCAATATTTACCATTTCCACCAGCTCCGCCGTTCCCGGTTCTGTTTGGACTTAATGGATCGCCGTTGGGGTCGCCTTGATCACCGCCGCCTGTGGTTTCACCTTCACCTTGGCCTGTTCCATTGCGGGTGGTATTGAACATACGATTCAACCGTTCTTGTTGGCGTTGACGTTCCAATTCTTCTGCAGTGGGCTGAGGATCGGGTTCAGGCTCCTGAACGGTTTCTTTCGGTTTTTCAGTTTCTTCCTTGGGCTGCTCGACCACTTCCTCAGGTTGGGTTGGAGTAGGGTCATCCGTAGATTCAATAACGGGAGCGTCCTCAATATCCTGGGTAACCACTTCTTCTTGTACTGGTGGAGTTTCTACAGGAGTAGCGGGCGTTGGCGGGGGAATGGTAGGTGCGGCTTGCGTATTTTGTCCAGCCCCCGTTTCTTCATACCCGAAATTAATTGCAATCCCTTCCTCTGGAGGTGGGTCTTGGTAGGTTAAGCCATAAAACGCAAACCAAAGCATGAGCAGGATGTGGACGATGACCGTCCAAACCTTAGCCTTGTTCTTATTGCGTTGCTCGTTAAATGCCATGCCTATTTGGGATCAGTTGCGATGATCATTTTTAGATTGTTCCGGTAACCTATATCCAAAAGTCGTACCGTTTCTCCGGTAGGAATGCTTTGATCTGCGCGCAGAACCACAACTGCTTGTTCGCCGTCGGTTAACTTTCGGGCTTCAGCCATTAGACGTTGTTCGACCTGGTCGTAGCCGACAATGGTTCCATTTACGTCAAATTCTAATGCTTCATTCACGGTGAGGGTAATGTTTTTCTTTTTAACGGTTTGCGCACCGCTTTTAGGCAAAACAATATCAAGCGCGCTTGAGGTCACCAGGGTTGAGGCGAGAATAAAGAAGATGAGTAATAGGAAGACCAAATCGGTCATGGATGACATGTTGACTTCGGCGCTAACCTTGCTTCTGCTGCGTAAATTCATAGCGTTGTTTTTAGGCCGGTTCGTGCAATAAGTCTAGAAAGGCCATTGCGCTGTCCTCTAGTTTGTAAACCACGCGATCCACACGAGTTACTAGGAAGTTGTATCCGAAATAGGCGATAATACCCACTAAAAGACCGGCAACAGTAGTGGTCATGGCCGTATAAATACCTTCGGCCATCATATCCAGCTTGATTTGACCGCCTGCGTTGGCCATTTCCTTAAAGGTCAAAATCATACCAATAACGGTTCCTAAGAAACCGATCATAGGTGCTCCACCGGAAATGGTTGCGAGCATAGGGAGGCCCTTTTCTAATCGGGTAACTTCCAGTTTTCCTTGGTTTTCGATCGCCTGAGTGATGTCGCCAAGCGGTTTGCCAATTCTGGTAATGCCTTTTTCAATCATCCGAGCTACAGGCGTACTTTCTGCAGTACATAAAGCCTGCGCAGCATCCAGTTTACCGTCCATCACCATGTCTTTGATGTTGTTCATGAAGTTGGGGTCCACCTTATTTGCATTGCGAATGGCGCCAAAACGTTCGAGGAAGATGTATACCGCGAAGATGCTCAGTATACCGAGGAACGTCATAATTAGAATACCACCAATACCTCCTGAAGTCATTAACTCCAATATGGACATGGTTTTCTCTGTAGGTTCTTCAGCTATTACGGCCTCTGCACCGGTTTGAATTTGTAGAAATAGTGTGCTCATTTGTTTTGACTGATTTACTCAAAAATCCATAAAAAGAAAGCCCCCGCAACGCGGGGGCTTTTGAAATATCAACAAGATGAATACCTTCTAAAACAATGTGCGTTCTAGGATGTAAACAGCCGCCCCTGCAAAGTATCCAACGAGCGCAAGCAGTGAAATATTCTTCAAATACCAACCAAATGGTATTTTTTCTAAGCCCATCACAGCAACCCCGGCTGCAGAGCCGATAATCAAAGCAGAACCGCCGGTTCCTGCACAGTAGGCGAGGAATTGCCAAAAGACGCCGTCTTGCATAAATAGGCCGTCGGCAGTGACTTCATACATTCCCATTGCAGCGGCGACGAGCGGAACGTTATCTACGATGGAAGAAAGTAGACCGATGATGATGCTAACGATGAATACACCTCCTTCAGTATCCGTGCCGATGCTGTTGTCTAGGGCTACGGCGAGATCGCCTAATTGGCCCATACTTTG
>P_2C_Liq_1_UnCtyDRAFT_1000136_pt1 | contig 30578 bp, 44 predicted proteins | sample Pon2CUnioCityCA_2_FD_10234 | JGI IMG/M metagenome (IMG submission 10234) | reverse complement strand
TGCTTTAACACATAAACCTAATAGATTAAGAAGATTCTTCGCTTGGTTATTGTTTGGATTACAATGGATTGATTTCCCCCAACCAAAAGAGGTAAAGGATATTAAACCATCTAAGGGTATGAGAGTGGCTAAGAAGGTAGAGAGTAAACCTCAACGAAGATTTAAAGGATAAATTCGGTAGTATATCTTATATAGCTAGTATATGGGATATGAGCTTGTATTTATTTTAAATAATGTAATACTTATAGTGAATTAAATAAATTAATACAATGAAATCGATACCACATAAATCTAAAATGAGATACCTATTGGGAAACAATCCATCGGGTGAATTGGTTAAGGTTATCTCTAATGTGATTGGTAAGAAAACTATCAATAAAAAGAAGGGGTAACGACATCTAAAAATCTTTTTTGACCGACACCGAAGGAGTTTTTCGACTGAGGTATGGTTGAATCGGGCCCCATAAACACCGAAAGGGGGATGATAAAGAAAATAACATTTTGGTTTATAGAACGAAGTGTACCATTGTGGTTTAAGGGGATTAGTAAACCAAGGTTGTGGAATATATCGTTTAAAAGAAAAATAAGATAAATGGTTTTTGGGTTATTAACCTGCATAGGAATAAGTTATAAGAAATCGAATACCGATATCCGTTCTAAGTTTGCGTTAACTCCATCTCAAATAGAAGAGATATACAAACGTAGTGAGTTATCTCATATCTTAATCCTTTCAACTTGTAACCGAACCGAATTATATTCATTTGATAATTCATATGAAGATTTACTTCATTTGATTAGCGATGATGATAGTGAATTATTTCAATCACATTCATATACTATAAAGGGTAGAGAAACGTTTGAGCATATGGTTAAGGTTGTATCGGGTATGGATTCTCAACTATTGGGTGATTATGAGATATCTGGTCAATTCAAAGATTCAATAAATTTAGCTAAGAAATATAATAAGTTAGGTGGATACTTTGAAAAGATTACAAACTTTGCTCAATCAATTTCTAAGAAGATTAGAACGGAAACAATAATATCTAAAGGAAGTGTATCGGTTTCTAAAACTGCGGTAAAGTATCTTATAGATAATGTAGATGAGTTAGATACTAAATCTATATTGGTTATCGGAGCAGGTAAGATGGGTAGGCATACTATGATGAATATATTGAACGATATACCATCACCAAACTTAACGTTAATCAATAGAACTGATTCAGTTGCGGAAGAGATTGCACATTCATTGAGAATTGGTAACGATACATACGATAATATCTATGAACAAATATCAAAGGTAGATGTTATTATAGTAGCTACCAATTCACCTAAGTATATTATTGAAGAAGTTCATATAAGCTCACCAAAGACAATTATTGATTTATCTATACCAAAGAATGTAAATCCATCTATCTCAAACATCGATGGGATTAATTTAGTGGATGTGGATATCTTATCTAAGGTTAAGGATGATACATTAAAGATGAGAAGGGGTGAGATTGATAAGGCTAATAAGATTATAAAAGAAAGATTAGATAAATTCGAAACACAAATAAACCAAGGAGTAGAATTTGTTAAGAAATATTTATTAAAATAAAGGTTATGGAAAAACAAAAAGCAGTAATAGTTAGTGGATACTTTAATCCATTGCACAAAGGACACTTAGAGTTATTTAGAAAGGCTAAAGAAGAAGCTGATAAACTTTGGGTAATTGTTAACTCTGATTTACAAAGAGAGTTAAAAGGTTCAAAAGAATTTATGGATGAGTTAGAGAGATTGGAGATTATTCAATCGATTCGTTATGTGGATTATGCTCTTATCTCACAAGATAAAGATTCTACTCAATGTCAAACATTAGAAACCTTCGCAAATATGTTTGGTGAGAAATATGATTTGTTCTTTGCCAATGGTGGAGACCAAAACAATGATATCATTCCCGAAAGAGAAGTTTGTGAAAGAGTTGGAATTGGATTAATCGATGGATTGGGTGATAAGGTTCAATCTTCATCTTGGTTGTTAGCTAAGTAATGAAACATAAAAGAAAAAACCAAAGAGTAGAATTTGTTAAGAAATATTTATTAAAATAAAGATTATGGAATTAGAGGATTTAAGCGATTATACTACAATAGATTACAAATCCATTAGTAAAGCTAAAAGAACGTTAGAGAAGTACTCTACGGAACGATATTGGGGTGAATTCAAAGGAGATTGGAGAGCATATATGAATGAAGTGTTCAAATACGATACCGAAGATAAATCGGTAAGTAAATCTTTCCGAAAGGTTATACCCGAAAAGCCGCATCCGTTTAAAAGTTGGATATAAAAAGAAACCCCACCGATTAAAGTGGGGTTTTTCTTTGCAAATTAATTTTGATTGGGTAGTTAATCCATTGTAGCTACTAATTGTTCTAACTTCTCTACCTTACGTTGTAAACGTTTGATTTTTAAATCTTTGTAAGTATACATTGGTTTATTAGCTGGTTTAATCCAACTTAGTTTACCATTATCATATGATACCTTTGTACCATTGGAATCTTCCCATATACCATTTCTTATAAACTTCCCATCGATTCGTTTGAACCAACCAGTTTGATGTACATCACCATTACTATGGTATGTTGTGTAACGATAGTTGTTACTCTCATCTACTTGCTTTAATGTTTTCTCTTGAGCTAATGTTGGTAAAGATATTAAAAGCAGTAGAATAACTTTGATTAAGTTTTTCATAATATTTCTCCTTTATTATAAGTATAACCAATGTTACCTTAACGTTAACAAATGTATGTTAAATATTACCTAAACGTTAAAACTTAACATTAGGACATAAAAAAGGGGAAACCTTTCGGAATCCCCTCTAATATATTTATTTAGTTTCTCTTAGAATGCGTACTTCAAAGAAGCGTTCCAAGTTCTACCAAATCCGAACCATACTGAGTTCGCTGTATTAATACCCTTCCAAGTATCATCACCTTCATTGGCGTGGATACTTGTGTTAGATTCTGCGATATAAACCGCATCTAATAGGTTATTAATGTTTGCTCTAAATGTCCACTTACCTAAACGAGAAGTGAAACCTAAATCAACCAATCCGTATGATGGAAGTTTAACAGCACCTCTATTATCAGGTGTGTAGAATTCCTCATCAATGATTGAGTAATCAGCGTACAATCCATCTACGAAACGAACACCTAAATCAACACTAGTCGATTTTAATACTTTGTAATCAGCACTGAAGTAAGCTGTAGTCTGAGCAGCATCACCTACCTTAGCATCCTTTAAGTACAATGTACCTTCACCAACTTCTTGTTGGTTATCATCGAATAGAGTTGCTGAGAAATCTTTTGTATATCTCCAATCACCTAATGATAACATACCTTTCAATCTCAACTTATCACTTGCTCTATAATCAGTTTCCACTTCGATACCATTATGACGAACATCGATATCTCTAAACTGAGCCGTTCCATCAACACCATTAGCGTTACTCAATGAAACAGTTTGGAATCTATTACCCCACGTTGTAGAGTAAGCGTTTACGTTGATTCTCAAATCGTTTGTAGTGTAACCATATCCAACTTCAAATGAACGGATTTCTTCGTTCTCTAAATCTTCATTGATTGTGTTAGAGTAATTAGGGAATACTGCTCCGAATTGTGGTTGACGAGAAATGTAACCAGCATTAAAGAAGAAGTTAGATACATCAGTAACGTTGTAGTTAGCACCACCCTTTAAGTAACCACCTAATAGGTTTGCTACTTGTGAGATTGGTTCTGATGGTACATCGAAGAAATCTTCTCTTTGGAAAGATTGATTTGATAATCCACCTTGTAATACTACATTGAATACGTTATCTGAGTTATACTCAACTAATCCATTCACACCTTGCCATCCAACGATACCATTGTTGAAGTAATCAATCTTAGGACCATCTAACCCAGTTCCAGTAAATGGAGTAGCAGCAACAGTTGTGTTTACAATTGTACCTGCTGAGTTTCTATTACCACCTGAGAAGTAACCATCTAACCCCATTAGATTATTTACAACACGATAGTGGTAACCTTTATAAGAACGTAAATCAACACCAATAGATGTTTTCCAATTACCGAACTCTCCTTCTAAGTTAGAAATAGCTCCTACCCAATCATGTGAGTTCATAGATGCTCTTCTAATCAATACTGCACGATTCACATTAGAATCTCTGAATCCATTTGAACCAATAAGTTGTCCATCGAATCCACTAATATCACCAGTGTACCCATCAGTAGATGCTTGATTCTCTGCAATCAATGCATCGAAGTTAATAGTACCATCTGCGTTACGAGAACCTTTACCATCTTCCAAATAGTGTTCAGTCAAATCCTTTCTGAAAGGTAGGATATCCAAAGTAGAGTTACGATAGTTGTTTCCACGAGGACCTGTACCACCACCTCTACCAGCAGAACCATATAGTGATGTTACGAGTTTTAAATTAGAATTGATTTCCCAATCCCAGTTCAAAGTTGCTAATGGTTTGTTGTAGAAGTTTCTTCTCATAGAGAATTCCTCACCATTCAATGTACCACCATTAGTGTTCCATCTACGATTGATTTCTCCACCTTCACCTTTGTAACCATTATCAGCAGAGAAGTTTTGGTAATCTCTAATAGATACCCATACATCTCTTTGATGGTGCCATTGACCAGCTCCTAAGAACGTTAAGTTCAAACTATGGTCAGAACCTTCTGGTGCGTAACCAACTGCTGCAAAGTAGTTGTAACCTTCACCAGCGGTATTATTGATGTAACCATTACCCATCCACTTACTGATAAGAAAAGATGTAGCCCATCCTTTTTCGTTCTTACCTGAATTGTAAACGGCTGATGTTTTTGAATATCCATCATTACCAACAGTCTGAGTTAATGAACCTCCTTCGGTCATTTGTGCTGCTTTAGTAAAAATAGAAACAGTACCACCAACTGATGGTACAGCTAATTTAGATGCACCCAATCCTCTTTGGATTTGGATACCACTTGCAACATCGGTCAAACCTTGCCAGTTAGACCAATATAATCTACCATTTTCCATATCGTTAACGGGTTGTCCGTTGATAAGGAAAGAAGTGTTGGTTTGGTCGAAACCTCTAAGCGAGATACGAGAATCACCATAACCACCACCTTGTTTTGTAGCGTAAACACCCGGTGTGGTGTTCATAATCTCAGGGAATTCTAAGTTACCTGTTTTCAAAGATATCTCCGATGGTGAGATTGTTGATACTGCTACTGGAGTTTCTCTTACTCTAGCGATATCAATCACACCCGAAGTAACTACTACTTCGTTCAACACATTTGCTGATGGTAGTAGAGAGTATGTAGTTCCGTTTTTCAACGTTGCTACTAAATTTTCGTATCCCAAATATGAGATAACGATTTCACTACCAGCTTCTGCATTTATAGAAAAGTTACCATCATAATCGGATACTACTCCGTTTGTGGTACCTTTAACTACAATTGTAGCACCTGGCAATGGTTCATTTGTTTTGGCTTCAACTACCTTACCAGTAGTTTGACCAAATGAGGATAGTGTGGTTAGTACCATCATTATCCCAATCAAAAATTGCTTCATAATTAAATTTGCTTTGTTCATTTTAATATAACCTAATACACCCAAATGGCGTATTTTTTAATTTGAATTACAAATATACGAACAATAATTGAATCTACCAAACTTTTTTAGGATAAAATTAACAAATGTTAATAACTTTAAAAAAAATATCAAATAAAGCTTGGATATTTAAAAAAATATTCGTATATTTGTGTAGTTTACACTATATAATAGTGTAAAAAATATTGTTATATGGAATTAAGACCCAATCAAATAGAACCTGTAAGGTTAGGTATTGAGTATTTTGAAGAAAAGAAACCTGTACCATCGATTATAGTAGCACCTACCGCATTTGGTAAATCAATTGTTATTGCCGCAATCGCTAAGGGTGTTGGTGAAAAGTTATTGGTAATCCAACCATCAAAAGAATTGTTGGAACAAAACTATTCTAAGTTTATCAATTTAGGTGGTGAAGCTTCCATCTACTCAGCTTCTATGGGTGAGAAAGAGATTGGCGATGTTACATATGCTACCATTGGTTCTATTGTTAAGATTGCTACGAAATTTAAAGAATTGGGGATTACAAAGGTTATTATAGATGAGTGTGATAGATTCCCCAGAGAACCAAATGGAATGCTTAGGCGTTTCCTAAAGGGTGCTGGTATCAAACATACGTTGGGTTTAACCGCCACACCTCTCAAACTTCAAACCAATATGGGGCAGGATGGTAAACCTTTCTCAAAGTTGGTAATGTTAACTTCTCGTTCTAAGAAAGGAATCTTTTTTAAGAAGATTATCTATGTTGCCCAAATCCAAGAAATGGTTAAGTTAGGATTTTGGAGTAAGTTAGAATACCAATCGTATGATTTCAATACTGGTGATTTAGTTTACAATACTACTGGAGCTGAATATTCAAACTCATCTATTAAGAGAGCTTACAAAAACCAGAAAATTGGTGATAAGATTGCAAAGAAAGTAGAAGAGTTGTACAATAGACGTTCTATTCTTATAGCCGTACCTACAATTGATGAAGCTATTGAACTTACAAAGAAGATTCCAAATTGTAAAGCAGTATATTCCGATATGCATCCGCAAGAAAGAAAAGAAACTTTAGATGATTTCAAAGCCGGTAAGGTTCGATGTATCGCTCAAGTAAACATTCTTACTGTTGGATTTGATTACCCTGAATTGGATTGTATTATTACTGGTAGACCTACCGCATCTTTAAGTTGGTGGTATCAGTTCGTTGGTAGAGTTACTCGTATCCATCCAAATAAATCAGAGGGATTGGTTGTTGATTTTGTAGGAGCCGTTCCTAAGTTTGGTAAAGTGGAAGATATCTACTTTAAAGATGAGGGTACTATGTGGAAGATGTATGGGGAAGGTAAGAAGTTACTTACTGGTATTCCTATTCAAGAGATTGGGTTACACATCGAAGGTGAAAAATCTCCACATGAGAAAGCAGCAGAAGGTGCTAAAGTTATAATGCCGTTTGGTAAGTTTGCTGGTAAGGAGATTAGACAAATACCTGCATCGTATAGAGAGTGGATGTTAAATAATTTCAATTGGACACCATTCAACCAAAAGGTTAAAGATGAAATACTTCGATTAAAATCTATTGGTATTTAAAACTTACTTATATTTATAGGAAACTCAATGGGTAGTATCTTATACTCATTGTATTCAATCGTTACCTAAATACGTTAACACTATTGGTTATGCAATTGGTTACTTTAATTAAAGTATCATTGTATGAAATTATTCAAAGTGGTGATAGGAATAGTTATGTTTCTATCAATAGGGGTAACATCTACCTTTTCACAAGAAATTAAAATAGGAAAAGTTACTAACGAAATCCGACTTGGACCTTTCGCTGGTAATTCTAATCTTGCTATGGGAGTTCGTAATATCTTAGAAGAACTCTTAATCGATTTAGATTATGATTTATGGGAGGGAGCGGATACCCAAATAAACATCCGATTAGTATTCTTTGATATCAAAAATATTGGTAGAAGTATAGGAATATATCACAATAAAGTTTCAGCTACTCAGATTATCGCAATTGGAGAACTCCAAAAAGGCAAGAAGGTAAAAAAGAGAGTTACAAAGAAAGGTGTGAGTAAAGAAATATCTAGCTCCACATTAGTTGTAGCATCCGATGGTAGTTTTAATCAACAAACCGCCTCTAATGCTTTAAAGAAAGTCTTAGTTAAAATAGTTGAAGATTTATTATGAAAAAAATTTTAATATTATTAGTAAGTGTACTTAGTACAATAAGTGTATACTCACAAACGATTAATATATCGTTAGATTATGCTGGTTTAATTAACGAACCAATTCAAGGAGAAACTACACCAGTTACCGATTTAGAAATTGGTGATGAGTTTTATTTAGATATTACATTAAGTAATAATAGTACCAATTATATAGCAACTTATGCAGATATATGGTTTACATTTAAAAACGATGCCTTTGAGTATTTGGGAATAGATAATCCAAACTCAAATGGTAATTGGTACACCAATCAATGGCCTTCATCTTATATTTTCCATAATTCAACCACAGCTAATGTTGATGATTTATATGGACAGTATTACACCGACCATTATTGGGAATATGTAGGAGATGAAAACTCAAATGATGCTCCAATGGTTATCACCTCACAAACAACTGGTGAATTAACTGGAGTTGTTGGTAGATTAAAGTTTAAATATAAACAAGTACCAAATGGATTTGATTTTACTCAATCGGTAATACTGAGAAAAGCATCGGTTAGGGATAATGTTAGTGGATATACATTTACGGATATAAAGGCATTTCCAAATCAATCATTTGATAACGTACCACCATCTACAACTGTAACTGCTCAATTCAAAGTTCTATTTCCACAAACTTTAGACCCTACATTATTTGATGGTGGACTATATACCAAAGATTTAAATGATACTAATGGTAATAGTTGGATACAACCTCCGTTTGCTCAATATGGTAATTTAAGTTCTACTGGTACGTTGGATATTACGCAAGGATTTAATACAACCGATGAATTTGCAGTAATTGTTAATTGGGATGGTTATGTGGTAGATTCACAAAATGGAGATTATGTTATATCATTCTCAGAACAATATTCAGATATCGTAACTATATCGGATGTTGCTCTTGCTTTCGCAGAATTAAGTAATAGTGGTATCAATCAGGATGAAGTTGGTAATGAGTTTAATTATGGTATTCAGTTTATGAACGGTGATGTGAATGGTGATGGTTTGTTCAATTCCGATGATACTTACCGATTATTACTACAAGTTATCGAAGGTACTTCATACTTAGAAGATTCGGAAGCTATGGTAACCGCATCTAAGTTTTATCCAAAATCACAATACGATACTATTACAAAAGAGAATTATGGTAGTATACCAAATGGGGGTACTTTAATGAACTTCTTAGATAATACTACCAACTCTACATTACAATATGATTTTGAATCAGCTATAACTTGGAGAGGTGATATTAATTTATCACATTCAACCGAACCTGATGTTGTAAATGCAAATACATCTGCTAGGTTTGTACCAGCGTATGCTAAAGCAATGAATAAAGAAGAAAGACAGATTTCAACTTCGTTGGTTACTGAATTAGTTGAAGGTAAAGTTATCGTTACGATTACATTGGATAATGGTTCACAAAAGGTAATAGGTACTCAATATAAGCTTGGATTTGATTCAAGTCGTTTAGTGTTTGATGATATTAACTTTAAAACAAATAACACCTCAACAAATTTTAGTAACCTAAAAGGTAGTAATATTAATATAGGTTCTTTGATACAATTACCAAATGAGTTCTTAGATGATACTACAACATATACATTAACATTTACACCAAAGAATGAATTAGATAATACGTTGGGATTAGTTACATTATTAACAACCGATGCTGTAAATGAAATCGGAGAACAACTTAAAATGAATATAGAATAATGAAAAAGTTAATTTACATATTACCATTAATATTGTGGGGATGTACTCACGAAATTATTGAAGATGTTCCTCAGACTGAGATGGAGATGGATATATTTGAAGTACAAAATACTATTGTAGATGATGGTGAAACTTTTAAAGTAAACTTTGATTCTAATGGTGAGTATAGATTATCATTGGTTGATGAGTTTACAAATATCACATATACAAATGAAAAACTTAATGCTAAAGTTGGTTCGAATATACTAACCATTTATACTAAAGCATTACCTAAAGGGAGTTATAAATTTATCATTAAGGATAATAAAAATAATATTGTTAAACAAACAAAAATAAAATTATGAGTGAAGAACAAAAGAAAGAAGGATTCTTTTCTAACTTAAAGAATCAAATCATTACTGGTGCTGGTGTTGTGTTAACAACTATCGGAACTATGTTCGTTGATGAAGTTAAATCGTTTATTGGAATTGTAGAGGAAGAAGGACCTGCTCAAACGGAGCAAGTTCAAGTTGAACAAAAGCAAGAAAATAATCAATCGGTAAATGTATCAGGACCAACGATTGTGGTAAATGTACCAGAACAAAAACCAGCTGAAACTAAAACAATTATTAAAGAAGTTCCAGCTAAAAAGAAAAAAGAAAAAGAAGAAACAATCGATTGGTAAATTTAAAATTATGAAAAGATTTTTAAGTTGGTGGAAAGTATGGGGACAAGTATGGGGGTTCCTATTAATAGTTTGTAGTAACTCATTTATGCTTACAAGTGATTATGGTAATCAATATGATTGGTTTGGTGTTGTTTTCTTAATCACATTTTTTGGTGGTACATTTTGGTACATATGGCAAATGAGATTACATGGATGGGAATTACCTAAAGATATAAAAGAAACACATTAAGATGAAAAAAATATTATTATTAATGGTATGTGTAATTTTTACACACACCACATTTGCACAAGTTGGAACAATTAAAGCAGAGGAATATGTTGCTAAATTTGAAAAGAAAAAATCTATCGATGATGTTTCTGATTATGATGGGGAGATGTTACCTGTTGCATTACTGAATGTAGGTATCTCAGATGAGTTGTATGAAACGTATCCAGAGTTAAGGGATGGTAGAGTAGGTTTAGGACTTACGAACATTGTAATTGAATATTTGGATTGGACAAACAGATTTGAATTTGTGGAAGAGAAATCTGAAATTAAAAATAGAATGAAATCTCAATGGATTGCATCTCGTAAAGGTGTATCTGAAAATAAGGTATATGGTATGGGTAAGATTACACTTGCTAAATACTTTGTAACTATTGAGATATATGATTTCTCAGTATCCGAAGATGAGGTACTTTCACTTAAAGAAGGTTCTAAGCAAACCCAAACAACTCGATTAGGATTACAAGTAAGATTTACCGATGCTGAAACTGGTAGATACTTAGTTGGTTCTGGTTTAGGAGATGCTAAGACTGTTAAAACTCAAGAAGGATTAATGGGATTGGATGTAGATGAAATCAAATTCAGAGAATCAGGTATTGGAGTAGCAACTCGTAAAGCATTAGAAACAGCCTCAGCAAGAATTGTGGCAAGAATGATTAGAAAGAAGATATTCGAAAACTAATGAATGAGAAAGATATTAACCATATTATTATTTTTATTAGTAAGTAATATTGGATATTCCCAAACAACATTTTCACAAACATTTGTAGATAGATGTACTGGTGATGTACAAATAGTAACTGCCAACTTTGTTCAAGGTTCGGCAGTTGTTGCTTTCTACAATGAGGTTAAGGTATTTAGTTATCAACAATTTTTAAATGGAGAACTTCAACAATGGTTGATAGCAAAATATACTTGGTGGCAAGCTTTATCACCATGCTCCCAAGCTCAACAACAATCACAACAAGCCCAACAAACTGCATCAACCGCATCTCAAGCAGCTGCAGCGGCTTCAAATACAAATTCAAATGCAACATCTAATACAACTAACGGCACCACATCTGGTGGCTCATCTGGAAGTTCTACTACTGAAGGTACTGATTCGAATTCATCTAATTCAAATGAATCTTCTTCAAATGAGAATAGTAGCGGAAGCAGTGAAGGAGAATCTGAGGGAAGTGGAGAAACTACTTCAGAGAAAAAAGAATCTGAATCAAAGAGTGAAGAATCTGAATCAGAGAGTGAAGAGAGTTCATCAGAAGAAGAATCAGAAGAAGGAGGAGGAGATGAAGAATCAGAAGATGAAGGAGAGAGAGGAGACGATGATGAGGATTCAGATGATGGAAAAAAATCTAAAAAGAAAAAGAAGAAAGTAAAGATGATGCCAATTCAGTTGAAAGCTGATTTAATGGGTCAACAATCTCTTTTAGGAAGTTATAATTCAGTATTAAATTTTGGAGCATCTCAATCATCCATATTTGGTGATGTGAACTATGGTGCTAATTTAATGGTATGGGATAATTTAAAACAAGTTGGATTATCACTTAACCGAGCAAAGGTTACGATGAATAATATGTACGAACCAAAGTGGGTTGATGCTACATCGGTATCGTATATGAGAAACTATAAGGTAAACGCAGTATCGGTAAGTTTGAGTAGATTAAAACCAATGGGAAGATGGGGAACTGTTGGTGTTGGTATTAACTACGCTACTTTATTTGGTAAAGATACCTTTGGTGAAAAAATGGCTAATATGTATTCGTTAGGTTGGAATGTATTGTATACTAATATGATTAAGATATCTGATAGGATACTTTACACACCAGCAATAATTGGTGCACAAAATCCATTATCTTACACACAACGATTACCTGAAGTTGTTAATTCATCATTCTCAACCATTAGTAAAGATTTTATAGGAATATTATCTAATTCATTTACTGTCCAACTTACTCGAAGGTTTTCGTTTAATGTAGGATGGACAATGATTTATAGTACAAATGAATTCGTACCAATTATGAACGCATTTATGATTGGTTCTAAATTACCATTTTAATTATGAAGAGAGGAATAAAAATAATTGTATTATGTGTTTTATTATGTATTGGTTGGATAATTGGATACCTTACACAATACCAAAGACCTGCAAGGGTTGAGTTTATAGATGTAGTACAATTGGAAAAGGTATATGTAATCGATACTATTAGCGTAGATAAGATTGTGGAAGAGAAAATATATGTACCAAAGTATATTACAAAAATTAAAAGAGATACTGTAAAAGTTGAAGTACCAATTGAGGTTATCGTTGAGAAAAGAATACCAATTACAAAGAAGGTATATGTTGAAAAGATTGTAGATAACACAACCGAAGTACCAGTAACTATCCCTAAAAACTTTTTAGGATTTGGATATCAATATGATTTTAACAATTACTTTAGTGGAGCTAATATTAAATTTGTACATAAAACTGCTAAAGATAAAATGTTCAGTTTAGATATTGGTGTTCGAAATGATTTATTAGATACTGAAACAAATGTTGGTAAGTTAAGACCTTACGTTGGTGGTAGTATTTATTTTAGAATTGATAATTGATATATTTATATACTATGGTAGTATATGATTTCAAAAACGTTGGTAAATTAAAAAAGTTGAAACACTCCGATATGGTATTACCTAAACATGCTGATAGTATTGACAACATCAAAAACGGACTGTTTAAGGAGTTTGATTACACTTCCTATAAAGATATACCACCCAATCCAAATGAATCCATAAAAACACTTCAAGAGCTGATTAAACTGATTGGTATTAATACTGATGAAGAGTTTATTTATAGTATGGATAGGATAACCAATATGTTCAAAGAACTATGTTCAGAACTGAAGGTTCCGTTTGATGAAAATGAAGCTGAGAAGTTATTGGATGCTGCTAGTGGTATTATTTTAGATTTGAAGTATCACCACAACAGGCCAAGACCAAATTTGGTAGCTAAGTTATATGGATTAAGTTTAGATAAAAATAAACTACACTTAGATACTGCTGATTCACCATCATTTCCATCGGGTCATGCTACTCAAGGAACATTGATTGCAAAATATTTAGCAAATAAATATCCAAATCATACTTTACGTTTCAACAAATTAGGAAGAGATATTGGAAAGAGTAGAGTGAATGCAAAAGTTCATTATCCATCTGATATTATGGTTGGAGAACAATTAGGAAATGATATGTTCCAACATTTAAAAGAAAACAATTTATTATGAAAGAATACGCAGTACAAAAACAATTAGTAGCAGTTGATACTAACGCTGGAGACCCTAATTGGGCAAAAAGACAAATTTGGGTTTATAAACTTAATTCAGAAGATACTTTAGATGAATTCGATACAATAGAAGAAGCTAAATCTAAAAGAGATGAGTTGGATAATGAGGACCCATCTGCACGAGTTTATAGAGTAGTAAGAAGAATAGATAAATTTTCTTATGAAGTGCTTTAGTTGTCATGTTTAAATTTTTATTTTAATTTTTTAGTTTTAAACAGTTATAACAGTGTATTGTCTTGCACCGTGTCTCTGTTGTCTGAAAATTCAAAAATAAAAAATGTATCTGAACCAACAATCGTTTCTGATTGAAGTTTGGAAGCGTTTAAACTCATAGCTTCACCTTAGAGTATGTTATTTCAGTATATATAGATATACCCCACTTTCCCCAAACGTAAAGAAAATTTAGACTTTTTTCACTTTTTGAAAATATAGTTTGTTTAGCTTGTTTATGTAAAATATTTTTCTTATATTTGTAGATAAACATTAAATCAAATAATAGAGTTATGAGTGAAGAGACACCACAATATGGGGAATCTGCAATTGAATATTGTGAGAGAATGTACCCTGAAACAACTGAGGAGTTTAAGAAGATTCAAAAGGAGATGTATGAAACCTTTTGTAAAAAGCAAAGGAATTACGGACCTGGTAATATCTCAGTAGGTACTCCACTTCAAACTGATGATGATGTAAAACTTTCACTAACTGGATTATGGTTCAGAAAGAATGATAAGATAAATCGTTTGAAGCAATTAGTGGTATTGGGTCAACCTGATGAAGTAGGTGAAAACATCCAAGACACTTATGAAGATTTATCAATCTACGGAATCATTTCACAATTAGTACAAAGAGGAAAATGGGCAAAGTAAAATTTGAAATATCCTCAGTATGGGGGCAGGTTTATATCTTACCCTACATTAAACTAACACACACACGAACACTTAATGGTGATTTAGAACTCATCATTGGTTGGTTAAATAAAGAATTAGTAATAAGAATTTAGTTATGAGAATTTGGCACATATCAGATACACACACTTATCATAGATTGTTGGAAGTCCCAACTGATATTGATATGGTAATTTTTAGTGGGGATTGTTCTAATCCAAAAGACCCTTACCCAAATGAAGTTGAGGTAAGGGGTTTTATCGATTGGTATCGTACATTAAAGATTCCGTATAAGATATTTGTTGCTGGAAATCACGATACTTCTATTGAGAAGAAGTTCGTAACCTCAGAAGATTTTGCAAGACACAATATCATCTATTTAGAAAACGAAGATATTATTATTGATGGTATTAAAATCTTTGGTTCACCATACACTCCAACATTTGGATATGGTTGGGCTTTCAATAAAGATAGAAATAAGTTAGATAGAATTTGGAGAAACATTATTGATGATGATGTGGATATTGTAATCAATCACGGCCCACCTAAAGGTATCTTAGATTTATCTACTGATAGATATGGTGGTATCGAGCGATGTGGTGATAAATCTCTTCTGAATAGAGTGAAGGAAGTAAACCCAAAGTTGTGTTTGTTTGGTCACATCCACAACCACTTAGATATCATCAATCAGGGAACTATGAAGTTGAGTGGATTAGATACAATCTTCTCAAATGGTTCAATAATGAAAGATGGTAGATTTGGTAACTTAACCTCAAACGGAAACATTTTAGAAATATGAAATGGGATGAATACTTCATCAACATCGCTGAGCAAGTAAAACTTAAATCGAAAGATAAGAGAACTCAGATAGGAGTTGTAATCGTTGGTAAGGATAATGAAATCGTATCAACTGGTTACAACTCCTTTCCAAGAGGTATTGTTGATGATAGTGATGAGAGACAGGAAAGACCTGAGAAATACTTTTGGTTTGAACATGCTGAAAGAAACGCTATCTATAATGCCGCAAGAATCGGTGTATCCACATTAGGAACTACAATGTATATGACTTGTGGGATGAGTTGTTCGGATTGTGCTAGAGCTATTATCAATAGTGGTGTATCTAAAATTGTACTACGAAAAGGTAAAGGAGCTAAAGGTGATAAGTGGAATGAATCATCAATCCGTTCAATGAAGATGTTCGAAGAAGCTGGTGTTATCGTAGAATATTACGATTAAGAATATTTATACTAAACATAAAATTAATGGCTTCAATCGTATCAAATGATGACATAAGTATTAAATCTACCACATTTTCAAAGGTAAAGGTTCCTAGTATAAATATACGAAGGCGTATTGTTGATGGTGAGGATGTAACTATTAAAGTAGGTAATTTTGAAGAAGCAGGTGTAATTACATTGTTTGGGGATTACCCACAAAATTCAGTTGATATACCCAAATTCGATTTATCTAAAGTAAGTACTCTACCTGATGATGTAGCTAATTTTAAATTCATATTATCAATAAAAGATGGTGAAGATGATGAACCTACTTTATATGCATCTGATACAGTCACAAAAGAATTACTTCGTAAGTATGGAAATGAAGAACCAATACCTGTAAACTACCTCTTAAATGAAAGAAAGATTGTATTTGTTAATATAAAACCTTTTAAAGAGTTGATTCAGCGAATGAGAGAAGCTGAGTTAAGTATCAATCTAAATCGTAATGAGATTAATGGTCAGATTGAAGTTTCTAAAAACTTATTTTCATATTCAAATTATAAAACATCTGATGTTGGTAGTTTAGAAGCTAATCCAACATACGATTTAAAAGAATTGGTTAAATATATTAGTTGGGTTGTAGCAAAACCCAATCCAAATTATGATGATAGGTTAATACCAGCTAATGAATTAGGTGAGTGGAAGGGTTCTAAGCCAGAAAAACCTGATACGGATGAACCATCTATTGAAACTACAAACACACCACCAACACAGCCTACTTTGTATCCACCAATAGGTAGAAAGGGTACTACTGATGCTGAAGAAGTTCTTTCAAATGGTGTGATTTGGGTATGGAATGTAATCAAAGATAAGTGGCAAACTGAAAATGAACGATATGATATCAATGGGAGAGATAGAGATGATGATTCCTTTGATGAAGTTGGTGGAAGAAGTTAACCAATAAAATATATCATTATACTATTTATAATTGTAACAACTAAACATTTTACATTTTGAGTAAAAAGCCTTTGGCAAATGTTGATTGGAGAAAATACATCTCACTTAATAATACCACATTGAATGAGTATTTGAATTACTATGGTGATGATTTTCTCAACCAAACTCTTTCGTTAGTTTCTCTAGCTCATAAGAAAAACTTCCCATCTATTGTTCTTATCGAATTTAATGATTACGATTTCGTATCTGTGGTTGAAAAGAAAGATTACTTATTGGTTTTACAACGATTACTTAATTTATGTGAACGATTGGAGAAGTATGAAATTTGTGCGGAGATTGTTAAATATCAAAAATCAATTCAAAGAAAATCTAAATCACCAACTAAAAAATCGCATAGTGCATTAACTATTAACAACTAAAAGATGGCAGAGAACATTACAAAACTACCGCCTAAAGGAAAGGTTAAATTCAACTTAACATTATCAGATGAACAAAAATTAGCTAAAACAGCTGTATTGTATCACCCTTATAATTTCATACAAGGAAAAGCTGGTAGTGGTAAAACGTTATTAGCAGTTCAAATTGCATTGGATATGTATTTTACAAGACAAGTCAATCAAATTGTTATAACAAGACCTACGGTTTCAAACGAAGATAATGGGTATCTACCCGGTTCCCTAAATGAAAAGATGGAACCTTGGTTAGTACCAATTCGTTCTAATATGAGAAAGGTTTACAATAAACCTGCTATCTTGGAAAAGATGGAAAAGGAAGAGAAGATAGAATTAGTTTCCCTTGCCCATTTCAGAGGTAGAACATTTGATAACGCAGTTGTTATTGTTGATGAGTTCCAAAACTTAACCAAACCCCAATTGGGAATGGTGTTGGGTAGATTGGGTAGAGGTTCAACTATGATTCTAACAGGTGACCCTCAGCAAATTGATTTGAAGTTCTCAAACGATTCAGCAATACATGATGTTCCTAAACTAAGAGATTCTAATCATGTCTATCAAACTATCCTAACGGATAATCATAGACATGAATCCTTAAACGAAGTACTACGATTGTTGTACGAATATAATTAAACGCATCCTTTACGGCAGCTACCTTAGAGGTGTACTTCCCCACTATTGATTAATCTCTTTAGTGGGGATTTTTTTTTGAAAATAATTCCAAAAAGATTTGGTAGTCTCAATTTTTTTTCGTATGTTAGTACTGTAATTGAGTGGGAGAGTTAATCCCTAATGTTAAAACCCTAAAAACATAAAGTATGAAAACTAAATTTGATTTGTGGCTTGAGAAAACCAATGAGATTCGTAAAGATTATTGGGAATCCAATTATTCTTACAAAGAGTATCAACCCTTAGAAGTACAAAGGGGAAGAAAGTACATTAAACTAATAAACGACGGTTCAGTATGGGGATTCATCTCTATGGTGGATGGTGTAAACAAAGGAACTCCGGTTAAGAAAGGAGATTTGTTAAAACCTGCTGGTTATAAAGGACCAGCCGCCCATAGTAGAGGTAACATCTTCGATGGTACTGATAGCTGGAGTTACTTCGGACCAAATTACTTAGTATAAATTTAAACCCTAAAAGATAAACAATATGAATTACGCTAACGAAATCCAAAAGTTTTACAACTACGTTTCTGCTTTCTACAACAACGAAGATGGTATCTATCCTATCGCAACTCCTCAACGAATAGTGGAGGCTGTGAATGAATACTTAGAATCAAAGCCACTTTCACAAATCTATTTTGACTCTTTAGATAGAGAATCAGTTCGAAAAATAATCGAACCTTCCTACTCAATTTTTATATAAAATGTTTGGTAGTTACAAATATATTTTGTATATTAGACCTGTTAATGAGTGAGAGTTAAATCCTTAAAACAATCAAATGAATAAAAAAATAGTTTACATTGATATGGATGGAGTCTTAGTTGACTTGGGTGTTCATATGGAAGAGTGGTTTGTTAACCACCCACACTTAGTAGAGAAATTCAAAAATTGTCCTGACCACATTCCCGGTATCTTCCGAAACCCACCTCCAATCGAAGGTGCTATCGAAGCTGTTAAGAAACTTGCTGAGAGTGGTAAGTATGAATTATATATCGCTACTTCAGCTCCTTGGGGAAACCCTGAATCACTAACCGATAAACGATATTGGATTGAGAATCACTTCGGTGAGTTGTTCCATAAAAAAGTATTCACTACTCATAGAAAAGATATGTTAATGGGTGATTACTTAATTGATGATAGATTAAAAAACGGAGCAGGTGAGTTCAAAGGTGAACTTCTTAGATATGGTATGGATTGGGAAAATGATAACAAGCCAAACGAATATCCAACTTGGGAATCAATCTTAGAAAAACTACTATAATGAAGTTATTAAACGGATTACTAATACTAACATTGGGTTTAGGGTTTGTAAGTTGTGAAGATAATATAGTTGAACCAATTCCAACATATGAGTTATCCATTGATTCTCTATTGACTGAAGATGGATTACAATCACTACCTATTGATTCAAATGGTTATTATAGATTAACATTAGATAGTTTATCCAATAACAAACAAACAGTTCGTAGAATTACTGGTAGAGTTTCAAAAGATGAAATGGAACCAACACCAGCTGAATTGGTAGAATGGGAATCATCTCATAATTGGGTAACTGGTGATAATAATGAAGCATATGTTGTAAGGAGTACTATAAACGTATTGGGTGAATGGGTTGTTATCGATACGATTCAATTAAACATTCCAGCTGGTCTTATTGTACCAACTGTTAACTCATCTTCTTATAGTGGAACTGGTGGTGAGATAAATACAATGATTGCACCAATCTATGGTATGAAAGGTGATACTATGGTTGTTACCGCAAGAATGTTGACAAAGTATGAAACGTATTACGATACACTTAAAGTTATTTTAGAATGAGAAAAGTGAAACTACAAGTAACACCAATCACCGATTCAACATTTGAAAGGCAGGGTTGGGTGAAGCACTTATCAAATGATTATAATAATGTGAATGATTTCTTCGAAGATAGAGAAGATATTGATGCCGATGAGGAATTGGATGAACCTTATTTTTGGACACTACCAATTCCAAAAGAACGTACTGATAATTATGCACCTCGATTTATCACAAACTCATCCGATGATAATATTGAAGTTGTGAATATGGGATTAAAGCCAGGTCAATACTTCGTTGAGATTATGGATTTCGATGGATTGGGATTTTGTACAACCGAAGAAGAATTAGAAATATTATATAAAGCATTAACTGGAAAATACATAGAAGAATGATTAGAAATTATACCGAAGAACAATTAGAAGCAAACTATAATCGATTTATAGAAGCTATCAAAAAAGTATTTAGTGGAGAACGATTGGATAAACTACTCCATATGTATTCTCCAGAAGAATTAGGAACTGAGTTAGCAATGGCACCTGCTAGTGGTAAACTTAACTTCCACTCAGCATATCCGGGTGGTTATATTGACCACGTTATGAATGTTGCTACAAACGCTTACAAAATTAAAAAGATGTTTGAGAGTGGTGGAGGACACATCAACTTCACCGATGAGGAATTATTGTTCGCAGCATTCCACCATGATTTAGGAAAGTTGGGTGATGGTAAAGAACCATACTACTTACCACAAACATCGGAGTGGCATCAAACGAATAGGAAAGAATACTTTACTCACAATCCAAAGTTACAATACTTTGATGTAACTGATAGAGCATTTTGGTTATTGAATCAGTATGGAATTAAGTATACTCAAAAAGAACAATTGGGTATCCATTTGGCAGATGGGTTATACAATGAAGCTACTAAGAAATATTGGATGGGGTATAATGAAGATTTCCAATTAAAAACTGATTTACCACATATCTTACATTGGGCCGACCATATGAGTACTAGAATTGAGAACTCCGAATATCGTAAAGCAACTGGGATTTATGACAATATTTCCGAAAACTTTTAATAAAACTGACTAAATGTCATAAAATATAAAATGGTATAGAATTCGTAATATAGGATGTATATGTTTAACTTAAAAAATACAAATGATATGAATTATTCGTTTAACAATTTATTTGATGATATCCTAAAGGATTCACTTTACACACCAACAATGCCACATCGTAATGAAGGACATTACAGCATCAACAAAACCAAAGAAGGTTTGATGGAACTTATGGTAAATGTAGCGGGACATAATCCAAAGGATGTGGAACTAAATGCTACTGAAAACGAACTCCACATTAAAGCAACTACTGAAAAAGTAAATGCTGTGATTGGTAATGTAAATCTTAAATTTACAGTTGGTAAAGATTACGATGGAACATCTTCTGAAGCCACTATTGAGAATGGTATCCTTACCATCACATTAGATAAGAAGGAAGAGCAAAAAGGAAAAAGAGTTAAAATTAAATTTTAATTTTATAAGGTTACGTTGATAGAGGGAGGTTGTAAAATCTCCCTTTTTCTTTTTACACTATATTTATATATATAAATAATAACGTTATTATGAAACCAGAATATAAAGAAAGAGCATTATCTAATTTAGATGGATTAGAAAACGCAAATAAATCCATTCAAGAAATGTTAGAGGGTAAGAGACCCTCAAATCAAGAAGATGCACTAGCGTTGACAAGAAAAATTGATAGGTTATTGGAACTTACTCGAAACATTGTTGATATCGCATAATAAATGAAATTCAGAACTTTTTTATTGGGATTAGCTGCATTGTTTATAGCATCTGCAGCAGCATTCTTTTCGGTAACTGGTTTATCCAAGTTATTCGCAGGAGCAAGTACTGCCGTAATCCTAATGGCAAGTTCTTTGGAATTTGGTAAACTTATATCTGCTGGATTCCTTTACAATTATTGGGATAAGATAAACAAAGGATTAAGAGCATATCTACTCATAGGTGTAGGTGTACTTATCTTAATCACATCAGCCGGTATTTACGGATTCCTAACCTCAGCATATCAAGTAACCGCAGACCAATTAGGAGTTGTGGATAAACAAATTGAATTGGTTGAGTTAAAAAAGGAAAGATTCCAAGAACAATTGGATGGGTACACATCTGAAAAGAAACAATTAGCACAATCCATATCAGAACTATCTAAGGGATTATCAAACAACGTAATCCAATACAAAGATAAAGAGACCGGTGAGATAATTACAACTACCTCATCATCTACTCGTAGAGCATTGGAAAGACAATTGAATGATGCTAAATCTGAAAGAGATAGAGTATCACAAAAGATAGAAGTACTATCTGATTCAATCACATCCTTAGATATCAAAGTACTTAACATCCAACAAAGTTCAGAAGTAGCTGGAGAGGTAGGCCCTTTAAAGTTTATTGCTGAGGCAACTGGTAAACCGATGAATACTATTGTGAATTGGTTTGCGTTATTTATTGTATTTGTATTTGACCCGTTAGCAGTAACATTGGTAATCGCATTCAATACCGCAATGAAAGTTGATAAAGGTGAGAAGGATAAAAAGAAAGTAGTAGAGAAAAGAGAACTATATGGTGAAGAACCTGAGGAAGATGATGGAATGTGGAGTGAGGATGAAATGGAAGATTTCAGAAATCAGTTCCCCGAAACTGAACTACCAGACGAATGGGATGATTTGGAAGATGAAGAACTATTAAAGGAATACTCGGAAGCTAAAGCAAATGATAGAGAAAAGTTTGTAGAAGATGAAGATGAGCCAAACGAAGTTCTTACTCAAGCCGCAGAAACTTATAAAGAAATTACAAATCCATTAGATAATCTAAAGAAAGATACAAAACGAAGAGGTATTGATATTGATGGTGATGGTACTATCGATGGATATGATAATACTGGTGATGGTTTAATTGATGAACCTGTACCATCTTCATCTAAGAGAGCTAGGTACGCTATGAATGCTAGACCATTCTACGCTAGACCTGATTTCAATTGGGGTGATACATCTAAATGGATAAACAATCAAAATGCGGTAAACTATTGGTTGACTTATATTAAGAACCAATCGGATAATTCATATCCAACTGACTTCGATTCAAAAACATATTAAATAATATTTGTTTATATCAAAATTATTTCGTATATTTGTTTAATAATAACAAATCATACAAAATGGATTTAGGTTACGCGTGTATTAATATGACTCTTTCGGAACAAAAACCGAAAATCACTACCAATCGTTCTATGATAAAACGAACCTTTAAGGAAAGGGGATTAGAATATGCTGGTGAGTTGGGATTAAAGAATGCAAGAGATTTGTTCCACATCTTAAAGTGGAATAACGAAAATGGAATCAAACTATTCAGATTATCCTCTGAGTTCTTTCCTTGGGCAAGTGAATACAATTTAGAAGATTTACCACAATACAATCGTATTAAAACTATTTTAAGAGGGTGTGGTAATTATGCTAATCAAAATGGTATTCGTATCACATCACACCCTGGTCCATTCAATGTATTGGTTTCACCTCGTAAGAATGTAGTTGAAAACACAATTAAGGATTTGGAATTACATGGTAAGGTTTTTGATTTATTAGGATTAGAACATTCACCATATAATAAAATCAACATACATTGTAATGGTGTATATGGTGATAAGAAATCTGCTATGGATAGATTTTGTGAGAACTTCAAAAGATTATCACCATCCGTTCAAAGTAGATTAACAGTTGAGAACGATGATAAAGCATCGATGTATTCGGTTAAGGATTTAATGTATATCCACAATAAGATTGGTATTCCAATCGTATTTGATTATCACCACCACAAATTTAATACTGGTGGATTAAATGAAGAAGAGGCACTTAAATTGGCTGTATCAACTTGGACTGATGATATCACTCCAGTAGTTCACTATTCGGAATCAAAGGCATTACACGAAGAAAATGAAAAATTAAAACCACAAGCTCACTCTGATTACATCAACACCATTCCTGATACTTATGGATTGGATGTTGCTGTTATGGTAGAGGCTAAGGCAAAGGAATTGGCAATCTTACCATTCTTAGGTAAAGATATTATTTGTGAGTATAGTGGATTACGAACAGTAGAAAGTTACATATAATGATTATAGATACTAACATTACAACTCCAAAGAGAGTAGAAAAAGGATGGGGTTATGAACTTTGGATTCATAACGATTCAGAATATTGTGGGAAATTATTAGTTTTCACAAAGAATAGAAATAGATTCTCAATGCATTACCACTTACAAAAGAAAGAAAGTTGGTATGTACAAGAAGGTAGATTCCAATTCAATTGGTTGGATGTTGAGAGTGGTAAGTTGGAAGGTACTCAATTAGAGAAAGGACAATCAGTTCTTATTGAAAGAGGGTTACCACATCAACTAATTGCTTTAGAGGATAACTCAATCGTATTTGAGGTATCAACTGAACACTTTGATGAGGATAGTTACCGAGTTTATAGAGAAACACCTGAGGACTTATTATGAGTTATGTAAAGGCATATTTACCTGAATTGGAAGAATTAAAAAATAAAATAGAAACAAACTTCGATGTATTACGTTATTATTCTAAGTATGAGGGGTTTGTTGGAAGTAGTGAATCGGTAGATTACCTAACAAAAAAATTAGAAGAATATTATGATAATTAAAAGAGTAGAACACACTCCAGTTACAAATGAGGAGTTAAATCAATATAAAGAAAAGATATCTAAGTTAAATACATTTATGTGTACTGCATTGGATGTTGGTATGGATAAGCGAATTGTTACTTTAAAGTTTGGTGGAGAATATGATGATTTAACTTTAGTAAATCCTAAAGTAACTGAGGTATCTGATAAAATGGTAGTTTACTTTGAAAAGGATTCTGTAAAAAACAAAACTAGAAAAACTACACGTCATACATCATTCTCAGTTGATACTGATAATTTAGGGGTAGTACAATTTTCATCAGATAAGAATGAATGGAAAACTAATGATGAGTTTTTTAATGATATGGGATTATTCGAATGTGTTATGGCTCAGCGATTAATTGATTCGATTGATGGTATTGATATCACTAACAAAATCAGAGCATACTCACAACAATTAAAAGCAGAAAAGACTCCAAGTAGAAATCAAAGAGTTATGGTAAAATCTCCCGAAGGTGAGATGGAGTTTATGAAATATAAAAAAGCAGAACCATTACTTAAAAACGGATATGAGTTAGTATAATGGCAAAAATAACATATATTACAAATAACTCTCATAATAGAGAAGCTCAATCAATTTCGTTTGATATTGCAGATGATTTGAATATTAATGAATTTAAAATTGTGTGTGTAAGACTTGCACATGCAATGGGTTATCATTACAAATCAATTGAAAGAACGTTTGGTGATTTAGAACATGAAACAAAATCAGATAGAGATTTTAAAAAATTCATTAAAGAAGTAGCCAAACTAACCGGCTCATTACAATTATGATAGAAGATGAAGTATTAGAATTACTACACACCAGATTAATTACATTGGAGTTGATTGTTAGTGAAATGCATGAGAATTTAATAGATAAGGGATTGATTGATAAGGATGAATTCAATAAATCATTAGATGTTAAAATTAAAAGGGTGAAAGAAATAACAGATTTATTTAAAGATGATAATGATGATGATGGTGCTTTGGATGATATAAATATACCTAATATTTTTGGTGGACCAATTGGTGAAGCTTAAATTTGGATAATACAAATAATTTTCGTATATTAGTAAAATATTTAATAAAATGGAAATAACAATATTACAAATATTAGTTGTAGTACTACTCATATCAAATATATTTTTTATATGGAGAGGGACTAAGTTGATAAAAGAAATAGAAGATAGGGCAACCGATTACATTAATTTATCGGATGATACTATATCAACCTTAGAAAACATGCTTAAAGATATGAGAGCTTTAGATATCAAAGGTTCATTTGAATCCGATGATGAAGTTGGTGTGGTTTTTAAGGAATTAAAATCTACAATCGAAACATATAAAAATAACTTATAAGATATGCCAAGACCAAGAAAAAAGAAATCAAAAATATATTTTGGAAAACCTGCGCAAGATGCTATTGTCGAATACAACAATACAGATGATTTAGAATTAAAAAATAAAATATATAAAGAAAGAATTAAATATCCATTTGAAAAACTTGCTGAAAATATATTAAATACATTCAAATTTTCTTATTTTGATGTACCAAAAGAAGATATTCAAAATGAAGTAGTTTCAACATTGGTTCAGAAAATACATATGTATCAAGAAGATAAAGGTAGAGCATTTTCTTATTTTTCTATTGTAGCTAAAAACTATCTTATTCTTAATAACAATTCAAATTATAAAAGATATAAGAAAACAGATTTACTATCTCAGATGCCTGAGACTTGGAACCCTGAAAACGATTTTCATCAAGAACAACAAGGTGATGAGTTTGCTGAATTTAAAGATTTGATGTTGGAATATTGGGATAAAAATTTAACAAAAGTATTTACTAAAAAGAGGGATATTCAAATAGCAGATGCTATCTTAGAGTTATTCCGTAGAAGTCAATATATAGAAAACTTCAATAAAAAACATCTATATCTTTTAATTAGAGAAATGACTGATTGCAAAACTCACTATATTACCAAAGTTGTAAATGTAATGAAGCAACATCAGAAACGTATGTTAAACGATTATTTAGATTATGGTGAAATTAGAGAAGATGATACTGATGAATTCTTTTCTTATTAAATGTTATATTTATAAACGAATAAGGCACCTACTTCATTAGCCTTTTAAGTTATATTAAACACACTTCGTTACTTCAATAAGTTATAATTACTACACTTAAAGAGTAATTATCTCATGAAGAAATTTTTATTAGGGTTGGTACTAATGCTACCATTCCTGTCCTTTGGGCAAAATGGGGCTGGTGAGATACTAATCCCACCTACTACTAATTCACCACACATATTAGTAGATACACTATTCACATTAAACAACGATGCAACGATTGGATATACCGAAGTTTATTTACACTTCGCAAATCCAACAACCGATAACATCGTAGCAACTCAGTTTCGTATTTTCTATGATAATTTCCAGTTTGAAACACCGGAGATTTATTGGGGGCCAACAGCTACTCCTATAACGGATAAGTATGGTTCTTATTTTGCTAATTCTAACTACATCAATGTAATTGGTACTTACACAGGTAACTCAACAACATTCGATTGGGCAGATGGAGCAATGTTCAAATTAAGATTGTATCATTCAACAAACTATGAAGGTACACCATCACCAATGGCAATTACTGGTACAACTACTTACAACAACTTAGCCACAACGGATGGTGGGTTGGATGTACCATTAGTATTACACAACTTTGGTGGAGCATTCCAAATGGATACATTAGAATTCCCAATCAAAGTTAGAAACGCTGATGGTTCGCCTGCACAAGGTATGTGGTTCACTGCTGAGAAGAGATTGAAATCACAAGCATCTGGAACTTGGACTACAATCACACAAGATTCAACTCATAGTGATGGTTTGTTATTGGTACAAGACCAAATAGATACAAACTATTGGAATCTACGAATCAGAGCACAATCCGATACGATGGATGATGGTTCGGCAATCTCAATCACCGATGCTTATAAATTAGCTAATCACGTTTCTGAGCAAGATACATTAGCTGGTATCGAATGGTTGGAAAGTGATATCAACGAAAGTAACGATGTAACTATCTCAGATGCATTCTCAGTATTCAATAGATTAGCATTACAATCTACAACTTGGTCATCTCTATTTAGTGGTGTGAACAACGTAGCAATCCTATGGGAGAATGAATGGAATACAGCTAATCAACTAACATCATCACCCGATTTAACAACAACACCGAGAGTATATGCAATCGATACGATTGTAAACTCAATGGATTCACTTAAACCTTACATCTATGTAATTGGTGATGCAACTACAACTGGATACAACAACCCTGCTGTAATCGTAGCTAAGATGGCTAACCCAACGGCTGGTACTGATTACATCTTAGACCCATCGGTTTACTTATCAAACAAACCTGATACTGTACAATTCCAAATTCCAAAGTTGGTAATGACTGAGGAGAACACTATGGAAGTACCTGTAACTCTTTACACATATGGTAATAAATTAGGTGCTGCACAAATGGGTATTGAATATGATACTACAATCTTTAGATTCGTATCAATTGAAATGGGAGATGCTACATCTAAATGGACTTCACTTCTTTCGGTTGAAGGTGGTAAAGTATTTTGGGCTGGACATGAAGATAACTTAAACCCATCTCTTATCGATGATATGACTACTCAGTTTACATTCGTATTCGATGTAATAGACCCAGTAGGTTGGAATACATCACCATTAAGAATCATTGAGAAGATGGCTGGTGATATGTACGCACAAGATATGAGTATCAAACCTTCACCTAACGATGGTTCAGTTGTAAATAGAACTTCTATCGATAGTGAGTTACTACAACTTATGGATGGATTTAAAGTATATCCAAATCCAACAACTGAGATTTCTAACCATTGGGTAGTATTCGAATACCACACCGAATTGAACGATGGTGAAATCAATGCATTTGTTTATGATATGAATGGTAGACCAGCAATGAGATGGTCTGATAGAATTTACCAAAGTGGATTCCAATTCCAAGGGTTTAGTATACAAGACTTACCAAATGGTATGTACTTGCTAAGATTGGTTACAGCTGACAGAGATAAAGTTTATAGAATAATTAAAAAGTAACATTAAATTTATTATGAAAGAAGAAATCAAAGAGGGAATGTCAACTCTCAAAAAAGGTATCATCGGCTTATTGGGAACATTAGTAGCTGGTGTAGGTACATTTGTAACAACTCAATTCAACTCACTATTGGGTATTGAAGAAGAATCGGATGCACCAACTGAGATGGTAGTTCCTGTTGAGACCAATGTTTCAAACAGTAACTCCAATAGTAATGAGAATAATAACACTCAGAATCAGAGTGTGATTATCAACATTCCTCAGCAACAAGCTCCGGCTCCAACTCGCACAATCATCAGAGAAACTGTAAAGGAAGTTCCTGTTGCTGCTCCTGCACCTGTTGAAGTTGTAGAAGAGAAGCCAGAGACACCTTTGGAAAGAATGGCTAGATTAAAGAGAGAAAGAGCAGAAAGAAATAAATAATTATGAGAACGAGAAAAGATGTAATTTTAGAATGGACAGTAGCACCACTAATGTTGGTACTTACTGCATGTGCATTAGTATTCGTTGGAACATTTGCAACTTCTTGTAAATCTTCAATTGGTGTACAACAATATCAAGCGGATTTCGAAACGGCTGAACCTTTGAATACTTTACCAGTCTTTACTGGAGAAAAACAAATAGTTCAATTATCTAAACTAAACGTAAACAAAGAGTTGTGGGAGATGTTCCCTGAACTTAGAGATAAAAGAGTTGGTTTAGGTGTATCGAATCGTATCATTGAGAACTTTGAGATGACTCAGAGATTCAAATATGCTGAAGAGAAAGAGGCTATCCAAAATCAAATGTTAGATGCTTGGGAAACTGAACTAACTGGTATGGGTGATGGACAAACTAAATTAAAGATGGAAGGTATCGCTTTACCAAAGTATATTGTATATGCTGAAATCTATGACTTTGCAGTTTCATATGGTGAAAACTATAAGAGAGGAAAAGTTGAGATGAGTAACACTACAATTATGGGTATCCAAATCAGAATGGTAAATGTAGATAACTCACAATACATAGTTGCAAGTGGACAAGGTACTGCTACACAAATAGGTGAGGGATTCTTCAAAAATCCACAAATGGGATTCGATAACTCAACTGTTGGTATTGCTACCCAACGTGCACTTGAGACTGCTACGGTCAACTTAGTGAAGCGTATGGAAGCTTATGGATGGTAAGAGGTGGATATTAGTAATCATCTTATTATTATGGGGGTATAGGGGTTTTGGGCAATCGTTCCAATACACCTATACTGACCCATGTACTGGTATTCCTAATACCGTAACAATTTCCCAACCTTTAGGTTCAGTAACCTTATTCTATGCTGGGCAATATCAAAACTTTACTCAAATAGAATTATCCAATGGTGGGTATGAAGCTTGGGTAGCTACAATCAACGCAGCTGCTCCTCCCGGCTCAAACCCTTGTGCTGGAAATGTGGGAGTAGTAAGTGGAACAACATCTTCATCAGTAGGTACGAATGTAACCAATACCGTAACTAATATCACAGGAGCATTATCAACATTAGGTTCAACTACAAGTAGTTCTTCTACGGGTAGTGGATTGGGTGTATCCTCATCTTCTGGTGGTTCATCTGGTTCATCATCAAGTGGAGGTTCATCCGATGATAATGGTGGTTCTTCTGATGATAGTGGTAGTTTAACTTCTTCAGGTAGTGGAGATGGTGGAAGTGGCTCTTCTGGTAGTGGAGATACTGGTGGAAACTCTGGTGGTGGTTCTGGTGATACTGGGGGTTCTTCTGGTGGAAGTTCTGGTGATGGTGGAGGAAGTGGAGGTGGAGACACTGGTGGTTCTTCTGGTGGAGGTTCTGGAGGTAGTGGAGATGGTGGAGGAACTTCATCATCCGGCCCAACCGAAGGAGGACAGGGAAACGATAGTGGTACTAACACATCTGGTGATGATGGTGG
>P_2C_Liq_1_UnCtyDRAFT_1000135_pt1 | contig 30754 bp, 26 predicted proteins | sample Pon2CUnioCityCA_2_FD_10234 | JGI IMG/M metagenome (IMG submission 10234) | reverse complement strand
GCTTCTACTTTTTATCACGCAGCAAAAGATCCTAAAAAAAGAAGAAAACTCAATATTTTTGATCATGCAGCCATTTATGTACTTATTGCAGGGAGTTATTCTCCTTTTTGTTTGGTGGCTTTAGATTCTAGTTTAGGTTGGTATATGTTTTTATTTGTGTGGGTTTTTGCCTTAACAGGTATTATTTTAAAACTGTTTTTTACAGGAAGATTCGATAAAATATCAACAGCAATGTACTTGTTAATGGGTTGGCAAGTGCTATTTTTTATTAAACCTTTAATGGAGCGTTTAACAACAGAAGGGTTTCAATATTTGGTAGCTGGTGGTGTTTTTTATTCTGTAGGAGCTATTTTATATTCAATTAAAAAAATACCATACAACCATGCAATTTTTCATTTGTTTGTATTGCTGGGTAGTTTAAGTCACTTTATAGCGATTTATAATTTGTAAAACATTACCAATCTTTAAAAGGCATTTTACTCAAACTAGAGTTGTAGTATTTTACAGTACCAGTAACTTCTTCTCCGAGCCAAAACGGTTTATCAAACGTATCATTTTCTGAACTGAGCTCAATTTCTGCAACAACCAAACCTTGGTTATCACCATAAAATTCATCAACCTCAAAAATATGATTTCCTTTCTTGATTAAATATCGAGTTTTATCAATAATTGAAGGTTCGCAAAGCAAAAGCAAGGCTTCAGCATCATTTTTATCAATTTCTTTTTCCCATTCAAAACGCGTAGTTCCTGTTTGGTTCGATTTTCCTTTTATGGTAATAAAAGCTTGATTATTAGCAATTCTAACACGTACTGTTCTGTTTTTATCAGCATTTAAATAGCCCTGTTTTATCCTTTTTTGTTGATAAGCTTCTAGCTTAAAATCATCGCTTTTTACTAAAAACTTTCTTTCAATTTCTAAACTCATAAAAATCTATGGATTTTTGTACTAATATACCTGTTTTTATCGTTAGTTTACAATAATTAAATATCTTTGATGCTATAAGCCGTTTTATGAAAAAAGTTGTTTTTCTCTTTCTTTTTTGTGTGCATTCCATCCTTTATTCTCAAGTAGATTATAGTGCTTCTTGGGAAGATTTTTACTCATACAATAATGTAAAAGACTTTGTTAAAGTAGATAATGTAATTTATGCTTTGGCAGATAATGCTGTTTTTACTTTTGATGAAAATACGTTAGAAATCGAAAAGTTTTCCTCTATTCGAGGATTGTCTGGCGAAACTACTTCATCTATTTATTATAGTCCAGATTTTGACAGATTAGTTATTGGTTACGAAAATGGTTTGGTAGAAGTTATAGATGGAAATGGCGCAATTACAATTTCATCAGATATTGTTAATTTTAATCAATCTGGGAATAAAAGAATTAACCATATCTCAGGTTTAGGTAGTACTTTATATTTATCCACTCCGTTTGCCATTGTAGAATATAATATTGAAAAGTTAGAATTTGGAGATACTTTTTTTATTGGTAATGGCTCTACATCACTAAACATCAATAAAACATTAATTGCTAACAATACCATTTACGCGGTTACAGAAGATGGTGTTTTTAGGGCAGATGTAACGAGTAATTTATTAATCGATTTTAATAATTGGCAGCAAGAATTTTCTGCTCGTAATTTTAGTGCCATTTCGCAATTTAATAATCAAATTTATGTTACTGAAAACAGGACTTTATTTGAATTAAATACCACTGTTTTAAATCCGATAAGAAATTTTTCTGAAACGATTATCAACCTAAACGCATCAACAACTCATTTAGCGATAACGCTAAATAAAAGCAGTATTGTTTTAGATGCTGTTTTAAGTCAAATCGCAACTTTTAGCAATACTACAGATTTCGATTTTACCGCTTCAAACGCGCTTTTTATTGATAACACAGCGTATTTAGCAACAGCAGAATTTGGTATTTTAAAATCTTCTATCAATCAAAATAGTTTGTATGAAGAAATTCACCCAGAGGGTCCGTTGTCTAATGAAGTATTTTCAATTGATGTTTTAAATAATAATCTTTGGGTGGTTTTTGGAGGGCATAACTCTTTTTATGGAAGTCTAGGGAGAGCAAAAGGGTTCAGCCATTTTAATGGACAAAACTGGAAGAATACCCAATATAATCCTGAGTTTCCAGTATTAGATATGATTAATGTTACCATAGATCCTTTTACAGAAAATAGAGTTTATATTAGTTCTATGGGGGTTACTACAAATTTTAATAGTGTGTCTACAGGAGGAATAACGGTAGTTGAAAATAATGAAATAACAACGTTTTATAATCACTTAAATAGCACTCTCGAGGATATTGAGCCTAACAACCAAAATGTAATTGTTATTAGGGTTACAGGTACTACTTTCGATACTCAAGGAAATTTATGGGTGGCTAGTATGGGTTTTAATGAAGAATTAAAAAAATTATCGGCATCTGGCCAATGGAGTAGTTATGATTTAAGCGGATTAAAAACAGTAACAAATCAATTGGGGTTAAGTGAGATTGCTATTGATAGAAGCAATACAATTTGGATGGGTACAAGAAGAAATGGTATTTATGCGTTTAACGAAAATGGAAATAGACAAAGAGCACTAATAGCTACCCCAAATTTGGGGAATTTACCAGATACAGATGTGCTAACAGTAGCAATCGATAAAAGCAATAGAGTTTGGATGGGCACCAGAGCAGGAATGGTAGTTTTTAGAAATGCTTCGGGTGTTTTTGATGCAGAAGTGTTAAATGCAGAACCCGTAATTATTGAAGAAAACGGAATAGGAGAACGTTTGTTAGGAGATCAAAGAATCAACTCTATAGTTGTTGATGGCGCAGATAATAAATGGTTTGGCACAGATAGTGGAGGCGTTTTATATACCAATCCTTCTGGGCAAACCACTATAGCCAATTTTAGTACAGAAAATTCGCCTTTACCTTCAAATAGAATTTTAAAGATTAAAGTCGATGACAACAATGGTAAGGTTTATTTTGCCACAGACAAAGGCATCGTAGCTTACAATAGTAATGTAGCACCTTTTGGAGAGGTTTTAGCTGATGTATATGCGTACCCAAATCCAGCTTTAAAAAACCATGAAACGATTACTATTGATGGTAGAAATGGTACACATTTACCTCAAGGCACCAATGTAAAGATTTTAGATGTTGCTGGCAATTTGGTTTATGAAACCAATGTGGTAGAAGGACAAGAATTACAAGGTGGTAAAGTAGTTTGGAACAAGAAAAATTTAGCAGGTACTAAAGTAGCCTCTGGAGTATATATTGTTTTATTATCTAATGATGATGCCACAGAAACCGCTACTACAAAAATTGCAATTGTAAATTAATGTCGGTTGTAAATACAAAAGCAATTGTATTAAGTTCACTAAAATTTGGTGATACAAGTTTAATTGTAAAATGCTTTACAGAAGCAGAAGGCATAAAAAGCTATTTGATAAGAGGGGTGTTAAAACCCAAAAAACAAGGTTTAAAAGCAGCACATTTTCAACCGTTAACCCAACTTAAAATTATAGCAAAACACAACTCAAAAAATGCGCTAAATTCAATTAAAGAAGTACAGGTTATTCAGCCATATAAAACCATTCATTCAGATATTGTAAAACAAGCTGTGGTGTTTTTTTTATCAGAAATTTTAGCAAGTTCTATACAAGAAGAAGAGCAAAACAAAACACTGTACAGTTATTTAGAAACTGCCTTTATATGGTTAGATGTTCATGATAAAATAGCCAATTTTCACCTTCTTTTTTTACTGAATTTAACTGGCTTTTTGGGTTTTTATCCAGATATGTCTCAACAACACAAAAAAGGTTTTAATCTTTTGGAAGGTGTTTTTTCTGATGATATTCAAGATAAAAATGTAATCTATAAAAACGATTTTTATCAATTTAAAAAGCTCTTGGGCATAAATTTTGATGGTATAGAAAATGTAACCTACAGCAAGGATGAAAGACAACTGGTTTTACAAATGATAATTCAGTATTTTAGGTTACATTTGGGCAGTTTTAGAAAGCCGAAATCTTTACAAGTTTTAGAAACCGTTTTTAGTTGATGATGAAGAATTTCTTTTTTGTATGCATGTGTTTAGTGAGTACTATTTCTTTTGCGCAAAATGTAAAGGTGGTAGACAAAGAAACAGGAAAATTAGTGCGTAATGTAACTGTTTTTAATGAAGCAAATACCGTAAGTTTAACTACTGATAATGATGGTTTGATAGATGTTTCGTCTATAAAAGAAAATGAAATTATCTTTTTTTCTCATATATCTTATGCCGTTTTCAAAGCAAAAAAAGCATCCTTACGCAAGCAAAATTTTATTGTAAATCTTACAAAAGAGTCAGAACAATTAGATGAGGTTGTTATCTCATCATTCAAGAAAGAAGAGAAAGCAAAACGAATTGCAGAACAAATTGCGGTTCTTTCATCTAAAGATATTCAAAAAATATCACCTCAAACTTCTGCAGATTTATTAGCTACAATACCAGGAATTAAAGTGCAAAAATCACAATTTGGTGGTGGTAGCCCTGTAATTCGTGGAATGGAATCTAACCGTGTTTTATTGGTCGTAGATGGTGTAAGAATGAACAATGCCATTTACAGAAAAGGACACTTACAAAACTCCATAACCTTATCACCCAATTTATTAGACAAAACAGAAGTGGTTTTTGGGCCATCGTCTGTAGTTTATGGTTCAGATGCTTTGGGTGGTGTAATTCACTATTACACCAAAACACCTAAATTATCAGAAAAAACAAAAATAGAAAGTCAATTTTTCTCAAGATTTTCATCTGTAAATCAAGAAATAACAACCAATGTTTCTGCAGAAATAAGCCATAAAAATTGGGCTTCATTTACAAGTATTTCGTTTTCAGATTTTGGCGATTTAAGAGCAGGTAAAAATAGAAATCATAATTTTTCTGATTGGGGAAAAGTATTTTACTATTCAGAAAATATAAATGGTAATTATGCAGAAAATCCTACCTTAAATGCCGATCCTAATTTATTACGAAATACTGGTTTTAATCAAACAGATGTATTGCAAAAATTTTATGTGCCACTATCAAAAAATACAGATTTAAAAATTAATTTACAATATTCTACATCTTCAGATATTCCAAGATTTGATCGATTAACAGAACTTAAAGATATTACAGATTTTTCTTCATTGAAGTTTGCAGAATGGTATTATGGGCCTCAAAACAGATTGTTAATTTCATCGCAATTGCTCATCAACCCCAATAAAAATTGGATAGAAAGTGGCGTAATTACAGCTGCGTACCAAAATATTCAAGAAAGCCGAATTCAAAGAAAATTTGGAGAATTAGAGCGTTCTTACAGAGAAGAAACTGTTGATGTTTTTAGTTTGAATGGAGATTTTTCTGTTTCATTGACAACAGACAATACTAGAATTTTATCTTATGGTTTTGAATTTGCCTACAATGATGTTGGCTCAAACTCTTATGGAAAAACCCTAAATATTGTTGATGGACGAATTAACGGATTTTCTAATGATTTTAGGGTGCAGTCTCGTTATCCTGATGGAGAGAGTCATTATTTAAGTTCTGCAGTATATTTAGGATACAGACAAGATGTAAGTAGCAAAACAACTTTAAATTCGGGCATACGTTTTACCAATACTAATNTAAGCGCTAAATGGATAGATGAAACGTTTTTAGCCTTACCAACCACAACAACTAAGGCAAACAATGCTGCAATTACTGCAACTTTGGGATACATATACAAACCCAATAGAAATTGGCAAATTAACGGAGTTTTATCTTCTGGATTTCGTTCACCAAATATAGATGATGTTGGTAGAGTTCGTGAAAAAGCAGGCAACATAACCATTCCAAATTTTGATGTACAACCGGAGTTTGCCTATAGTTCAGAAATTAGTATTCAGAAGTTTTTTAACAAAAAAAGATTTCGCTTAGGTGCAAATATCTACTACACCTTATTAGACAACTATATTCAAAGAGATTTTGTATATACTGCAGATGGAAGTGTTTTACAGGTTGAGTTTGATAGAGAATTTGGGAATGCTGTTNATAATCAAAATAAAGGTAACGCCTATATTTTTGGATATACCTTAAACTATTTAGGTAAAATATCTAAAACGATTAATACATCTGGTTTTATTACCTACACAAAAGGTAGAACGTACGATACAGAAGAGCCAATGTCTTCTATTCCNCCATTATTTGGNCAGTTTCANGTAAACTATCAAAAAGATAAAATTGCAGTTGGAGCAGAATTTCGTTTTAATAGTAAAAAAGATATCGAAGATTTTAACTTTACAGAAGGCATAGACAATCATGAACTAACACCAATAGTTGATGCTAGTGCCAGCAATGACGAAGAAAAGTTTTATGGAACACCAAGTTGGATGACTTTTGGACTTAATGGAAGCTATGATGTAAGCAAAAACTTTTCTATACAGGCAAGATTAGATAATATTTTTGATGAACATTATATAGAATTTGCTTCTGGAGTTTCTTCACCGGGTAGAAATTTATCGGTTTCTTTTATGGCTAATTTTTAATCAATTTTAATATCCAAACATCTTGCTGAGGATGATTATTTCGCATATCACCAGGCACATGTTTTAAGATTTCCAGGTTGTTTATTGCACAAAGGTTTTTAAAGAATTTTGGAGATTGATACGAAGCATACAATCTATTTCCTTCTTTTTTATAATTATGGATTACCAATTTCCCTGCATCATAACTTTCTTTTTCTTGTAGTAAAAGTTTAAAACTATGCACATCTCCATGCGTTGTTAAGAATAAAATACCGTTGTTTTTTAAAACTCTTGTCAACTCTTTCATCCAAGAAAAATGCAATTCTTCTGATAAATGGGTAAAAATGGATATTCCATAAATAACATCCATAGTATTATTTTCAAAAGCTAAAGGAGGTTTTAAATCATTCAATTTAAACTGAATTCCTTTTAAATTTTGGGAGCACCATTTTACGTATTTTGGATTATAATCTGTGCCAAAAATTGAATTACTATGTTCTAAAATTGAGGGTAAATGTCTTATAATTCTTCCTGTTCCACAACCCCAATCTAAAATTGATAAGTTTTCGAATTTTTTGAATTCAGAAATATGGTCTACAAGCCATTTAGCAGTGGGCTGTCCATTGGTGTAAAACTTGTCGTAATTTAAATTAAAGGTTTCGTACAAATAAAAATCTGGGGGCAATACTACATTTGGATTTTGCTGTCTAAAAAGGCGATTGCTTTTTCTGTGAATCCATTTTTGCCTATAAAAATTAATTTGTTCTATAGCTGGCAACAAGTTGTATTTTTGTAGTGTTTTTTTTAACTTAACTTTTTTCATTTCTTCTTTTTACCTTCATCCGTAAAATTATCATTAATAGCACGTTCCGTGGTTATAATGCTCACTAGAATTGATAGTGCTACAAAAATCATAGGTTCCCATTTTAATTCCACTTTAGTAATAGAGGCTAATAAAAGAGCCGCTACAAGTGCAAAGCTACTATATTTTAAAAAAGCTCGGTTAAAGGTAGCATTCGCAAAATCCCAAATTTGTTGATTTTGCATAGCCTTTGGAGTTCTATATCCATACAAATTATTGACTTTTTTTGGCGGAAATTTCCAAAAAATAATACTAATTAAAAACAACACACCATTTGTGGTTAGTACATACGTAAATGAATCCATAATAATTTATTTTTTTAATTTTGCCTACTGCCTACTGCCTACTGCCTACTGCCTACTGCCTACTGCCTACTGCCTACTTTTTAATGGGTCTCATTAATCCCTCTTGTGCAAAAGAAGCAATTAATTTACCATCTCTTGTAAAAATATTACCTTTACACAAACCTCTGGCTCCATAAGCACTTGGAGATTCTGCAGAAAACAGCATCCAATCATCAAATTCGAAATCTCTAAAAAACCACATGGAATGATCTAAACTAGCAGTCATTGTGTTTCCAAAATTGTAATCTTTAGCATTCGGATTAAAAGCAGCATTTAACACATTATAGTCAGAAATATAGGTTAAAATTTGATGTTTTAATCGTAAATCCATTGCTGGTATATCACCTTTTAATTTGAACCAAATTTCCTCTTTTGCAGGTAAATTTTCTCGTTTTGCGGCGTTAGGTAAGTGCACAGGTTTAAAATCAATAGGTCTTTCAATGCTTAAATAAGATTTGATTCTTTTTGATAAAAAATCGCCAAATTGAGCAACGATATCTTCCCAACTTAATAGTTCTTCAGGCTGTTTTATAGTGAAATCCATTTCGGTTTGATGCTCAAAACCATCCTCTTTTTTGTGAAAAGAAGCCGCTANAATAAAAATGGTTTTCCCTTTTTGAGAGGCTGTTACACGTCTTGTAGAAAAACTACCTCCATTTCGCATCTCTGTAACATCATATTCAATAGGTACAGTTAAATCTCCTGCTTCTAAAAAATACGAGTGCAATGAATGTAAAAAACGATCACTAGGTATGGTTTTGTAAGCCGCATTTACAGCTTGTGCTAAAACTTGTCCGCCAAAAACAATAGCGCTTCCAATAGTTACACTTTCACCAGAAAAGACATTTTTAGCTATAGATTTTAAATCTAATAATTCAATTAATTCTTTGGTTGTTTTCATTGAGGAACTGCGTTTTTAAAAGGAAATTTTTGCTGAAATGGCGTTGGCTGTACACGTTGCAAAAATAACTTTAAAATTTTATTTGTAATACTTTTTTTATGACGAACATACATTGTTAAATCTTGTGGTTCTGCACCAACAGAACTTTTAATTTCGCTGGCAGTTCTTCCAAAATTAATAAGGTTTACCTTTTTCTGAATCGCTATTTCTACATAATCGTATAACATTCTTTGGTAAATACCATAGGTTCTGTTTTGCTGATAATCAATCCCAACAAAATGCGCATCTAAAGAGTTGTTGTTGATAATGCCAGACATAAAACCAACAATGTTATCGTTTAACCAATAGGTTTTTAGCATATAGTTATCGCCTAATTTTTCTTTAAAATCTTTGTAGGTTTCTAAATTGAAATCAGCCAAATTAAAAGAGGCATTTGTTGCCACTTTTTCGTACAAGTGCGTCATTTTAGGGAGGTGATTTTCTATGTTTTCTAGAGAGATATTTTCGATTTTTAAGGGTTTACTTAGTTGTAACGCTTTTTTTGCTTTTACTCGAAATTTAGTCTTTAACGCTTGCAAATAATCATCAAAATTAAGCCAGTCTTTATCTAAATGTAAAATCATATTGGGTTCTACAGACAAGGGATGATAGCCATAATCTTTTAATTCATTTGTAATAAAAAGAGCTTCGTTTAGAAAATCTTTTAATAGAAAAGCATCTATTTTTAGGTTTTTATCGGAGTTGGTTAAATGTAAAATGGCTTTAGCCAATTCTTTGATAATACTTTTTTTATCTTCAATTGGGTTGATAAAAATGCCATGTTCTCCGCTTACAAATGTGTTTCCACAAATTAAAATCTTTAAAGCTTTGTCATCAGGAAAAATATGTAGTTTTTTACCAAATCGCTTCACTTTTTTAACAAAAGACTCTAAATCATTCTGAATGGCGTCTAAATAAAAATCAATAATTTGGATGGATGCAAATGCCTTTGGTATCGAATTATCATCAACCAAAACAATATATTTAAATTGTATTTTTGGGTGATGTTTTTCAATAGATCTTAAAAAATCTCTATGCAAATACAAGTTGGTTTCACAGTTGAGATGACTCCAGATTTTATCTGAAATTTCATCAATAGACGAAAAAAAAAGTGCGGTATTGGTATTAGAACAAAAATTCAAGAATATGATTTAACGCTATTATGGCGCAAAGATACGACTCGTAAAATTAATGATTTCTAAAAGGTATTGCATAAAAAGGGCAATTATAACTTTTCTTTAACAAAGTTGTGATTAATGTTACAGAAATTGAATAATGTAAAAAGTACATTTGCAAAATCATTGTAATGAATTTATCATTTAGACCAACCAACTAATTATGAGAAAAATAATTCTAGCCATTCTAGGAGTGCTACTAATTGCAGGTGCAGTTTTTTTAGGCAACTACTTTATTGAAAAAAGCCAAAAACCAAAGCCAAAGTTTAAGAAAACCATTAAAACGGTTTTTGTTGAAAATGTAAAGAATTCAGAAATTCCTATTGTATTATCGGCTAATGGTAATTTAGTAGCAAAAAATAAAATTGACATTTTCTCTGAAGTACAAGGGGTTTTAAAAACAGCTAACAAAGCTTTTAAACCCGGTACAAAGTATTATAAAGGAGAAACGCTTTTAAGCATCAATAGCGATGAATTTGTGGCAAGCTTAAATTCTCAAAAAAGTAATTTATACAATTTAATTACCTCTATTTTACCAGATATACGTTTAGATTATGCAAAAGAATTTAAGAAATGGGAAGGTTATTTAAAGAGTTTTGATATTAATAAAACGACGCCTAAACTTCCAGAATTTTCATCAGATAAAGAAAAATATTTTATTTCTGGACGAGGTATTTTAACGGCTTATTATAACGTAAAAAACTTAGAAGTTCGTTTGTCGAAACATCGCATTACAGCACCTTTTACAGGTGTTTTGACAGAGGCCTTAGTAACTTCTGGTAGTTTGGTAAGATCGGGTCAAAAATTAGGCGAGTTTATAGATACTGGGGTTTACGAGTTAGAAGTTTCTATTAATGCTGAGTATGCAGATTTATTAAAGGTTGGCAAATCTGTTGCGTTAACCAATTTAAACGGATCTCAAAATTACGAAGGAAGCGTAGTAAGAATCAATGGAAAAATAGATCAAGTTTCGCAAACTATTAAAGCCTATGTAGATGTAAAACATCCAGATTTAAAAGAAGGAATGTTTTTACAAGCCAATTTGGTAGCAAAATCAGAGACAGACGCTATTCAAATTTCAAGAAAATTATTGATCGATGATCAGTATGTATACACTGTTAAAAACGATAGTATTTTAAGCTTGGCTAAGGTACAACCTGTTTATTTTGGAGCAGAAATGGTTGTGCTAAAAGGATTAAAAAATAATGATAAAATTCTAACCCAAACCTTACCAGGCGCTTTTGATGGAATGATTATTAAGGTTAATAAAAAGAAGTAATTAGATGAAAAAAATAATTACATACTTTATAAAATATCCAGTAGCTGTTAATGTAATCATTGTTGCATTTCTTATTTTCGGTTTATTAGGTGCTTTTAGCATGAAGTCTTCCTTTTTTCCTTTGGTAGATTCTCAACTCATTAGAATTAGTTTGGTTTATCCAGGAGCCTCGCCAGCAGAAATGGAAGAAGGTGTGGTGTTAAAAATCGAAGACAATTTAAAAGGTATTGTTGGTGTAGAAAGGGTAACTTCTGTTTCTAGTGAAAACGCTGCAAGTGTTAATGTCGAGGTAGAAAAAGGTAAAAATATTGATATTGTTTTATCTGATGTAAAAAACGCGGTAGATAGAGTGCCGTCTTTTCCCTCAGGTATGGAGCCTCCCGTAATTGCAAAGGTAGAGAGTATAAGGCCTACCATAAGTTTTACAGTTAGCGGAGAAAATTTATCTTTAAAAGCACTAAAACAATATGCTAGAAATATTGAAAACGATATTCGTGGAATTGAAGGAATATCTCAAGTGGCAATCTCTGGTTATCCAGATGAAGAGATAGAAATTGCAGTTCGTGAAGACGATTTACGTGCGTATAATTTAACCTTTACTGAGGTTGCAAACGCCGTAAGAAATTCGAATATTTTAATTACAGGTGGTAATATAAAAACTACAGATGAAGATTATTTAATTAGAGCAAGTAACCGTTCTTATTACGGAATTGAGTTGCAAAATTTAATTGTTAGAACAGAAACTAACGGAAACATTATTCGATTAAAAGATATTGCAGCAATAAAAGATACGTGGTCAGAAAATCCAGACAGATTATATTATAATGGAAACTTGGCGATAGATATTACTGTTAGCAATACAAATAATGAGGATTTAATTTCATCTGCTGATAATATAAAAGAATACATCTACAAGTACAATCAAGAGCAACAAAATGTACAGTTAAGTGTAACTAGTGATAGAAGCACAACATTAAAAGGAAGAACAGAACTTTTAGCAAAAAATGCAATTTCTGGTATACTTTTAGTCCTATTTTTCTTGGCCTTATTTCTAAATTTAAGATTAGCAATTTGGGTGGCTTTTGGTTTACCTGTGGCTTTTTTAGGAATGTTTATTTTTGCGGCTCAATTTAATGTTACCATTAATGTATTATCGCTCTTTGGAATGATTATCGTGATTGGTATTTTGGTGGATGATGGAATTGTTATTGGAGAAAATATTTATCATCATTATTACGATTTAGGAAAGTCAAAAATTCAAGCGGCCATTGATGGCACAATGGAAGTAATTCCACCAATTGTATCTGCTATTTTAACTACAATTATTGCTTTTTCCACCTTCTTTTTTGTAGATGGTAGAATAGGAAGTTTTTTTGGTGAAGTTTCTACAATAGTAATCTTAACCCTTGCTGTTTCCTTAGTGGAAGCCTTAATCATTTTACCAGCTCATATTGCTCATTCTAAAGCATTAGATAGAAAACGTCTGGAAAATGGCGAAGAGAAAAAAACAAATGCTATTGATGCTTTTTTTAAGAAAATAAATAAAGGAGCAGATACAATATTAGGTAAATTTAGAGACAACTATTTCGTACCATTTTTAAGGTTTTCCTTAAAAAATAAGTTCTTTGTTTTTTGTGTATTTATTGCATTATTATCGATTAGTTTTTCTGCGTTAAGTGGTGGTATTATTAAGAGTTCTTTCTTTCCAAGAATTGCGAGTGATCGCGTTCAGATCACCTTAAATATGCCTCAAGGAACTAATGAAAGAATTACAGATTCTGTAATTTCTTTTATCGAAGAACAAGCGTGGTTGGTAAATAAAGAGTACACTAAAAAGCAAACTGGTAATTTGCAGGTCGTAGAAAATATCATCAAAAGAGTGGGGCCTGGAAGTGCAAATGCAACGTTAAGCGTAAATCTTTTACCAGGAGAAACTAGAGATTTTTCATCACCAGAAATAACCAATGCCATTCAGCAAAAAGTAGGTAAAATTTATGGGGTAGAAAGTTTAGTATTTGGTTCTGGTGGTAATTTTGGAGGAAGTCCTGTTGCAGTTTCTCTGTTAGGAAATAATATTACTGAATTAAAAGCGGTTAAAGACGAATTAAAGGAAGTTTTAGAAAGTAATCCTTTATTAAAAGATGTTACAGACAACGACCCTGCAGGAATTAAAGAAGTGCGCATAAAATTAAAAGACAATGCGTATTTGTTGGGCTTAAATTTACAGTCTATAATGACGCAAGTTCGTTACGGTTTCTTCGGATTTCAAGCGCAACGTTTTCAGCGTGGACAAGATGAAATCAAAGTTTGGGTTCGTTATGATAAAAAAGACAGATCTTCTATCAAAAATTTAGATGATATGCGCATTGTAACTCCAACTGGCGCAAGAGTTGCATTTTCAGAAATTGCAGATTATACTATAGAAAGAGGAGATATTTCTATCAATCATTTAGAAGGAAAACGAGAAATTCAAATTACAGCAGATTTAAAAGATTTAAGTGCTAGTGAAACCGCAATTTTAGATAATATTAAAACCAATATTATGCCTGAAATTTTATCCAAATACCCTACAGTTTCTCCATTATATGAGGGTCAGAATAGAGAAGCAAAAAAAACTACAGATTCTTTAAGTACAGTAGGTTGGGTGGTTTTAGGTTTAATTTATATTGTAATTGCCTTTACATTTCGTTCGTATTCGCAACCCATTTTATTAATTGTTATGATTCCTTTTAGTATGATTGGTGTTATCTGGGGGCATTACATCCACAATTTTGCGATTGGTATTTTATCTTTTTTAGGAATTATTGCTTTAATTGGTATAATGGTAAATGATGGTTTGGTGTTAATTGGTAAATTCAACAGCTATCTAAAAGAAGGTATGAAATATGATGATGCTTTAATTGCGGCAGGTCAATCTCGTTTTAGAGCAATTTTCTTAACCTCGTTAACTACAGTTGCAGGTTTAGCACCATTAATTTTTGAAAAAAGTAGGCAGGCACAATTTTTAATTCCGATGGCTATTTCTATTGCATACGGTATTGCAATAGCAACCGTTTTAACCTTAATAATGTTACCTTTATTATTATCGGTTTCTAACAGTGTTAAAGTGTGGATTAAGTGGTTAAAAACCGGTAATGAAATTACAAAAGAAGAAGTAGAAAGAGCCATTATTGAATCTAAATTTGATCAAGATGAAATTTAAACAAAACACAGTATTTCTTTTTGCTTTTTTCTTGGCAATACAAATGAATGCACAAGAAATTCTAACTAAAAAAGAAGCCTTAGAAATCACCTTAAAAAATAATTTTGGTATTAAAATTGCGACAAATAATTTACAGATCGCAAAAAATAATTCCGATATTTTAAATACGGGGTTTTTGCCTACAGCTGCCTTAACTTCTGGCGCAGATTATCGAAGAAATAATCAAAGTTTAACCTTCACAGACAGAACTACAGGAGAAGATGCGCAAATTTCTGGAGACGGTATCATTACAAAAACCTACAATGCAAGTTTAGGAGTTAATTACACAATTTTTGATGGTTTAGGCAGAAAATACAATTACAAACAATTGCAAGAAACCTATAATTTATCAGAATTACAAGCAAGAGAAACCATAGAAAACACCTATTTACAGTTGTTTACGATTTATTTTCAAATCGCACGTTTATCAGAAAATAAAGACAATTTACAAGAGGCTTTATCGATTTCTAAAAGAAGGTTAAAAAGAGCAAAATACCAATACGATTATGGACAATCTACCAAATTAGAATACTTAAATGCTCAAGTAGATGTAAATAACGATAGTATTACATACATCACTGCAAAACAACAATTGAGTAACGCAAAACGTGGCTTAAATGTAATTTTGGGTGTAGATAAAGAAACCAGTTACAGCGTAGAAACCCAAGTAGCCTACAACACATTGTTAAACTTGGCAGATCTAGAGGAGAAAACAATCGCAAATAATTCGCTTTTAATGCAAAATGAAAAAAATATTGCTATTAGTGAGTTTAATATAAAAGTAAATCAATCCAACTATTTTCCAACCTTAGGTTTTAATGCTTCTTACGGCTTTAATAGAACCGAAAATGAGAACTTAATCAACCCTTTTGGGGCTAAATTAATTACTTCGGATGGCCTAAATGCGGGTTTAAATTTAACCTGGAATATTTTTGATGGTGGAGGTAACAAAACAAGAGTAGCAAATGCAAAAATAGCTTTAGACAATCAACAAATACTGTTAGAGCAACAAAAAGCAAACATTAAAAACAACCTGAAAAATACTTGGGAAAACTATAACAATCAATTGTTTATTTTAAAAGCTCAAGAACAAAATGTGTTGAGCAATCAAAATAATTTCGATAGAACACAAGAGCGTTTTAAACTAGGGCAAATTACATCCTTAGAATTCAGACAGGCACAAATTAACTTAATAAATGCAAAAACTGCTTTAAATAATGCCAAGTTTGATGCAAAACTTATAGAACTCCAATTACTACAATTGAGTGGCGATATTTTAAATGTTGAGTTTTAGAGACTGACTTTTGTCATAAATCAACAACTCTAATTAGTTTAATTTTAGCCAAAATTAATACTTATGAGTTTAGTAAATCTACCTTTAGTTTCTTGGACAAATGGCACAATAATGATTGGTGTTTTTGTGGCTGTTGTAATTGGTTTAATTGCAGCAGTTTATACTTTAATGAATAGCGATAAAAAAGCAAAATAATTAATGTGTACTTGTAATTTGTAACCGAGTTTTTAGCTCGGTTTTTTTATGTCTAATCTTATCACTATTTTTATAAAAACTTTAGATAATGGCTAACTTTTATGATGATTTAATGACACATTTCGGATATTTTTTCGAAGAAGAATTAATTAAGGAAATTAACGCGTCAGGCATTCAGAAATCTATTTCAAAAAACGAAACCATCATTGACATTGGAGACTATATTAAGTTTATGCCTTTACTTTTAAAAGGAGCCATAAAAATTTTAAGAGAAGATGAAAATGGCGATGAATTGGTTTTATACTACCTAGAAAAGGGAGATACGTGTGCAATGACCCTGTCTTGTTGCTTAGGGCAAACCAAAAGTAAAATTCGAGCAGTAACCGAAACCGATGTCGAGCTAATTATGATTCCAAAAGAAAAAATGGGCGAGTGGTTTGGCAAATATAAGTCTTGGCAATCTTTTATTTTGCAGAGCTACCATTCTAGAATGGATGAACTATTAGAGGCCCTAGATACCATTGCTTTTCTTAAAATGGATGAACGACTGTTCAAGTATTTAAAAGACAAAGCTATGGTTACAAATGATGATACCATTATTACTACACATAAAGAAATAGCAGATGATTTACATACTTCTCGAGTTGTGATTTCTCGTTTACTAAAAAAGCTAGAAAATGAAAGTAAAATCATACTGTTTAGAAGTAGTATTAAAATTTTAGAACTGTAACTTAGGTTGCAAACTTTGTACTTTATCTTGTTTACTTTTGAGAAAAAATAAAGATGAAACCTTATATACTACTTTTATTGTTACTTGGTTTTTTTAGTTGTAAAAAGAGCAACGAAGTCTCTTATGCAAAAAATAAGGATGTAGCCAACAATCATCCTGGAAAAAAAATTATGGAAAACAAATGTTATGTATGTCATAACCCAACAACTGCTCACGAAGATAGAATTGCACCACCAATGATTGCCATTAAAAAGCATTACATTTCTCAGAACACAAGCAAGGAAGAATTTATCGATGCTATGCAAAATTGGATTAAAAATCCAACAGAAGAAAATGCAAAAATGTATGGTGCCGTTAAAAAATTTGGTGTCATGCCCAAACAGTATTTTTCTGAAAAAGATATCGAACAAATTTCTGAATATATGTTCGATAATGAAATAGAACAACCAGAATGGTTCGAGTCTCATTATAATGAAGAAAAAGGAAAAGGACAGCGAAATGGACAAGGAAAAGGGCAAGGAATGATGAAAGGTAAAAAAAAAGCTGAAATAAACCTTAAAACCCTTCCTAATGCTGACAGAGGTTTACAATATGCACTTTCAACAAAAGCAGTTTTAGGTAAAAACTTAATGGGTAAAATTCAGAAAGAAGGCACTATAGCAGCGTTGCAATTTTGCAATATAAAGGCCTTTCAATTAACAGATAGTATGGCTACGTATCATAATGCTCATATAAAAAGAGTTTCAGATCTACCTAGAAATCCCAAAAATAAGGCAAATACAGAAGAATTAAATTACATCAATATTTTTAAAAACGATGTTAAAAACAATAAAGAATCACAACCAATTGTAGTAGAATCTTCGAAAATTGTAAACGTTTATTATCCTATAAAGACAAACGGAATGTGTTTGCAATGTCATGGAGAGCCTAACAAACAGATTGCAGATCAAACATTTTTAGCAATTCAAAAATTATATCCAAATGATCAAGCTGTGGGGTATGATATCAACCAAGTTCGTGGCATTTGGAATGTTTCTTTCACTAAATAATAATTTTAATGATGAGTAAATTTTCAGAAATTATAAACCAAGATAAACCAGTTTTAGTAGACTTTTTTGCAGAATGGTGTGGGCCTTGCCAAACAATGAGTCCTATTTTAAAAGAAGTAAAAGACACACTGCAAGATAAAGTTTCTATTCTTAAAATTGATGTAGATAAAAACCAAGCCATCGCTGCTAAATTTCAAGTTAGAGGTGTGCCAACGTTTGTTTTATATAAACAAGGAAAACAAGTTTGGAGACAATCTGGAATGGTAACCAAAAAAGATTTAGTTGCTATTATTAATAGTTTTAGTTGATTATAATAGTAGTTTGTTTAGTAAGCACCTAAAATTAATTTTTAGGTGTTTTTTTTGACACAATCTAAACTATAAAAACCTCCGCAATTCGTTGTTCTTTTCTTAGAAAATTGAGTAATTAAATACGCAGTTGTAATAAGGTTTCTCAATTCACATAAATCTACAGAAAGCTCAGAATAATCATACAAACGTTTGTTGTCTTCATACAAAACGTGCAATCGTTTTTCTGCGCGCTGTAAACGTTCATGAGAACGCACTATACCAACATAATTTGTCATAATGGTCTTTACTTCATTTCTATCGTGAGAAATTAAAACCTTTTCCATATTTTTATTCACGCCACTATCATTCCAAGCAGGCACATTATTTGGAAATTTTGCCTTTGTAAACTTTTTAGAAATACTTTTAAAAGCATTGTGCGCGTATACCAAACCTTCTAACAAAGAGTTAGAAGCTAATCTGTTTCCTCCATGTAAACCAGTTCGTGTAACTTCTCCACANGCATACANTTTTTTGATAGACGTTTTTGCCTTTTTGTTTACATTTACACCACCACAAATGTAATGTGATGCAGGTACAACAGGAATGTAATCTTTAGATACATCAATATTTAAAGACATGCATTTTTTTGTAATGTTTGGAAAATGCTCCTTAAATTTTTCCATATCTAAATGTGTACAATCTAAATACAGGTGTGGTTTTCCACTTTTTTTAAGTTCGTTATCAATGGCTCTTGCAACAATATCTCTAGAGGCTAATTCTTCTCGTTTATCATAGTTGTGCATAAAGAAATTACCATTGTAATCTCTTAATTTTGCCCCAAAACCTCGCACAGCTTCAGAAATTAAGAAAGCCGGATATTCTCCTGGGTTATATAACGCAGTTGGATGAAATTGAATAAATTCCATTTCAGAAATTTCTGCTTTTGCTCTGTAGGCAATTCCAATTCCATCTCCAGTAGCTACTGTAGGGTTTGTTGTTGTCTCGTATACTTGCCCATTTCCACCAGAGGCTAGTATTGTAAACTTACTGACAAAAGTTTTTACTTTATTTTGTTTACTATCTAAAACATAAGCCCCAAAACAAGAAATCTTTGAGTTTCTTTTCGTTTTTTCTTGTTTAACTTGATGTTCTGTAATCAAGTCAATGGCATAATGGTAGGTTAAAAAATCAATATTAGCTGTTGCATTTACTTGTGCTAACAAAGTTCGCTCAATTTCTGCGCCAGTAATATCTGCGTGATGTAAAATTCTGTTTTGAGAATGACCACCTTCACGACCTAAATCGTAATTTCCTTGCTCATTTTCATCAAATTGTGCTCCCCAATCAATCAATTCTTGTAATCGCTTTGGTGCATCTTCTACAACCATTTTCACAACTTTTTCGTCACACAAACCATCTCCAGCAATTAATGTATCTTGTATATGTTGCTCAAAAGTATCTACTGTTTTGTTGTACACAGATGCAATACCTCCTTGCGCATATTTGGTATTCGACTCACTTTGTTCATCTTTAGTGATAATGGTAATCTTCGCTTTTTTATGTTTTTTTGCCGTTTTTAAGGCAAATGTTAATCCAGCAATTCCAGAACCAATAACTAAAAAATCAGTACAATATGTTTTTTGCTCAGAAAGCATAAGTTTATTTAGAGATTTCTAACATTCTTTGAATGGGTATAATAGCTTTTTTGCTTAAGTCTGCATCTACTTGAATATTTGGTAATTCGTGTAGTAAACACAGGTATAATTTTTTAAGCGTATTCATTTTCATATACGCACATTCGCTGCAAGCACAAGTATTATCCTCTTTTGCAGGAGCAGGAATGATGGTTTTATTAGGGTTTTCTTGCATCATTTGAAATAAAATTCCAGCTTCTGTAGCTACAATAAATTTCTTTTTATTGCTATTTCTAACGTAATGTAAAAGTCCTGAGGTAGAACCAATATATTTAGCAACTTTTAGCATATGTGCCTCAGATTCAGGATGTGCAATCAACTCTGCATCTGGATGTTCTTTGTATAAATCAATCAATTTTTCCATTGAAAACGCTTCATGTACCATACATGCTCCATCCCAAAGTAGCATTTCTCTTCCAGTTTCTTTGTTTAGATAATCTCCTAAATTTCTATCTGGCGCAAATATTAATGGTTGCTCTTTTGGAAAAGAATCAATTATTTTTCTAGCATTCGATGAAGTACAAACAATATCACTTAATGCTTTAATTTCTGCAGAGCAATTGATGTAGGTAACTACTTTATGATTTGGATGTTTCTTTTTAAATTCAGAAAATTGTTCTGGCGGACAAGAATCTGCCAATGAGCAACCTGCCAATAAATCTGGTAACAATACTTTTTTATTAGGATTTAAAATTTTAGCAGTTTCTGCCATAAAATGCACGCCAGCAAATACAATCATAGCAGCATCTGTTTTGGCAGCTTGTTGTGCCAATGCTAAACTATCACCAACAAAATCTGCAATTTCTTGAATCTCATCAATTTGATAATAATGCGCCAACAATACTGCATTTTTTTCTTTTTTTAACCTTAGAATTTCTTCTACATAATTAATGTTTGGAGTTTCTATATCTAAAAAGCCCTTTTGTGTTAATTTTTCTTTTGCAGCGATTAAAGTTTCCATAAAAATTGTTTAATTTAGACTGGTTAGCAAATATAAACGCTATTTTATTGCTAAGAAAATGATTAAAGTCATTCTATTAAATTATAACTAGAATAAACGAAATGTTGAATTTATCAGAAAAGTTTTGGGCAAATAAGTACGAAACAAATAAAATTGGTTGGGATTTAGGGGAAGTTTCTCCACCTTTAAAGAATTATTTTGACCAATTAAAGAATAAAGAACTAAAAATTTTAATTCCTGGTGGTGGAAACTCTTATGAAGCTGAGTATCTTTTTAACCACGGATTTAAAAATGTTTATGTAATTGATATTGCTAAAGCACCTTTGCAAAACATAAAATCTAGAATTCCTAATTTTCCAGAATCTCAATTAATGTATGGAGATTTTTTCGATCTAGAAATGCAGTTTGATTTGGTAATTGAACAGACTTTTTTCTGTGCTATACATCCAAAATTAAGAGCGAAATATGCTGCTAAAATGCATTCAATTTTAAAACCAGAAGGTAAATTGGTAGGATTAATGTTTGATGCTGTTTTAAATGAAGACCGCCCTCCTTTTGGTGGAGATAAAGCAGAATATCTCAAATATTTTCAGCCCTATTTTAAAAATATACAAATGGAACCTTGTTATAATTCTTTTCATAATAGGCAAGGTATGGAGTTGTTTGTGAAGTTAGAGCAAAAATTAGCAGGCTAAATGTAATGTTTGTTACCATTAGATTAATTCTAAGTTTTTAATTTTATAGAACTTAAAAATAGAGTATGGATACAGAAATTTTAGCAAGAATACAATTTGCCTTCACAATTGCCTTTCATTATATCTATCCGCCATTAAGTATTGGTATAGGATTAATTATGGTAATTATGGAAGGTTTATATCTAAAAACTGGAAATAAACACTATGAAGTTTTAACCCGTTTTTGGTTAAAAATATTTGCCATAACTTTTGGTATTGGTGTGGCTACAGGTATTATTATGGAGTTTGAGTTTGGTACAAATTGGGCAGTCTATTCAAAATATGTAGGTGATATTTTTGGGAGTGCATTAGCCGCAGAAGGTTTATTTGCTTTTGGTTTAGAAAGTACTTTTTTGGGCATTTTAATTTTTGGTTGGAACCGTGTATCACCCAAAGTACATTTTATTTCTACAATTGGTGTTTTTCTAGGTTCTATGTTTTCTGCAGTTTGGATTGTAGTTGCAAACAGTTGGCAGCAAACTCCAGCAGGTTACCATATTGTTGGAGAGGGGTTTAATGCAAGAGCAGAAGTTACCAATTTTTGGGAAATGGTTTTTAATCCATCAAGTGTAGATAGAATTATTCATGTTTGGCAAGGAGCATTTTTGGCGGGCGCATTTTTGGTTTTGAGTGTTCATGCCTATTATCTTTTAAAAGGTAGATATATAGAAATTTCTAAAAAGGCATTTAAAATTGCGTTGTTAGTTGCCACTATCATTTCTTTAACACAATTAGTTTCTGGGCATAGTTCTGCAGATGGTGTAGCTAAAAATCAACCTGCAAAATTAGCAGCTATGGAAGGTCATTATGAGAAGTCTGCACCCGCAGATTTATATTTGTTTGGTTGGGTAGATAACGAAAGTCAAAAAGTAACTGGTTTAGCTTTACCTGGTGGATTATCATTTTTAGTGCATCAAGATTTTGAGGCACCAATTACAGGTTTAAATGCATTTCCAAAAGAAGATAGACCAAGTCAAGTCAATGCTGTTTTTCAGTTTTATCACATTATGATTTCCATTGGAATGTTTTTAATTGCATTAACCTTATATGCTAGTTTTTTATGGTGGAGAGGAAAATTATTTGATAAAAGATGGCTTTTACAAATTTTTACGTTCTCTGTTATTTTGCCTCAAATAGCCAATCAAGTCGGATGGTTTGCTGCAGAAATGGGAAGACAGCCTTGGATTGTTTACGGTCATTTAAGAACCAGTGAGGGTTTTTCACAAGAAGTATCATCAAACCAAATTCTTTTCTCATTAATATTATTTTTAGTAGTGTATACTTTATTATTTCTTTTATTTATGTATTCTCTAAATAAAAAAATAAAACATGGGCCTTATGACGAAGCTAAAAACGATTTAAAAATTATATAAAAATGGCAGAGTTAGAAACGTTTTTAGGGATAGATTATCCAACACTTTGGTATTTAGTGGTTGGGTTATTATTTTCAGGATATGCAATTTTAGAGGGATTTGATTATGGTGCAGGTGCATGGCATTTGTTCTTTAAAAAAGATTTAAGTAGAAGAATTGCAATCAATGCCATTGGTCCACTTTGGGATGCCAATCAAGTATGGTTGATTATAGGTGGAGGTGCTCTATTTGCAGGATTTCCTGTAATGTATGCAACAATGTTATCTGCAATGTACATTCCGTTTATGTTGTTTTTGGTTTTGTTGGTGTTGCGTTCTTCTGCAATTAAATTTAGAAGTGCAGAAGAAATGAATTGGTGGCGAAAAACGTGGGATGTTATTTATTTTGTTTCCAATACCTTAATCGCCTTTTTACTAGGTGTGGTTTTAGGAAATGTGTTACAAGGTTTCGAAATTGGTGAAAATTTTAGCTACAAAGGCGGCATTTTCTTTGCCTTTTTAAGTCCGTATGCTATTATGGTCGGCTTAACAACTTTATCTATTTTTATGACGCAAGGCGCTATTTTTCTTTTATTAAAAACAGAGGGTCGTTTGCACGCAAGATTAACCTTTTTACTAAAAAAAGGAATGATTTTTTTCATCATTAGTTTTGCTTTAACTTCTTTATATACCTTAATTTTTCTTCCTGGTGTAACAGATAAGTTTAAAGAGTATCCAATATTTTTTGTTTTGCCTATACTTGCTTTTTTAGCAGTGGCAAATGTGCCAAGGTTGGTTTCAAAGAAAAAATATTCGAATGCTTTGGTATTTTCATCGCTAACAATGGCATTTTTATTAATGTTGGTAGCCTTTCAGTTGTATCCTGTATTATTACCATCAACCATTCACCCAGAACATAGCGTTACTATTTACAATGCAGCTTCTTCTCAAAAATCTTTAGGAATTATGTTAACCATTGTTTTAATTGGTGCACCATTATTATCAGGATATTTTCTGTTCTTATATAAAACGTTTAATGGAAAAGTAAAGCTAGATGATACAAGTTACTAATTTTTATTAGGTAACTTATGTTACCATAAGTATTGCTTCTTTTTTCGAAATTTGTACGAATAATCAATCAAATTATGAAAAAAAATATCTTTCTTACACTTTTAATTGCTCTTATTGTTAGTGAAATCAATTTTTCTCAAGATCAATTCACAGTAGAAATAGAACCGTTAACAATTGCAAATGCGCCAAGTGTACATTCTTTTTCTTGGGGTAAAACTTCTGATGGTAAATGGGTAGTTTTAGGGGGACGAATAGATGGTTTGCATCAACGTCAGCCAAATGCTTCTTTTTTAGAAAATGATAATAATAAAGGTGTCTATGTTGTTGATCCTGTTGCAAACCAAACATGGAGCACCTCACTAGATGTTTTGCCAGCGGCAATTTTTGAGCAGTTGCAATCTACAAATCAAGAATTTTATCAAAGAGGTAATACTTTATATACGATGGGGGGTTATGGTTATAGTGCTACCCAAAATGACCATATCACCTACGATAAATTAACAGCAATAGATATAGATGGTCTGGCAAATGCTGTTGTAAATAACACAAGTATTACAGCTTTTTTCAGACAAATTACAGACGCAAACTTTGCTGTTACTGGTGGACAATTAGGATTGTTAAACAATGTTTTTTATTTATGTGGAGGACAATATTTTAAAGGTAGATACAATCCACAAGGACCAAATAATGGCCCTGGATTTATTCAAGAATATACTGATGAAATTAGAACGTTTCAAATAGTTGATGATGGCACAAACCTCTCTATTTTAAATTATGCTGCTCAAAAAGACAGCGATAATCTACACAGAAGAGATTATAACATGGCACCCCAAATTTTTCCTGATGGATCTCATGGTTTTACTATGTTTAGTGGTGTTTTTCAGCACACAGCAAATTTACCGTGGTTAAATTCTGTAGATGTTACTGCTTCTGGTTATACCGTTAATAATAATTTTAACCAATATTTAAGTCAGTATCATAGTGCAAAAATTCCTGTTTATGATGACTCTAATAATACTATGCATACCTTGTTTTTTGGAGGGATAAGTCAGTATAAATTAGATGCAAATAATAACTTAATTAAAGATGATAATGTCCCTTTTGTAAAAACGATTAGTAAAGTATCAAGGTTTAGTGATGGTTCAATGATAGAAAGTAGTTTAGAGATAGAAATGCCAACTTTTTTGGGTTCTGGTGCAGAGTTTATTCCTGTAAATAATACAAATCTTTATTTGAATGATGAAATTGTAAATCTTAATAATGTATCAAATGGAACAACATTGATAGGCTATATTTTTGGAGGTATAGAAAGTACGCAAGAAAATATTTTTTTTATCAATAATGGTACACAAAGTTCAGCAAGTAATTTAGCATTTAAAGTATTTATCAATAAAAGTTCGTTAAGTGTTGATGAAATCTCTTTGAACGAAAAAAATATTTACAATTTAAAAGTATATCCAAATCCTTCTAGCGCACTTTTTTCAGTTCAAGTGTTTATACCAAATACAGAAAAAAGTACGATCGAAATTTTTGATATTTTAGGAAGAAGCGTAAAAAAAATAGCCGTTGAAAAATCAATTGGAATAAAAACAATTAAGCTAGACTTGTCTAAAGTTGCTTCAGGCGAATATCAATTATTATTTAAAAACAGCAATAAAATTGTTGAAAAAAAATTAATTAAGCAATAGTTTTTTTAATGTAACAAAAGTTACTGCATAGATTTTTATTTGCCTTTATTTACGCATAATACTATCATAAGAATATGAAGTTTTTTAGCATCTCCAAACATTAATTATCATTGGATTGCTTTTAATATTTGGGTAGGAATTCGTAGAATGAAATTTATCAAAATCGTATTTCCATTTGTGCCTTTGTATCAAAAAAAGGAATTAGATCCAAACAAGCAAAAACCATTTAGAATAAATTAATTATCTAAACTTTTTAAGAACTTTTTGAATTCACTACTATTATAATTTGCCATGCCTTTATGCGTAAAAACTAAGTTTCCGTCTTTATCAATAATGTATGTCGTAGGTAAACTAGAAGATGCTATTATCGCAGGAATCTTGCTTGCTGGTGCATAAATAGGCAGCTCATAACCCTTTTTGTCATTAAAATCTTTTGCCTTTTCAAGATCTTTGTCAAAAGAAAGCATTACAAAAGCTACTTCATTCCCTAAATGTTTATGAAGTTTAACAATATTTGGCATTTCTGCAATACAAGGAGGACACCACGTTGCCCAATAATTTAGAAAAATCACTTTCCCTTTTAGGGCAGATAAAGAGGTAATATTTCCATCAGCATCGATAATTTTAAGATTCAAATCGGCTTTAGGATTATTTAAGGTTTTACTATTTTTTATTGGTGTAACCTTTTCTAAATCAGGGTTCATTAAGCCTGTTGCAAGAACGCCTCTTTGTACAAAACCTATGACTTCTGTGTGTAAACCAGTAACGTATAATAATATGGCTACCAAAATAAACACACCATTTTGAATCCATGATTTTTTAGAGTTTTTCTTTAGCGTCATTTTACTATTTTTATGGATTTTGTGTTTAACAAAGAGGAGGTCTTCTAAATTTTAAGCATAACTAAAGTAAACCTAAGCAATAAATTTTACTTGTTTAGTAACTTAAGTTACATAGATAAAAACTATTATAATTTAACTTTGTTATAGTTTAATAAAATAAATATTATTATGAGTACACAAGAAGCAATACCGCAACAAGAAGTTTTTACAATGCCAAGAATTGGTGATAAAGCACCAGAATTTACAGCAACCACACAAGGTGAAATTAATTTTCCTTCTGATTATTCTGGCAAATGGTCAATTTTATTTAGTCATCCTGCAGATTTTACTCCAGTTTGTACCTCAGAGTTTATGACATTTGCGCATTTAGAAGAAAAATTTGCCAAAGCCAATTGTAGTTTAATAGGATTGTCTATTGATGGATTATACAGCCATATTGCTTGGTTAAGAACCATTAAAGACAAAATTAAATTCAACGGAATGAAGAATATAGAAGTTAAATTTCCATTAATTGAAGATATTTCTATGAATGTAGCTAAAAAATATGGAATGATTCAACCTGGAGAAAGTAAAACACAAGCAGTAAGAGCTGTGTTTTTTGTAGATCCAACAGGAACTGTAAGAGCTATTATTTACTATCCGTTAAGTTTAGGTAGAAATTTTGACGAGCTTTATAGAGCTTTAATAGCGATGCAAGCTTCAGATAAGTTTAATGTAGCCACTCCAGCAGATTGGGAACCAGGTGATGATGTAATTGTTTCTCCTGCAGGATCTTGTGGGGTTGCAGAAGAAAGAATGGCCAATACAGAAGATTTAAAATGTGAAGATTGGTTTTTCTGTACAAAGAAATTAGATAAAGATGTAGTTTTAAATGAGATTTTAAAGAAATAGTAGTTTTAGTTAGTGATAGTTAGTTTTTAAATTGGGCATTAAATTTTTAATGCCCAATTTTTTTATGCTTAAAAACTATACTGAAAAAAAGCAGTTAAATTTCTACCAGGTTCTGTAATTGGTGTTCTTCCAAAACCGTCTTGATTGTTAAAACTGAAATTTAAATGGTTGTTATAGGTTTTGTCGAAAACATTAATAACAGCAAACCCAAGACTTGCATTTTTAAAAGGATTAAATCCAAAACGGATGTCTAAAGTTTGATATCCTTCAGTGCTTGTTTCTCCAAAACTTGGTGCAATTTCATTTTGAGTACTTGTAATGTTATACTGCATATTTGCCCAATATTTTGGTTTGTTTACACCAAAAATAACTCTGACATTTAAAGGTGGAGTTAAAGGCAAAGATTCATTTAAATCTTTATTTTTTGCATATACATATGCCATTTCAGATTTCAGATAATAATCGTCAGAAATAGCAGTTTCAAAAGAAGCTTCAAAACCTGTTCTGTAAGCATTGTCTAAATTTTGAAACACTTTAGGGTTAACAGGTTGTGCTGTTGGCATAAACTTTCTAGTTTTTGTAGGGTCTACAATACCCACAATAAAGTTTTCTAAATCAGAATAATATATTGAAGCCGCATATTTAATGCTGTTTTTAGCGTTTTTTGCTTTAAAACCAATTTCGAACTGATTGTTAACTTCTGCTTTTAAATCAGGATTTCCAATATATTCAAAGGGATCTTGATTTATGGTAAAATGATTGATAAATCGCTCAATCATATTTGCAGAACGTACACCTCTGCCAAAAGCAGCTTCTAAAGTAAGCGTATTAGAAACAATTTTCTTTACAGAAACAGTACCGCTAATGTTGTTTTCTGTTCGTTGTTCTAAATTGTACAAAGCCGCAAAATCAGCTTCTGGATCTTGAATATCAGAAACTACCCTATCATATCGCACACCCGCAGTTATTAGTGTGTTTTCTGTAAATAACCATTTTGCTTCTGTAAACAATCCATAATCATTTACATAAGAATCTTGCCAAACTTTGTCGTTAAATTCTCTTGGAGTGGGTAGCATATTTCCATTCATCACTTTTACCAAACGCGTTCTTCCACCATCTCTACTAATTAACATGGCATCCATACCACTAAAAATATCAACATTTTTAGAAGGTTGCCAATTCAGTTCAACTTTTCCTCCTATGGTTGTTGCTTCTACAGCAGAGGATGCACCTGTCATCATAAAATAAGGTCTGTTGGTATTGGTCATTAAATGATCTACATAACTATAATAAGCTTTTGCAGAAATGCTATTTAGTTTGCCAGATAAGTTTGATTTTTTATAATCTAAAGAAGCAATGCTACTATTATCATATTCGGTATCCATTGGCAAACCAGCGTGTAAAACATCTCTTCCAAAAGACTGTCTCCAGTTAAATTGTAAACGCTCAAAGTCGGTAAAATTATAGCCCATTTTTATGCCATAATCTGTGCTTAAAAAAGAAGACGGAATTTCTGTACCATCACCATCTTTATAATTTCCAAAATCGCGATAGCCAAAATTACCAACTATGTCATACTTATCTTTACCATATTGCAACTGTAACATGTTTACGGTAGCATTTCCATTGGTTTCAAAACCAGAAGAAAATTTACCATGCAAACCACTTTCTAAGTAATTTGGCTTTTTAGAAACCATATTTACGATTCCACCAAAAGTTGCTCCATATCTTACAGTATAAGGTCCTTTTATAATTTCTATTTTAGCAATTTCTTCAGGAATAATGTGTGTGGTTATAGGATCCATTCTGTTTGGGCACGCATGCATCGCTTTGGTACCCCCATCATATTGAATGTTTAACTGCTCATATTGGCTTCCTCTAAAAGATGGGTCTATCGCATAATTCCCTCTTTTTATCACCGAAAAACCATTAATGTTGTTAAACAAATCTGCTACGTTTTTGGGTTGCACCACATTTTTATCATAATTGTTTGAAATTATAAAATGTATTGGATCTGTTTTTAATTTTCCTGTTACGATTACCTCATCTAATTTTACTCTTTTTACCGTATCTTTTTTTATTTCTTTTTTTTCTTGAGAAAAAGAAATAGTAGCAATAAGTGCGCATAAAAGCACACTAAAAATTGTTTTCATTTTTAAATATTTAGTTTTTATATAAGATTTTATGCTCTTATCGATGTTGATAAGAGGTTTGCAACGTTATTTAAAAACTAAACTTGTGGTGGATGAAAACTAGAGTCAACGATCAAGTATTCATAGTAATTTTGATAGTTGAAAATTACTTTTCTAGAAGTTGTTTTTATTTTAAAATTAACTTCTGAAATTATATGTTGGTGTAATAAAATATCTTTAAAATCAATGATTTGTAGAGGGTTTTTTTCAGTGCTTTGACTACTTTCTGTCACTTTTTTTAAATGACATTTTCCATTACATTGTAACTCAGGTTGGTCTTTATTTTCGCACAATTCTTCAATAAAACCAATAGGATCTACAGTGTAATATATATAGGTAAAAGAAACTCTTAACATATTATATAATACAAGGCTACTTAAAAAAGCAGCATAAAAGAAGGCCTTATTTTTGGATAGAAAAACCAAGTAATATAAAGTTTTATTTAGATGTTTTTACAATACAAATATAGGTTGCAAAGTTAACTTATTCGTGTAACTTAGGTTACTTATAAACACATTTTTTCGCAATACCTTTATACAAAGAATTTTAAATTTTAGAAATTATGAAAGCAACACTAAAAATACTGTATCTATTTGCATTTGTATCCTTTATTATGTTTACAAATGGGTGCTCAGAAGACTCCGAAGATGTGTATATCACTGAGAATATTCAAGAACAAATAAGCATCTTACAAAAAGATAAGGACGCATTATTATTTATGTTAGAAGAAGAAAAATTGGCAAGAGACACCTATCAGTATCTAAACGAAAAATGGAATATGAGTCAGTTTGCAAATATTAAAAATAGCGAGCAAACACACATGAACGCAATTGAAACATTATTGCAACAATATAAGGTTTCCTATACTATTTTACCTGAAGGTGTTTTTAGTGATCCAGCATTACAAACCCTCTATGATACCTTTAAAGTAGATGGAGAAAAAAGTGTTATCGCAGCTTTACAAATTGGTGCAACCATAGAAGATTTAGATATTAAAGATTTAGAAACATTTATTTCTGATACGGAGAATACGCAGATTATAAATGTTTATCAAAGTTTGCAATGTGGCTCTAGAAATCATTTAAGAAGTTTTATGCAAGGCTTAGCTACTAATGGAGGTGATTATACACAACAATTTATAACTGAAGCTGAATTTAATACCATTATAAACGGTAGTCATGAGCAATGCAATTAATTTTTTAATGATTTGGTAGAAAGTGCCTTAATAACATAAGTTTAAGCACTTTCTTTCTTGGTAACTAATGTTACGTACAAAAGAGTTTATTCAATTTAATTTTGCAACGTAAAAATAACATAAATGAAAAATATACTTAAAAGCTTTTCTATACTTCTATTGTTTTTTGCAATTCATATAGATGCGCAAGAGATTATTTCTATT
>P_2C_Liq_1_UnCtyDRAFT_1000134_pt1 | contig 30841 bp, 34 predicted proteins | sample Pon2CUnioCityCA_2_FD_10234 | JGI IMG/M metagenome (IMG submission 10234) | reverse complement strand
CTAATGAGAGCTTTGTAGGCATGGACGGACTTTTCATGGCTGGTTTCGGACCAAGAGTGGGAGAAGCGGCTTTAGCATTAAACCAACAATTTAAAACAGTCGGGAATGAGTAAACGCAATCTGTTGCTTACTTTTTTGTTTCTAGCGGTACTCATTTCTTTGCCTGCCTCTCTTGCTATGGGTGCTTTTGATTTAAGTTTCCTCGAAGCTGCCCAAATTATTTGGAGTAAGCTCAGCGGCTTCACTGATTTTCAAGATCAACGACTGGCTGCTGTGATTTGGCAAATTAGATTACCTCGTGTTTTGTTAAGCCTTATGGTTGGCGCTTCCTTAGCAATTAGCGGGGCAGCACTTCAAGGGCTTTTCAGAAATCCTTTAGCTGATCCAAGTATAATTGGAATCTCCATGGGTGCTGCACTTTCCGCAGCTGTAGTGATTGTGCTTGCCGATGGGGTGTTAGCTGCCAACTACTCTATGGGAGGGATTTCGTTCCTTGCGGTTGCAACATTTTTCGGTGCACTCATTACTACTTTTTTAATATTTCGTATTGCTAAGGAGGGGAAGCAAGTTAATGTAATGAATATGCTACTAGCCGGCATTGCCATTAACGCTATAGCAGCAGCAGGAGTTGGCTTGCTTACTTTTTTGGCAGACAATGAAGAACTACGAACGCTTACGTTTTGGACTTTAGGTAGCTTAGGAGGTGCAACTTGGTTGAGTGTTGGAGTTTTAGCGATCTCTACCTTTTTTAGTTTGTACTTTTTATTGCCGCTCTTCAAATCATTTAATGCACTTGCTTTAGGCGAGCAAGAGGCAGCTTATATGGGCGTTAACACCGAAAAGCTCAAATTGAAAGTCATTATTTTTTCAGCTTTGGCTATTGGAACTGGGGTTGCCTTTTGTGGCATGATCAGCTTTGTTGGTTTAGTTGTACCGCATATTATCCGATTGATCTTTGGTGGGGATTACCGTATTCTTCTCCCTACCTCTGCTTTAGGCGGTGGTTTATTGCTTTGTTGGGCTGATAATTTAGCCCGAACAGCAGTAATTCCTGCCGAATTACCTATCGGAATTTTAACCGCCTTATTTGGGGCACCGGTATTTCTTTACCTCATTTTAAACCGGAAAAAGCTTCAAGTGAAATAATGTTGCAGATAGAAAACATATCGGTCTCTCTGAAGAATAAGTGCATTTTACATCAGTTTTCAGCTAAGCTGGAGGCGGCTCAGCTTTTGGCCATTGTAGGACCAAATGGCGCTGGTAAGTCAACCCTTTTGCGTGCTATATGTGGTGACTATGGTAAGCAAAATGTCAGTTGGCACGGCTGTAATTTACACGACCTAGATCCTCAAGAGGCGGCAAAACAAAGGGCTGTTCTAACGCAGAAAAATATCTTGAGTTTCGACTTTACAGTTGAAGAGGTTGTGATGATGGGACGCTATCCGCATTTTAATAAACAGCCCTCTGCTTACGATTACGAGGTGGTTGAAAGAATGATGGCAAGAATGAAAGTCTCATCTTTTGCTAAACGGAGTTATCATTCCCTTTCTGGAGGTGAGCAGCAGCGGGTTCAAACTGCGCGTGTTTTTGCTCAGCTTGAAGAAGAAGATAACCGGATGCCCAAGCTGTTGCTTTTAGATGAGCCACTTAACAACCTGGATGTAAAGTACCAGTACCAATTATTGGAGCAACTTGTACACTATGCTAAACAGGGACATTTAGTGGTAATTGTAATGCACGATCTAAACTTGGCTGCTCAATACGCTGATCAAATGTTGCTCTTGCAGCATGGGCTATTGAAAAAAAGCGGAACGGTTAAGGAGGTGCTCCAAGAAGATCTGCTAGAAGAGGCTTACCAACTTCCTGTTAGAATCGACAAGCACCCATACCACGACTGCCCCATGATCTTTTTCGGTCAAGAGATCAAGCAGAATATTAATCCCCTTCCCAAACTTAAACTCCAAACCGCATGAAAAAGCAAGACGAGATCAAACAACTAATAGCAAAGCTTGAACAACTTCCTCCCACTGATAAAAGAAAGGTTCTGGGCATGCTTAAAACTGTAAGTTCAAATGGAATGAGCCGCTTTTATTTAGCCTGTGCTTCATTAAGTGAATTGAACACCATGGAAATATTGAAACATTTAAATTAAAAGATATGGAAACATTAACCACTAAGCTAGCTGATCAATGGGCTGATTTGAAATCTGCTCAGCCACAAATGAGAATAAGGAATGCAGCAGAAAAGCTCGGAGTAACTGAAGTTGAATTATTGGCGACAAAGTGTGGCGACGGAGTGAGTAGATTAAAACCTCACTTTACAGCCATTTTAGCAGAGATCGAATCCTTAGGAAAAGTTATGGCGCTGAGCCGCAATGAGGATGTTGTTCACGAACGAAAGGGTATTTATCAAAATGCTGAATTGAATAATCCGCATGTTGGTTTATTTGTTGGAGAAGATATTGATCTAAGGATCTTTCTATCCTGCTGGGGTTCGGCATTTGCTGTAGAGGAAGAAAATCGCGGTAAAGTTCGAAAAAGCTTGCAGTTTTTCGCCAAAGATGGTCAGGCTGTGCATAAAATATACCTTACGCCTAAAAGTAATGAAGCCAAGTTCGATGACCTTGTACAGAAGTTTTTGGCAGAAGACCAAAGTCCTATTGAGGAGGTTGAACCTAAAGCTGATAAAGCTGTGGAAAAGGCTGATGCTGAAATTGATGTAGATGCTTTCCAGAAGAGTTGGATCAATCTGAAAGATACACACCACTTCTTTGGCATGTTAAAAAAATACGGTTTAAGCAGAACCCAAGCATTGCGCTTAGCTCCCGAAGGAAACTATGCCGTGAAAGTAGCCAACAGTGCATTGAGAGATATTATAAGCTTAGCTGCAGCGGAAGAAACCCCAATCATGGTGTTTGTTGGTAATCCGGGCATGATCCAAATTCATACTGGTCCGGTAAAGAAACTATTAGATCACAATGAATGGTTCAACGTTATGGATCCTGATTTTAACTTGCACGTTAAAGAGCCTGCGATAGCAGAAAGTTGGGTGGTTCGGAAACCTTCTGAAGATGGTGTGGTCACTGCTTTGGAATGTTTTAATGCAAAAGGAGAGCAGATCGTTCAGCTGTTCGGAAAGAGGAAGCCGGGAATACCTGAATTGGAAAATTGGAGGTCAATTGTCTCAAGAGTTGAACAAGATTCGATAATTGGTTAGTTAATTGTTTGCAAAACGAGGCATATTGATCCTTTTGCTGATGGGATACTGGGCAACTTCTGTTGCCCAGGTCCTTTCGGTTACAGACGCTCAAACCGCTCAGGCTCTTCCTGGGGCTACAATCGGTCTTAGGTTTTCAGAGGGGTGGAAATATTTCGCTGCCGATAAGCAGGGAAATTTTAAACTACCTTCAAAAGCATGGTCTGAGCAAAGTTTTGTCCCACTTAAAGTGAGTTTTATTGGTTACAAAAACCTTAAGGATACCCTGCGAAACCCCAATGAAAATAGAACATTTAGCCTAAGCCCTTCTACCTTTAATATGAATGAAGTGGTAGTAACGGCGCAATATGGCGAGAGTAGCACTGAAAAATCGGTACACAAGGTGCGGGTGATCAGCAGTGAGAAGATAGAGCAAATGGCTGCTGTTAATCTACGCGACGTGCTTACCAATGAACTAAACGTTCGACTTAGTCAAGATAATATTTTAGGTTCAGGTATGAGCTTACAAGGTGTAAGTGGTCAGAATGTTAAAATATTAGTTGATGGAGTTCCGATCGTGGGAAGACTTGATGGTCAAATTGATTTGAGTCAACTCAACCTAACCGACGTTGAACGGATAGAAATAGTGGAAGGCCCAATGAGCGTTAACTTTGGGAGCAATGCGCTAGCCGGAACCATCAATATTATTACTAAAAAGAACTTAGCCAAGAAGTGGAGTGTGGGTGTAAACTCCTACACTGAAAATATTGGTACGTATAACTTGAGTGCTTTTTTAGCAAAAAGAATAGGGGATAGGCATCAATTGCGCATCTCTGCAGGTCGAAACTTTTTTGATGGCTGGAGTCCTGATGATGACTTTATTCCATCCTTTGAGGCTGCCTTAGCAGATAGCAGCCGAGTTGACCAATGGAATCCGAAGGAGCAAGTATTTGGACGTTTACAGTATTTCTATAAACTACAGCAAATCCGTTTAGGCTATAAACTAGAATTTTTAGATGAAAGCATTACCAATAGGGGTTTCCCCAGAAGGGGTGTGCGTACCATTTCTGCCTTTGACGATTATTACCACACCAATCGCTTAGACAATAGCTTATCAGCTGAGGGCAAGCTTAACGATAAACTGAACCTCAATTTTATTGCCGCCTACAATGACTTTGAACGAATAAAAGAGTCAAGACGAAAAGACTTAACTACCCTAGCAAGTGAGTTGGTGCCAGAAACAGCAGGAAATGACCTTCAAGACACCTCTACTTTTTCACTTTGGATGTCTCGTGCTAGCATTAGCAGCAGCATGGACTCATCTTGGCTTAACTACGAAATTGGATACGACCTTAACTATGAAAGAGCTTCTGGAGCAAGGATAGACAACCAAGAACAAGCACTTGGAGATTACGCTATGTTCGGCTCCTTGCAGATCACAAGTGGAAACTTAGTGCTTAAACCTGCTATACGTTATGCCTACAATACCAAATATGATGCGCCACTTACCCCGGCCTTTAACCTAAAATATAAACTTTTAAATCAGGTCACAATTAGGGCTTCCTACGCTCGTGGTTTTCGCGCTCCTTCATTAAAGGAGTTGTATTTTAATTTTGATGATGTTAATCATTCCTTATTTGGTAATCCTGAACTTAAGGCAGAAGAATCAAATAACTACACCATCTCTATTGGCAGAAAACACCTATTTAAAAAATTCTTGCTAGAAGGGGAGTTTTCAGCTTTTTACAATGATATAAGAAACCAGATCAACTTTGCCAATATCAATCAATTTGGCGGAGGAGATACTTTAGTCTATTTAAACATAGGAGAGTTTCAGACCAAAGGGTTGAATGCAAGAGCAAGTTTAGCTAGTGAACGTGTAAAGCTGAATTTGGGCTATTCGTACACAGGTAGGTACAACCGTTTAGCCGAGGAAAACCCCATCCAAGACTTCAGCTACACCGCTGAGTGGATGGCTAATGTTACCTACACTTTTAAAGATCCTGAACTCCAATTGGCACTTTTCTTCAAACACCAAGGCGAATTACCGGGCTTTGGGTATAATGCTGAAGATGAGCTGGTGGAGCAAAGTATAGCTGCTTTTCAGATGCTTGACCTTAGTATAAATAAAGCTTTTTGGAAGAAAAAACTCCACGCTACCCTTGGCTGTAAAAATGTGCTTGATGTACAAAATGTGCAAGCCAATTTAGCAAGTGGAGGTGCACACACTTCAGCTAGCAATTCAATTAGCGTAGGAACAGGTAGAACCGTGTTTATCCGTTTAAGACTTAAATTCACTCATCCATGAAAAATATCCTCCCACTTTTAGTGCTATTCATGTTATTTACCGCCTGTGAGCAGGAAGAATTGGCATTGCCCGCTCCTGCTAATTCGCAGCAGACAGTTTTGGTTACAGACAGCTCTAGTAATGATCTTTTAATTGCTCGTGGACAGTCTGTGATCAACACCTTGAATATGGGCTCCGATTATGCAAGACAACTGTGGTTTGATCTTGGCACAAACTCTATTCAAGCCACGAACGACCGTTTGAGTTGGGATTTGGCTTTTAGTTCTAATACCAACCAAAGTTATGTGTACCTCAATACTGCTAATGTTGCTTCGGCTGCAAGAAGCACTGAAACAAATTTCGCCGCTTTGACTTCAGATGCAGGATTAAGCTACGCTTACGATGTATCAAGTGGTAATGCGGACAGCTTAGCCATTGGAGATGAATGGGATACTAACGTAATTTGGGTGGTTGATCGAGGGTTTTCGCCTAACGGAAGCCGGCTCGGGAAATGGAAAGTCAAGTTGTTGAGTAATACCACTAATAGTTACACCTTTGAGTTTGGCAGCTTGCAGGACACACAGGCGAGAAGGGTTACGTTCAGCAAGAGTCCTTTTAAAGCAAGAATTGCTTTCTCTTTAGCCGATGCTAAAACAGTAGAAGTAGAACCAAATAAAAATGAATTTGACTTGTGCTTTACGCAGTACACGCATCTTTTTTATGAACCGAATTTAACTCCTTACTCGGTGAATGGGGTTTTGTTGAATCCCTATAGAACAGAAGCTTTGGAAGTCAAGGGACGAAATTATGAGGGGATTGATCTAGCCTATGCTGAGAACCAGTTTTTTAGCAATCAAATAGACTTGATCGGTTATGATTGGAAAAGCTTTGATTTTGGAACCAATACTTATCAAATAGATCAAAGCCGCGTCTATTTGATCAAAGACGCGACTTCTAACTATTATAAATTAAGGTTTCTCGACTTTTATGATGACAATGGCGTAAAAGGGGCAACAAGCTTTGAGTTTCAGAGGTTGTAAAGTACAACATCCTCTTCATTTTTCGACCTTTAGTCAAATTTGTCTCTTAGCTTCTGCTTTCAGCTGTAATTCCATCACAAGCAAAAAAGTGTAAAGGATGTATCTATAAGGCTGTAAAGGATGTTTGTATAGCGTACCAAATGGGCTACAACGGTTTGACTATGGTAAGTGCGTGTTAAAACCTACTTCAATTTCAATTTGCAAGGTCGGTAGCCAATTGCCAACGTGCTTTCGCAAAGCTTCAGCGACGCAAAGGACGATTTTCTAATTTACTTTTTACAATACAATACGCCGCACGCGCTTTTGCATAGCTTCAGCGGCTCAAAGGGTGAATTGGCGAGCAAATAGAGTAGGGGTGTCGTTTTTCTTTGTGATAGCATTTGCTATAAGCCTTGTTACCATTCGTTTTTTCTTCCAATTTTATCGATCGATTTAGGCAGTATTCGAGTCAATTTTGAGTTGTCCACCGACAGCTTTTAATACCTTGTAAATAGTGTCAAATTGAGGTTTAGAATCCTGATTTAATGCCTTATATAAACTAGGTCGACTTAATCCTGTTTGTTCAGCAATTTTAGTCATACCGATTGCTTTTGCAATATGTCCAATAGCAGCAACTAACTCTCGTGAGTCACCATCCTCTAATACGGCATTTAAATACTCAGCAATCATCTTATTGTCATCTAAATAGTCAGCGATGTCAAATTTTGAAGTTGTCATAATTTCTCGTTTTTATATTTAGTCCATAAAGATTTGGCTTTATCAATATCAGCGCTTTGAGTTGATTGATCACCTCCTATTAAAAGCAGGATTACAGCTTCCCCTTGTTCTTTATAGTACACTCTATAACCTTTACCTTCTTTGATTCTCAATTCCATTAAACCTTCACCAACAGACTTACTATCTCCAAAATTGCCTTTCAGCTCGATTCGTTGGATTCTAACTAATACTTTAGCCTTTGCTCTAAAGTCTTTTAGCTTCCGTAGCCATTTATCAAATTCTGAAGTCTTTTCAATTAAGTACATCAACTAAAATATGTATCCAAGTGAATACAAAGTTAATGAATTTTTTTGTGCGATTTAGAGAATGAATGGTAATGCTCAGACTATGAAATGTAGCCGCAAGCAGTGTCGATTAAATTTAGCATTAAAGGTAATCAAACCATTGCCAAACCTTGACTGCGGCTATATTTTATAGTTTCTATTGTGCAAAGTTTTTTATTTTATTTGAGTTTCTGGCAGTATAACAAGGCTATCTTTTTTTAAATCTCCATTATCATTATAAAAGCGAATTTGTTTTACAGGATATACATATTCGACATCCGCATTATACTTAAATCCATATTCCACTTTTTTAATCACATTACCGTCTTTATTATAAAATAGCCATACACCATCTTTTCCGGGACCATCATGTAGCCAGTACTCTTTATTATTTACAATATAAGTGTACATATTATAATGCTCGGTTCTAACTCTAACCCCTGAGTTATAATAGTGAATATCTCCAACAAGCATAGAAGCCTTTGGATGAAAGAGACCTTCCCAATCTAGTTCATTTTCGTGATTATAGTATCGAAAATAATATGCTTTCTTTAAAGTGTCATTCCAATTTGTATTAAGCACAAAAACATCTTGTTTACTAAGTCTACAATCTCCTCTTGACACTTCACAGTTATGAAAATACCATTGGTTTAAGTATCGACAGAAATTAATATTTCTAGCAGTGTCGTAAAGATTTACGGTGTCAGGATTTAAACTATCAATTGGATAATATGAATAACTTCTCTTAGAGTCAAATTGGTCATTTGACTGCCCAAGACAAGTAAAGAAAGTAACGAACAAGACTGTTATACCTATTAATTTTTGCATGGCCAATTTTGCCCAAAGTTTACTGTATGGTGCGTTGTGGTTTTGATAAAGATACTATTTCCCGCCAAGGGGGCGGGCAGGCAGTTTAGCACTCTTTGCTCCGCTGAAGCTTCGCGAAAGCGAGTAGCAAAAACCGCTTGGCGGTTTTTTACCTTGCTCTTCAAAACAAAATCCGCAAACGGATTTTGTGAACTATCAAATAGGGAGGAAGCCAACTAAACTGCCTTACCCACAATGCACTATACAGCGTGTTGTGCTTAGTTTTTTATTTGTAATTTCGCCTTAAAATTAGTACAATTGAATAATGTCTAAGAAAGCTAAAAAAATCGAAAGTGTAACTATACACAATATTAAAAATAATGATTTTCGGCAGGCGCATGTAGATGGAGCTCATGGGAACATTACTCCAAATGGTAATGTAAATATTAATTTTTTTAGTCAAAGAGGAGCAATCCCTAAAGGAACCGAGTTTAAGATTAATGAAGACGGAAAAATGGGAGCAGCAATTAAAGACATAGAAGGTTCCAAAGATGGTATTGTTAGAGAGTTTCAATTTGGGATTTATATGGACATAAATTCATGTAAGAGTTTGAAAGAGTTTTTAGAAAAGAAAATAGAAGAATATAATAAATTAATTCAAAAAGATATTTAATTATGTTTTTAGATGCTACCCCTGAGTATACAGATACGGAAATCAATTTTAAAAAGCATAATCCTATTATTAAAGAATTTGTAATTAAAAAGAATAGAAATATTGCTAACTATAGCACAACGTTAATTTTTAACGATTACTCCAAAGACTTTAATAAATTAAGCTATTCTCCAAATTTAAATTCTATTCTTCCTGCACCCAAAAATTTGAAAAAATCTATGTTCAAAATGTCCTCTAAAGGAATTGGGAAAATTTTGAATAATGTTTAATGGTTTCTCAGAGAGATATTGTTGAAGTTATATTTCCTGATCAAGGAGGCAATCATCCTGCAATAGTCATTTCAAATAATCTCGTTCAAGAAGTTGAAGGTTTTTTTGTTTGCGTTATGATGACTTCAAGTGATCATGACGATGAATTTTCATTTCCAATTACAGACTCGATGTGTGTCAAGCCTTTAAGACGGGATCACTGTGAAGCTAGATGCCACTTAATTAATTTTGTCGACATTGATTCGATAATAACAAATAGCCACAACAATCAACTTAAAGTCAAATTTTTTAAAGAGTTAATAAATAAAATTAATCAAACTACTTTCTCGACTGACGATTTGTAATTAAGCACAACAAGCGGATAAAACCAATTAATTGATTTGATCCACCTTATAGCTTTGTTTGTTTAAAAGGTGAATTCAATCATTAAGCTTTTAACAATGAAATAGTTAAGCGTTTTTAAACGGCATTAAGCGTTTATAAGTGCTTATTGTCGGCTTTGTATATTTCATTTATGATGGTACTAATTTACGTAAAATTGACTCGAACCTTGAGCTTTGACGCTACCACCAAATTCAGCCTATGGCTATCGTTTAATTTACACTAAATGATGAAGCTACAATTGCGCTGCAAATAGCCTTGAAGTAAATGGTTTAAATAACCTTCATATAAAAAAGATTCAAAGAAGAATCTAGGAAGATTGCCATCAACAGAATTAGAAAGTTAGAGGACGAAATTATGAGGGGATTGATCTAGCCTATGGCGAGAAGCAGTTTTTTAGTAGTCAACTAAACTTGATTGCTTAGTTTTTTTTGAAAAGCTTTGATTTTGGAACCAATACTGATCAAAACGATCAAAGCCGCGTCTAATTGATCATGGACGCGGCTTCTAATTCTTATAAATTAAGGTTTCTCGATCTTTACGCTGATAATGGCGTAAAAGGAGCAAGAAGTATTGAATACCAGAGGCTGTGATTAAAAGGTAATCAGTTCAAAGTAGCGAGATTCTAATTTTCCATCACTGTAATCAACTACTTCAACTAGCTTACCTGAACGATCATAAACTTTTACCAGGCCAACAGCTTCACCATTTCTCCACTTTCCTATTATTTTTAATTTCCCATTTTCATGGTAATACTTCTGTACACCATCTCGCTTACCACTAATGGTAAAGTGGAAGTCTTGTGCTAGTTGACCATTTTTGTAATACCGTTTAAAGTCACCTACGTTCCGGTGGTTTTTCCAATTACCTGTTTCCTCTATCACTCCATTTGGATAGTATAAAGTGTAACTGTTGGAATGCATATTGGCAACGGTTAAACATGCCAATGGAACATTGCTTAATTGTGAAAAACCGCTTGCAGTAAGGCTTAAATAAAGGATTGTTGTGAGACCTAACTTTTTCATGTCTTGAATTTTTTGACAAATATTCGACTCAACTCACGACTGTTGCTCAATTATTCGGAGAATGGTAGAAAAGCTTCGGTAAAGTGTTTTATCTTCGGTTTTAAGCTAAACTGCTTTTGTGGATTAAATTACAATAGTCAAGAAAGGCCTATTGGACTAAAGCGTTTTGATCCTTTCCATCAACAATGGTCTTTTAGTTCTGCTAATGGGAATTACCTTGTTGTTTACTTCTAGGTGAGTGTCTTCTATTGAATCTAATTTGTTCAGGTTGATCAGGTATGACCGATGTACCCTAAAAAAATAGTCTGCTTCTAGCTTGCTTTCTAACTTCTTAAGGGTGGAATGTATTATGTGTTTTTGACCATTTTCAAGATAGATCGTAAGGTAATCATCCATTGTTTCAACGAACAAGATGTTGGAACAATTAATCTGCACATGCTTACCATTACTTTTTATAAAAATTTTATCAGAAGAGTTGTATGCGCTATTTTGATCCACTTTACTCTCCTCATTAGTGCTAAGCTTTTTTACTGCCTTAACTAAACGGACAAATTCAATGGGTTTTATTAAATAATCTACCACATTATACTCGTAAGATTCTAGAGCAAACTCTTTGCGACTTGTAGTTAAAATAACTGGGGGAATCTGTTTGAAATTTCTCAATAGTTCAATTCCGCTCATGTCGGGCATTTCTATGTCTAGAAAAACAAGGTCAATTTGACTCGTCTCTAATACTTTTAGGCCATCCAAAGCAGAATGGCTCACTTCTACACTATCAATTTCAGGCAATTTGCCGCACATGTGTTTTAAGTGCTTAGCCGATAATTCTTCATCTTCAATAATAAGTGCTTTCATACCGCTACCACTTTGATGTAATTGGCCGATGTACGGCTTACCGGTAATCTCTTTTTTCCAATCTCAACATGATCTTCACCCACTCGATCTACCTTGGAAACATTAACCACCAAGGTTGGGTGAATGGGTTCAAAGCCCGCTTGTTTGAGCTTTTGCTTTAAGCTGCTGATCTCACTTTGTGCCCTGTAGGTTTTTCCGTTTTGAAGGTGAAAGACAATTTCATTCTCCCGGTATTCAATGTATAAAAGGTCTTTGTAATGCAAGTAAATGTGATCCTTTCCATTTTTAAGCACTAAGCTCTTATCATTTTTCTTTACCTCAATTGGTTGACGCATACGGGCTTTTTCGATTGCCTTGATAAAGCGAGCAAGCCTGATTGGTTTTGTAAGATAATCTGTAACATCAAACTCAAAAGCTTCAACGGCAAAACTGCTGAGGTTAGTTGTAAAAATAACTTGGGGTAGGTTAGTACTGCTTTTTACTAATTCCATGCCGCTCAGTTCTGGCATTTGAATATCTAAAAGCAGAAGGTCGACCTCTAACTCTCTTAAACTTTTAAGAGCAACTATGGCATTATTGCAAACTCCTACTACCTCTAAATCAGCTATTTTACTGCAGAGGTTTTCTAAGTTTCTTCTTGCCATTTCTTCATCATCTACAATCAAACATTTCATGAGGGATGAGCTTTTTTTCCTAAACGATCTTCAACTAATTTAATCGCAATATTTATCAATGGTTCTATTTTACTAAAATAATCTGGCAGTTTATTGCTTGCGTATACGTTGGCTAGGCTTTCAAGTTTCCCAATTTTATCTTCTATTTGACCAAGACCAACCATTTTGAAGGTGGGTTTTATTTTATGTGCCAACTCATATACCGCTTGCACGTTTTCTTCTTCAATGTACGTTTTAATTTTTTTGAGGTCTTTAGGGATGTTTTTAAGAAAAATTTCGGCCATTTCTTTTTCGAATGCCTTGTCTCCTTGGTAGAAATCCTGCAGGTAGGCTTCATCAATTATAAGTCTTGAAGTGTTTGGCTTAAAGAAACTTGCCAACAACTTCTTTAGTTGAAGAGGACTAAATGGCTTTGTCAGGTAATCGTTCATTCCGCAAGCCAATGCTTTCTTACGATCCGTAGTCAGTGCAGAAGCTGTAAGGGCGATTATTGGGCTATTCTGATTGGGACCCTTAGAGTTTCGGATCAACTCTGCTGTTTTATAACCATCTAGTTTCGGCATATGCATATCCAAGATAATTACATCGAACTTTTGTTTTTTAGAAAGCTCATAGCAAGCTTTGCCGTCATCTGCAAGGGTATAATCAGCCTTGAATTTTTCAAGAAGTTTCTTGATAAACTTTTGATTGACTAGATTATCCTCTGCAACTAATACTTTTATGCCTTCTACTGAATTGATTGTATCATTCGCTTTACTATGCTCGGCTTCACCAACTTTTTCATCAGAAAGTGTGAAAGCGAGTTCAAAAGAAAAGCTACTGCCTTTTCCTATTTCACTTTCTACCTTTAGGTCGCCACCCATTAAATTTACAAGGTGTTTCGCTATTGAAAGCCCCAAACCCGATCCACCGTACTCTACTGCAGTTTCATAGTTTGCTTGTTGAAAGCTATCAAATATGGTTTTAGACTGCTCCGCAGTCATTCCAATACCACTATCTGCTACTGTAAACTTTAGTTTAACACTTGTCGGGTAATGATTAAGCTCATTTACGCATACTTTGACGAAGCCCTTTTCCGTGAACTTTTCAGCATTGCCAAGTAGATTAGAGAATATTTGGTTAAGAAACTTTTGGTCGGCATTTATTTTTTGTTCGAGGCTTACATTCCATTCCAGTTCAACTTTTAGCTTTTTCTTTTTTGCACTTTGTCTGTAAATATTGATTTGCTTTTGTATAAGTTTTTGAAGATCAACTGGAACAAGGTGAAAGTCTAATTCACCTGATTCGATCTTTGACAGGTCTAGGATATCACTAACCATATTCAATAAAAGTGCAGAAGAATTTTTTATGGTATTCAGGTAGTCTTCTTGCTCTTCACTTATTTGGGTTTCCTCTAGCAAATGGGTCATCCCGATCACAGCATTTAAAGGAGTTCGGATTTCGTGACTCATGTGCGCCAGAAACTGTTCTTTAGCCAATGAGGACTCTTCGGCTCTGGCTTTGGCAGATTCCAACTGACTCATTAACTGCTTTTGGCTAGTAATGTCCATATGGATGCCTATTGAACCAATAAACTTAGCTGAATTATCAAAGCGAGGAGCGCCTGAGATCAGTAACCAGATCAAGCTACCATCCTTGCGTCTACACCTCACTTCATAGACATCAGTTTTTCCTTTTTTTCTCCTTTCATTTTTAGCCTCTATTAATGCTTTTGTTTCTTGGTCGGTTAAAATGAGAGAGGGGTCTTTACCAATAAGTTCTTGTTCCGTATAGCCCACCATATCGCAAAACTTGCTGTAGGCTTTAGTAACCAATCCATCAGGGTTGACTTCTAGTAAACCAAGTTGCATGTTTTCAATAACTCTACGGTACTTTTCTTCGTTTCCTTTTAAGGCTAATTCAGCTTCCTTCTGTTTTGTTATATCTCGTGCAACTCCCGAGGTTCCAATGACTTTATCACCATTAAAGATCAAACTAACGTTTTGACCTAACCACATGACCTTTCCGTGTTTACTCTTTACACGGAACTCTTTGTAGCTGCTTTCAAGCTTTTTCTTTCTTTGATCAAGATAAAAGCTAACAACCTCTTCTTTGTCTTCCTCTATGACCAAGAAAGTGAAATGCTTCCCTAATAGCTCTTCTTTTTTGTAACCTAGGATCTTTTCAATAACCGAATTAACAAAAATGCAACGGCCCGTTTCGTCCCCTCGATATATAATGTCATTAGCTTGCTCTACTATTTTCTTGTAACGGTTCTCTAAATCGTTGTAGAGCTTTTTTAATTGATCATTGGCTTGGTAGAGCTCTAATGATTTTTGTTCAAGAATCTTCTCCGCTTCTTTGCGCGCTTTTCGCTCTCTTTCTAAAATTTTTCGAAGTGCAGCTAACTCTTCTTTCATTGTTTAACCAAAGTAAATTTTACCACTGATCCATCCGCTTTAAGAAGATCAAGATCTAAAGATGCTTTTTCATTGTAATGGGTTAAACAACCCTCAATTAGGCCCTGAGCAAATTTGTATAACTTTCGATTAGAGTAGTAGGTCATTTCTAACTGATCAAGATTAACATCTTGTATTTCGAAATGCGGGAGTTCAGCATCTGGGTAGAGTTTAAGCACTTCTACGTGAATGTGATTTTCAATACTCTTTAAAAAGTCAAAAGCAGTTGGAATACCCTCAAAAAAACGAGGATAGCTTTCTACTAAAATGTGAAAGAAGTGTTGACCATATAATTGAAAGAGCTGACCTACGGGGATGTCAACCTCTTTACTTAGGTTTTCAACTAAGATCACCATTTCTTGATGATCATAAGTCCCAACGGCCGTGTATGCGCCTTTTGAGTCGAATCGGTCCTCTTCGATGATTTTATCTGTAACCAAAAGTCCAAAACGGTCTTCTACCATTTCTAGAAATTCGGTAAAAACAATTCCTTTCATAATAGTCTTATTTAGGCTGCTATTGGATCAACCTTCAAACAAGAAAGTTACGAAGAACATTTTAGGAAGAATTCGATCAACCGGATTGGAGAGTTCAGTATTATCTCGAATTAAGACGTTTTGTAGTCCGTATGACATTTTGAGTTCGATGGCAAACTTAAAATAAGGGAGAAAAAAGTCGGTGCCTATTCCCACTTCTGCTGAGGTTGTATTGCGCCTTAACTTTACTATTGATTCGGCAATATCTTCATTTCTAACATCTTCATTTGAAGCAAGGTCAATAGAGTATTTTGCTCCTGCAATAATGTAAGCAGCAAAGTTGTTGAGTCGGGCAGAGCGGTATTTGAAAAGTAAAGGAAAATCCAAGTAAGTAGATTCAATGATTCTTTCAACGGTTTCTACGTCTCCATCAGCTTGCACAAATTGATAATTCAAATTGCGTTGAGCAAATACAAGTGTAGGTAAAAAACGCACCCCAAAATATTTGTGCAGGTGCAGCTCAGAAACGATCCCTAAGTTAAAACCTCCTTGGCCAACCACATCAATAGAGGCAAGTGAATCTCGAAATTGATTAAAGGGCTTTCGATGCAGCGTAAAGTTTCCTGAATTGATTCCTAATGAAAATCCAAAGTGGGTAGTTTTATTATCAAACCGCTGCAGGTTTTCTACTTTAGGTGCTTGCCCAAACGCCAATAAAGTAAGGTAAAGAAAAACGATGGTCAGTATTGTGCGCATACAGCTCAAGAAACGCGGTTTAGGGTTTATTATTTCTCAGCAAGGTAAATACTTGCAACTCCAAAAAACAAAGGTATGGTTTGCTTGGCTTTGAATCCAACTTTTTCAAGTATTGCTTCAAAGTCCTTGCCTTCAGGAAAAGCCTCTACTGATTCAGGTAAGTAGCTGTAGGCTGATGAATCTTTGGACACTCTTTTTCCAATCAAGGGCAAGAGCTTATGAAAGTAAAAATTATAGAGTTGCTTGATCGGAAAGTGCTTTGGCTTAGAAAACTCTAAAATTACGGCCTTCGCATTGGGCTTGAGTACTCTTTTCATTTCTTTTAAGCCAAGTTCTAGATTCTCATAGTTACGAACCCCAAAAGCCACAGTTAAAGCATCAAAGTAATTTGATTCAAAAGGTAGGTTTTCTGAGTCTCCATTTTCTAGACGAATCTGTTTCTCGAGTCCTTTCTTTTTTATTTTAATGCGCCCTTTTTCCAACATCCCTTCGCTAATGTCAACTCCTACAATTTGTTCGGGATCTAAGCTCATGCTTTCTATGGCAAAGTCAGCCGTTCCTGTAGCTACATCCAAGATCACTTTTGGTTGATCGGGCTTTAAGAGCGCAACTGCTTTTTTTCTCCATAACTTATCGATACCTAAGGATAAAAAGTGATTTAGAAAGTCATAACGATGCGAAATGTTGTCGAACATCTCCGCTACTTGCGCCTTCTTACTGCTCTGTTTTTCTTTATAGGGGACTACTTTTTCTGCCATTGACTGCTTTTAGAGATTTACAGTTAGCGCTTTACTTTGTTCACGCATTAGTGGTCATTTTAATTTTGATAGGGGTCACCCTCTTCATTATGAATGATCGAAAAAAGTCTATTCCATCTTATTTTATTGAGGCTTAGCCAACTTTCATTTGGATCTAGTGACATCCAGATGAACACAGCTTTACCAACAATGTGGTCTTCAGGAACAAAACCCCAATAGCGACTATCTGCAGAGTTGTGGCGGTTATCTCCCATCATCCAGTAATAATCCATTTCTATAGTGTAGCTTGATGTTTGCTTTCCATCAATAAAAATTTTGCCATCTTCAACCTTCAATTCATGGCCTTCGTAAATGCGAATAAGGCGGTCATACATCGGTAAATTAGAAAGGGATAGTTTGATCACATCTCCTTTTTTCGGGATTCTGATGGGACCAAAGTTATCTTCTGTCCAATCGGTAGTATCAGTGTTGGGAAAAATAGGATTCTTGTAGCCTTGCGTGCTTTGATAGAAACCAAGTGGTTTAATGTATTTTTCTACCTTTTTTACATTGCTTAGCCCTTTAATAAATTCAAGGTTTTCTTCAGTTAAATTCATGGTAGCAATGTTCCGATTTCGAAAGTAGTTGTATTCTGTAATTTCCTTATCAAGCATAGTTTCTCTTCTAAAACCTGTGCCGTTGGTTTTCACCAAATAAGTGAATTGCAAGCCTTCAGATCGGTAGGCCTTCTTATCGTTTACAAATAAGTCGGCATCTCTTATTTCAATCTTATCACCGGGTAGAGCAACACAACGCTTAATGTAGTTTTCTCTCTTATCAACTGGTCTGGCAACCACATCAAATTTTCGCCAAAGATTTGCCCTTCCTTCATCTCTAACCATTTGATAGTAGGTTTGGTCTTGATGTTGCACCACTACCGTGTCACCTGCAGGGAAGTTAAATACCACAGCTTCATTACGCTTTACATTTTGAAACTTCGGCAAGCGCGTGTAGGGCAGCTGAATCAGTTCAGAATATGATTTAGTCTGCTCAGTAAAAGGTAAAGTATGGTGGGCAAACGGGAAAAAGATTGGCGTGTTTGGGATTCTACTTCCGTAATTCACTTTACTTACAAACAGAAAGTCGCCTACAAGCAGTGATTTTTCCATTGAGGAAGTAGGTATCGTAAAGGCCTCAATGTAGATGGCACGGATCAGGGTTGCTGCAATAACGGCAAATGAGATTGCATCGGCCCATTCTCTTTGTTTAGATTTTTGGTAGTTTTTGACGAATTGATGTCCTTTCCAAGGATACTCCTCTGAAACACCTACATAGCTTAGGTAAAAAGGAGTAGCGATAACACCTAGCGCATGTTCCCAATAGCTTAAAATCCCCATGTGCTTGAGCAACTCTACTATAATTCCAACCCAAATAATAAAACCAATAAAGGGCACATAGTATATGGGAATCCAGTACCAAGGTTTTTGGATAAGTTTAACTGCGGTATATATTCCTAGGAAAGGAACCAAGATCTTCCAACCCGCCTCTCCTGCTTTTCTGAATATAAAAAAGAGCCCAATGTGCGAAAGCACAAAATAAAGGCTGAGAACAATAATTGCTGTTTGCATTATGCTAAGTTTAAAACGTCTTTCATGGTGAATATTCCTTTTTTATTGGCAATGTATTCCGCTGCTAGAACAGCTCCTAATGCAAAACCCTTTCTATTTTTTGCCCGGTGTTTTATGCTGATCTCATCGATACTTGAGCTGTAAGTTATTTCATGAGTGCCGGGTACACCTGCTTCTCTGTGAGATAAAATATTCAGTTTTCCTTTAAGGTCAGTGTCTTCGTTCACCCATGAATCATAATCAGGATGCTCTTCAATTATTCCTTCAGCCAAGGTGATGGCCGTTCCACTTGGATGATCTAGTTTTTCTAAATGGTGAATTTCATCTATTCGACTAGAATAGTCTGACTGATCTTGCATAATTTGAGCGAGTTGACGGTTCAAGGCAAAAAATAAATTAACACCAACGCTGAAATTGGTAGCTGCTAATAAAGATCCTTCCTTTGCTTCACAAAGTTGCTCAATGCTATTCCACTGATCGTACCAGCCTGTTGTACCAACAACTATTGGCACCTGATGATTAAGGCATGATTCAATGTTGGAAACAGCGCTATCTGGTGTTGTAAACTCAATGGCTACCTCTGCTTCTTCAATTTGCTCGATAGAATCTTTGCTTTGAGGATCAATTTTCAGCACAATTTCATGTTTGCGATCTAAGGCAAGTTGTTCTATCTCCTTGCCCATCTTTCCGTAACCGATCAGTGCAATTTTCATTAGCCTAAATTAAAAGATGTGTCAAAAATAGTGCTATTCAATTACATCTGTGGTTCAATACTGGTAGGGGTGGGACTTTTTACCAAACTTTAAGCTAAATGTTAGCGAGGGCACAGGGCTAAAACTTCTTGGATCAAGGAACTGTACATTAGGTTGAATGCTTGCGGAAAGGTCGTCGCTAATGTCAAAATGGTATAAATGTGCGTCTACTGCAGCATCAACTATATTCAATATATAAGCTACACCCGTGAGCACATAAAAAAGGTCCCGATTCCTCCTATGAAAATCGATCAGTGAAAGCAGGTTTTCGTCGCTGTAAACGCCATCATACTTTAAGTCAACCGTGTTTGGATCATTATCTACTCTAAACAAGTAGGCGTCTTTAAATTCTTGAAATCGATTAGATTGATCAATAGCAAGGAATAAGGGAGTGCCAATTGCGGCATACACGAGCGGTATTTTCCAGTATTTCTTGTTGTATGCTTGCCCAAGACCCGGTACAACAGCACTCATGATGCTGGCTTTTTTGGGTGAATGGGGTATAGGCTCTTGGATAATAATGGTGTCAGAAACTTGATCAGCTTCTTGCGCTGTAACGGGCACAGTTGCGTATGAAAAGAGCAGTATAAATATGAGAAACTTAACCTTCAAGCTTATAAATCAAGTTTTTTCAATATTTCTTCTAAGTCTTCTTCTGATTCAAATTGGATAACAATTCTACCCTTATCTACTTCTTTGCGCTGAAATTTAACCTTGGTATTAAAGAACTCAGAAAGGTTTGCTCGTAACTTTTTATCAGTTAGGGATAAAGGTAGAACGGAAGATTGATGTCTTTTAGGTTGCTCGCTTTTCTTTTCCTTGGCTAGCTCCTCTGTTTTTCTAACCGATAAAGTATCTGCTAAGATCTGCCCGAAAAGTTGCAATTGGTCTTCTGTGCTATCAAGGTTGATCAAAGCCCTTGCATGGCCCATTGATATCTTATTTTCTCCAATGCCTTTTTGAATATCTGCCGGTAATTTGAGAAGCCTAAGGTAGTTGGAAATGGTACTTCTTTTTTTGCCAACCCGTTGACTTAACTCTTCTTGCGTTAGTTTACATTCTTCAATCAACCTTTGGTAAGATATGGCCACCTCTATGGCGTCTAGGTTTGAACGCTGAATATTCTCGACCAATGCCATTTCCAACATACTTTGGTCGTTGGCAATTCTTATAAAAGCTGGCAGCTTGGTAAGCCCAGCCATTTGAGAAGCTCGAAACCTTCTTTCACCTGAAATCAATTGGTAATTATCATAGCCCATTTTTCTAACTGTGATAGGCTGAATAATACCAAGTTCTTTAATAGATTGTGCTAACTCCTGTAGGGCTTGTTCTTCAAACTTAGTCCTGGGTTGAAAAGGGTTAGCCTCTATTTTACTGATTTCAAGCTCCGCAATGGAGCCCAGTGTTTTAGCATCAGAGGCTTCACTTTTTTGGGTGATGTCTGTCTTTTGATCTTCTAGTAAGGCACTTAATCCTCTTCCTAAAGCAGGTTTCTTGCTCATTCTTCTACGTCAATAATTTTCTCTGATTGCTTGATTTTTGTCAAGTCATTCTTTTGTAAGATCTCACGAGCCAAGTTGAGGTAATTGATCGCTCCTTTACAGCTAGCATCGTGCATGATAATGGTTTCGCCATGACTAGGAGCTTCTCCCAAGCGCGTATTGCGTTGAATGATGGTATCAAAAACCATTTGTTGAAAGTGGGTTTTTACCTCCTCTACTACCTGATTTGATAGCCTTAAGCGAATGTCGTACATGGTTAATAAGAGCCCTTCAATGCTTAATTCAGGGTTTAGCCTTGCTTGCACGATCTTTATGGTATTTAGCAATTTCCCAAGTCCTTCAAGTGCAAAATACTCGCACTGCACAGGTATGATCACCGAATCAGAAGCAGTAAGTGCATTCAAAGTAATTAATCCCAAAGAGGGTGAACAATCTATGATGATAAAATCATATTCATCTTTCACTTTATTCAGCGCATGCCGCATCATCTTTTCCCTTGAAGGCATGTTGATCATCTCAATCTCTGCACCTACTAAGTCGATGTGTGCGGGCAAGAGGTCAAGGTTGGGCGAGTTGGTCTCCAAAATAATGTCTTTTGGCTCTATCTCGTTAACAATGCACTCATAGATGCTGGTTTTTACATTACGAGGATCAATGCCTACACCCGAAGTAGCATTGGCTTGAGGGTCGGCATCAACCAATAATACCTTACGTTCTAATACACCGAGTGCGCCCGCAAGGTTTATGGCTGTAGTAGTTTTTCCTACTCCACCTTTTTGGTTGGCTACCGCTAAAATCTTACCCATCTATTTTACTGTTTTAAAGCTCTATTGAGCTGTTTATGTCAATTAAGGTTAATTGTTTCCCTGCTTTCTCAAAGGCAGCTTTTGCTGTTTCATGGTCAATTTCTATGTAAGGGAAAGTGTCGTAGTGCATACCTATTATTTTATCACACTGAATAAACTCCGCAGCTTTGACTGCATCCCGAATACCCATGGTGAAGTTATCTCCAATTGGCAAAAGAGCTACATCCGGCCGGTCGAGTTCTCCAATGAGTTTCATATCCATGTGAAGTGCTGTATCACCTGCATGGTAAATGGTTTTTTCATCTACTTCTAAAATAAAACCACCAGGGTTTCCTCCATAGGTGCCATCAGGTAGCACTGAAGAATGCACCGCATTCACATATTTTACTGTTCCAAAATCGAAAGACCAAGATCCTCCGTGGTTCATGGGGTGACCATTTTCAAGTCCTTTAGAAGCAAACCAATTAACAATTTCAAAATTCGAAACAATAGTTGCACCGGTTCTCTTGGCAATAGCTTCAGCATCCGCTACATGATCTTCATGTCCGTGAGTTATTAACAAAAAGTCGCAATCGATCTCATCAACTTTAACCTCTTTCGCTAACTCATTTGGAGAAATGAACGGATCGAACAAGAGTTTACTTTTGCTGGTTTCCAAAAGGAAGCAAGATTGTCCGTAATAAGTGATTTTCATCGGCTTAATGATCTTAATTTATTTGAGTTTATTTGCAGCAAAACACTGCATGCACAATTTATAAATGTACAGTTTTAAAGGTGGTTTCTAGTGTCAGAAACCGCTAATTTTTGCACAAATTTTTGTTAATTCGATCTATGATTTTAATTCTTTCTGCAAGCAACAGAGAAGGTAACTTAACCACACTTTTTGCCCAACAATGTAAAGCATTATTGGATGAAAAAGGGGTTGAAAATCGGCTATTTAGCTTAAGTCAGTTACCCGAAGAGCTCGTTCTACAGTCGGTTTACCAATACGATACTTCAGTTTTTAATAAATGGTCTCAGGAGTTGATCCAAGCCTGCGAGAAAATTTTATTTATTGTGCCAGAGTACAATGGCAGTATACCCGGAATTTTAAAACTCTTTATTGATGGGGTTAGTCCTAAAGATTTTCACGGAAAAAAATCTGTCTTGATCGGTGTCTCAGCAGGTAGAGCAGGTAATCTGAGAGGAATGGACCATTTGACTGATATTTTACACTATTTACAAGTAGAAGTTCATCCTCAAAAACTACCTATATCAAAACTGTATGACTTGCTTGAAGAAGGTAAAATTGTTGATGAAGAAACCCTTGCCTTACTAGAAAAGCAAGTCCAAATCCTAATTGATTATTAGACCATGCGCTACGCTTTAGCCTTCCAATATGTAGGAACCAATTACCACGGCTGGCAGATTCAACCCAATGCGCACTCCGTGCAAGCAGAATTGCAAGCTGCCCTTTCTACCTTATTGCAAGAAAAGGTTGAACTTGTGGCTGCAGGAAGAACGGATACAGGGGTTCATGCTGAAAAGATGTTTGCTCATTTTGATAGCACGAAAAGTTGGACTGAAAGGGAGTTCATACATCGTATAAACTCCATTCTACCACCCGATATTGCTGCATTGAAGCTGTATGCGGTAAATGATGATTTTCATGCTCGATTCGATGCTTTGTCTCGGACATATCGCTATCAGATCTGCCATAGTAAACAGGCTTTTATGCAGTATAGAGCATACCTTTTTCCTTTTGATCTAGATTTAGATTCAATGAATACAGCAGCAGAGTACATGCTTGGAGAGCACGATTTTTCTTGTTTTAGTAAGGCACGTACTCAAACTTTTACCAATAACTGTGAGCTATATGTTGCGAACTGGAGTAAAACAGCTTATGGTGTCAAGTTTGAAGTTAAGGCGAACCGATTTTTACGCAATATGGTGAGAGCCATGGTTGGCACTTTGATTGAAGTTGGTGAAGGGAAAAGAAGCCCTGAAAGTATGAAAGATCTAATCAAGTCCAAAAACAGATCTAAAGCAGGAGCTTCTGTTCCGGCGCATGGATTATATTTGACGGATGTGAAGTATCCAGAATAATTACAAACTAGCAAACCACAAATCAATCAATGCGCTAATGATAAGATATAGGGTGTTCTGTGATTAAAAGTTCGTGAGTATTTTAATTCTAATAGGTCAAGTGTAAAGTGAAGTCAAAACTTCATTGTTGGGAATGTGGATTAAACCAAAAACAATTAGCATCTATTACTTAGCTTGGTTCTTCTGATATTCTCGATTTAAATAACTAAAAAATTCGGTCAGAAAAGAGTCAAAATGTTGAAGGTGAAGAGCCTTTTCTTCTTCTCTTTTCCCCCATTTACGGTAGGTGTGAAACAGAGTAGTCTCATCTCTTTTTGGAAAGTCAGCAAATTTTGGACTAAGACGATATGAAATAACTGTGGTGTTGGTCGATTGATTTAGAATAGAAAGTGGCCAGAAGTAAAGACCTATTTGCGGTTTCCAGGCAATTAGATTGATTACGCCTAAACTTATTGTCCACCCTGCAATCACGGCTACTCTTGGTGGAGCTATTACTTTTTTAATATGAATTCTTACATCAGCCGAGTCTTTTACTTTTATTCGTTGTATTTCAATGCTTGATTGATTGAACTCTTTATATTCTGCTAAGAATTGGTCGCAATTAAACTCTAATTTTTGAATTACATCGGCTTCTATTTTTTCATCATAAGCAACATGAAAACTTAGTTTTTCAATTTTTACCTCTTCCTTCAAATGAAAGTTGGGATAGCAGGATGTTAGGAATAATGCAGAGACAATAAGCACAAAAGAAAGCTGAATTTTCATAAACTAAATTTTAACAATGCTACTTATTTTTTCATAAAAAATGAAGTTGCCTCTTAACTTAAAAGGAAGTCTCTTGTTAACTAAAATCTAAAGTCCAATTAACCTACTTTTGCAAGATGAGTGAAGTAAGCGGAAAAGCATGGGATACAGCTCTTTTTAAAAGAGTAATGCAGTATGCTAAGCCTTACAAACTGACTTTTACCATTACAGGTGTATTAGTTGTGCTCTTGGCCATTTTAGGACCAATCCGGCCTTGGTTAATTCAATATACGATAGATGAGAAGGTTAAAGATTTTGATGCAGAAGGAGTGCTGCATCTTACTCTGATCATGATCGGAATCCTGATTGTGGAAGCCATTGTGCAGTTTTACCAGACTTATTGGGCTAATTGGCTTGGGCAGACTATAATCAAAGATTTGCGGGTGCAGCTTTACCAGCATGTAATGTCTTTTCGACTCAAGTATTTTGATCGAACAGCAATTGGAACATTAGTTACCCGAACAGTTTCGGATATTGAGACCATAGCAAATATATTTTCTCAAGGTATACTGGTGATCATTGGTGACATACTGAAGCTGATAGCGGTGATTGGTTTTATGTTTTACACTGATTGGTTGCTTACTTTAATTACCTTGATTCCAATTCCTATTTTAATTGTAGCTACCAATATTTTCAAGAAAACCATCAAGAAGGCATTTCAAGAAGTTCGAACACAAGTTTCTAGATTGAATGCCTTTGTGCAGGAGCGCGTAACCGGAATGAAGATCATACAGATCTTTAACCGTGAGAAAGTTGAATTGAGTCGTTTTGAAAAGATGAACAAGCTGCACCGAAATGCTCATATTAAGACAGTATGGGCTTATTCCATCTTTTTCCCGGTAGTAGAAATGTTATCAGCAGCTTCTTTGGCTTTATTAGTTTGGTGGGGTACAAAAAGTGTCTTGGAAGGACTTACCACTCCGGGTATTCTCACGGCCTTCATCATGTATGTTTACATGTTGTACCGACCGATACGTCAACTCGCCGATCGATTCAATACCTTACAGATGGGTATGGTAAGTTCTGAGCGTGTTTTTAAGGTGCTGGATACAGACTCTTTTATTGAAGACGAAGGAGTAGAGGAAAAAGGAAAACTTAATGGAGAAATTGAGTTTGAAAATGTTTGGTTTGCCTACGAAGGAGAAGATTATGTGCTTAAGGATATAAGCTTTAGCGTAAAACCTGGAGAAACGGTGGCTTTTGTTGGTGCAACGGGGTCGGGTAAAACGTCTACTATTAATTTATTAGGTAGGTTTTATGAGTTTCAGAAGGGTGAGATAAAATTAGATGGAGTGCCGATAAGAGAATATGATCTGGAGAATCTTAGAAGCAATATGTCGGTTGTCTTACAAGACGTTTTCCTTTTTTCTGACAGTATATACAACAACATTACGTTAAACAGTAATTTAATTACTGAAGCAGAGGTTAAGGCTGCTTCGAAAAGAGTAGGGGCCCATGATTTCATTAGCAAACTACCTGATGATTACCATTATGACGTAAAGGAAAGAGGAGGGATGCTCTCGGTAGGTCAGCGCCAATTGATCTCTTTTATCCGTGCCTATGTTCATAATCCTAGTATTTTAATTCTCGATGAAGCAACATCATCTATCGATACTGAATCTGAAGCTTTAATTCAGCAAGCAACAGAAGTTCTAACTGAGGATCGAACAAGCATCGTTATTGCACACAGACTTTCCACAATCCAAAAGGCAGATAAGATTATTGTGCTTGAGGCGGGTCGAATAATTGAACAAGGCAGCCATCAGGAACTTCTTGCTTTAAATGGCCATTATAAAAAACTATTTGAACTTCAGTTCAAGAATGAGGCCGTAGCTTAGAATTTAAAGGTTCACAATTCTATCTTTTCTAGATTGCCTTCAAGATCATCTAACACCTTTCTATTCGATATTTTTAGGAAAACTAAAAAAAAATATCGGATTTAATTCGCTGTAAATAAGACTATTGCAAATTTTGTTAAACAAATAATAAAAAAAGTTAAACAAATCTAATCTTGCTTGGTTTCGTTTGTGATAATATTCACTCTAACCAAATTCATTTATTATGTTAACATTAGATGTTTTAACAATCCCGACAGATGATTATGTAGGATTTACATTTTTCACCGGGTACATGGCCATGATGGCTGCGTCAGTATTTTTCTTTTTCGAAAGAGGTCGAGTAGACGGAAAGTGGAAAACTTCACTTTTAGTTTCAGGCCTAATTACCTTTATTGCAGCCGTGCATTATTATTACATGCGCGACTATTATTTATCAACGGGTGAAAACCCGACAGCTTTGCGTTACATAGACTGGACTTTAACGGTTCCGTTGATGTGCGTTGAATTCTATTTATTAACTGTAGTAGCAGGTGCTAAGCGCAGCTTAATGTGGAAGCTAATTTTTGCTTCTGTATGGATGCTTGTTTTCGGTTACATAGGTGAAGCTTTTAACCCTGAAGGTGGAAGCACAAGTCATTCTGTAACCTACGGTATACTTTCTACACTAGGATATATATATATTCTCTATGCTGCTTGGTTTGGCGAGGTTGCGCAACTAGCTAAAAACAGTGAAAGTGAAGTAGTAAGAAAAGGAGTTAAAACCCTTGCATGGTTCGTACTTGTAGGATGGGCAATCTATCCAATCGGTTACATGTGTATGCCTGGAGGCTGGTTAAATACAGCATTCGGATGGGGTTCAGAAAATGTTGACCTTTTCTACAACATCGCAGATGCAATCAACAAAATTGGTTTTGGTCTTGTAGTTTATAACATTGCAATTACAGAATCAGCTAAAGTAAAGGCTCCAGCAGCCTAATATTGATCTTAAATTAAGAAAGGCCTTCGGGCCTTTCTTTTTTTATGAATAAGACGTTTTTCATATTCATAGCAAGCTTGCTGTTTTTGATGGCTCTCTTTTCGGGAGGTATCGAACTAAGCCTACAAGAACAATTAAGTTTTTCTTTGATCTCAGTTGTACTTTTAGGTATTCCTCATGGAGCAATAGACAACGTAATCTTTCTTCGTCAGCATGAGGTATCGGCAAAATCATTTTATATTTTCTACTTGATTGCAATTGGATTAAACGCCCTTTTGTGGCTTTACGCACCAATGCTGTCTATTGTTGCCTTTTTATTGATCTCAGCTTATCATTTTGGACAGTCTCAGTTTAGTCATTATAAACTGTTAAAACGCACTACAGTAGTTTTATCCTTTGCTTGGGGAGCTAGCATCTTATCTGCTATGCTGCTTTTTAATTTAGGTGAGCTTAAAGAATTAACTACCACTGTTCAGGGTTTCCAATCTTTTCGATTAAGCCTCAATTCTCAGGCTTTTCTGTCCATGTTCCTATTGTTTAGCTTGATCACTTTAATTTGTTTGTCAATCAACCTTTACAAAAGAAAATTCACGCTTGAGCAGTTTTTGTTTGAAATACTAGTGCTTGCCTTGGTTATATTTAGCTTTTATGTATTTCCATTAATCATTGGTTTTACGCTTTATTTCACTGTTTTACATTCCTTAAAAGTTCTTCAAGAGGAGTACCGGTTTGTTGAGAAATTGTACGATAAATCACTATCCTTAATGGCATTCGGGAAATTATTATTTCCATATACCACTATTTCTGTTTTCGGCATGGGAATAATCTATTTACTCAGTGAATTGAATATACTACCGACGCTTTCTTTCGGTTACCTTTTGTTGATCTTAATTTCCTCCATTACTTTACCACATGCCTTTGTAATGGATCGCTTTTATAAAAAGAAGCAGCAGCCCATTAGCTAAGAGGTCTCATTTTTTCAAAGTAATGATCAAGATCCACATTTCCACCACTTAGGATAATTCCAATTTTCTGATCTTTAAAGAGAGGCTTGTTTTTTAATACTGCAGCAAGTGGAACAGCGCAAGATGGCTCAACGATGATCTTCAAGCGCTCCCAAATCAGTCGCATTGCCTTGACTATTTCTTGATCTGAAGTCAGTAAAATAGCCTCAACTAGCTGTAAAATCAATTTAAAGTTATTGTCGCCCAACGAAGTGAGCAGACCATCAGCTATGGTATTGGGATTATTTTGTGGGATTAATTCACCTGCTTTAAAAGAACGATAGGCATCATCAGCTCCTTCAGGCTCAGCCCCAAATACCTTACAATTATTTGCGTAATAATAGGCAGCTAGAGCCGAACCAGCCAATAGTCCGCCACCACCAACTGGTGTGAGAATGGTATTAAGGTTTGGAACCTCTTTTATCAACTCTTTTGCAGCGCTTGCCTGACCTGTTATCACATCTAGGTCGTCGTATGGAGGAACAAAAATTGCACCTTCTCTTGCTTTAATCTGCTGCATATTTTCTTCCCTTGCCTTTAAATTTGGCTCACAAAAAGTAATCTTTCCACCAAGAGCCTTAACTCCTTCAACCTTTATTTTAGGAGCTGTCCTAGGCATTACAATAAAGGCTTCCATATCCAACGCTCTAGCTGCTTTTGCAACAGCTTGTGCATGGTTTCCAGATGAGTGGGTGACCACTTTTTTGCCTTTACCATTTGCCTTAATTTGCAGCAGGGCGTAAGTAGCACCACGCATTTTAAAGGCGCCAATTTTTTGAAAATTCTCACATTTAAAGTAAATCTCACATCCTGCAAGCGCGTTTATTGAAGTCGATTTTAAAACAGGAGTTTGCTCAATAAAAGGTTTTATGAGCGCATGTGCTTCCTCAATACTAGATTTATGAATGGGAAGTTTTAGTTGTTTTTGCATAGCATTAATCTTGAATAAAACGATAAGCGATGCCTATGTTTAAGCAAAGGATCTCATAATTGATTTCAGTTGGCAGGCCTGAGTTTAAACTGAGATTATTGAATTCACTCTGAAAGATAAAGTAATTTGCTGAGGGTTTTAGGTCTAGGTATTGGTTCAAGTGAATTCTAAAGGCCATGGCAATACCCGCTCCGAATCCACTTTGCTTTTCCGTGCTATTGTTATAAGTCCTTTGCGTATTGGTAATAGGGTCAAATTCATCAATTTCAAAGCTAGGTGAGAAGGCGCTGCCGTAGCTTGCCTGAAACCTTATGTCAAAGTCTACGCTATTGCTTGATTTTGTCAAACCCACGCCTGCAACTAACATCCTCAATTCGTAATTGGTAGCGTTAACTTTGTATTGATTTCCATTTTGGGCAATCAGCCGTCGAGCTACTGCTTGTTCATCTACACCATTTTGGATGCTCCAATAGCCCAAGCTGAGGTGGAATTTATCAAACAGGCGGTAATCAAATTCGATTAGGTTAAAAGCTGTACCGTTCTTAGCTAGAGCAGAATTGGTTGATTCTGTGTTTTGATTGGAGAAATTACCGATAGGTCGGGCGAGTCCTCCACCCAGAGCTACAAATGCTCTTTTTTTATAAGGGTCAACCCCTTTGATCGAATCATTGGTTTCTTGCTCAATTTGAGCAAAGACTACCTGCGAAAAAAGTATAAGAAATAAAAGAAGAAGAGTTGGATTAGGGTTTGTGCAGTTCTTCATTCATTTTAGCCACTTTGTCTTTTAAGCTTTCTTTATACGATACCATTTTGTCTTGTAACTTTTCATCAGCAGTTGAAATTATTTGACAAGCTAGTATTGCTGCATTTTTGGCTCCATTTAAGGCTACCGTTGCTACAGGTACTCCGCCAGGCATTTGTAAGATAGAAAGAATAGAATCCCATCCATCAATAGAATTACTAGATTTGATCGGTACGCCAATTACGGGAAGTGCAGTAGAGGCCGCTACCATGCCGGGCAAATGTGCAGCTCCACCTGCAGCAGCTATAATAACTTGCAAGCCTTTTGATTGGGCTTCTTGTGCATACTGCATCATTTTTTCTGGCGTACGGTGAGCAGATACTATTTCAACCTCGAAGGGGACATTCAACTCCTTTAAAAAGTTGAGTGCATCTTGCATCACTTTCAGGTCAGAGATGCTGCCCATGATAATTCCAATTCTTTTCTCCATAGCTATCTTTTTTTGGCGCTAACTTTAACTTGCTGTTTAATTTTTGTTGCAATAGACTTTGCTTGTTTCAGCTCTTTGTTTACTACTGTAATGTGCCCCATTTTTCTGAAGGGTTTAACCATTTCCTTTCCATATAAATGTGGATAAACCCCAGGATGTTTAAGCGCTTCATCCATACCTATATAAACGGCCTCTCCATTAGCATCTTTTTCACCAAGTAAATTTAACATTACTGATGGTTCTTTTATGCCGGTATCTCCTAAAGGCAGGTCCAAGATCGCTCTTAGGTGTTGGGCAAACTGAGAGGTGTAATTCCCCTCTATGCTCTGGTGTCCGCTATTATGTGCTCTTGGGGCAACCTCGTTTACCATAAGCTTACCTGAACGATCTAAAAACATTTCTACCGCCAATAATCCTACCATATCAAGTTTTTCAATCACGTCTGCGGCAAGTTGATAAGCCTTTGATTCTATTTCCGAACTTACGGCCGCCGGTGAAAAAAGAAACTCTACCATATTGGCTTCCTTATTGAATTCAAGCTCAACTAAAGGGAAATGGACAACTTCTCCACTTTTGTTTCTAGCCACGATTACGGATAATTCTTTATCAAGGTCTACCGCTTCTTCCAAC
>P_2C_Liq_1_UnCtyDRAFT_1000133_pt1 | contig 30890 bp, 23 predicted proteins | sample Pon2CUnioCityCA_2_FD_10234 | JGI IMG/M metagenome (IMG submission 10234) | reverse complement strand
CAGGCTTATAAGGATCTCGTGTTTATCTGGCATCCCGATCGCATTCCGGGTGATAATCGTCGCCTACAGGAGAAAGCGCAGGAAAAGCTCAAATCGATCAATGAAGCCCGCGATCGCTTGCGGGCCGCCCATCGGGAGAATCGGATATCTCGGCCCCAGGCGGCTCGGCGATCGCAGTCTCCGGCCCCCCCGCAACCTTCGCACCCCCCAACTCGCCCTCCCCGCCGTCCCTCGCGGGATCTCAGTCACGCGGATTTACGGGGGGCAAATTTCCGCGAAAAAGACCTATCGGGGCGCAATATGGAGGGAGCGATTTTGGTAGATGCTAATCTCAGTGATGCGTTTATGCACCGGGTGAATTTGACGGGGGCGGATTTGTCGGGGGCGAATCTGTTTCGGGCCAATTTGCTCGAAGCCGATCTCAAATATGCGATTCTACGGGATACGAACTTGATTGGTGCGGATTTGAGTGGCGCGGATCTCAGTCATGCGGATTTACGAGGGGCTAAGGTGGGTACAAGTAATCGCTTGTTGGTGAAACTGACAGGGACTAAACTAACGGATGCCATTCTTCCTGATGGCTCGGTGTATCAATAACTGAATATGGCAACGCTGAATCGACAACTGGCTCAAATTCTGGCGCGGGAGTTCTCGTTAACGTCTCGTCATGTCTCGAATGCTCTCGAACTCTGGCTCGATGGGGCGACAATTCCCTTTATCGCTCGTTACCGCAAGGAACGCACCGGGGAGATGACGGAGGTGGTGTTGCGGGAGTTGTTCGATCGCTATGGCTATTTGAGTGAGATCGAGGAGCGCAAGACGACGATTTTAGAGGCGATCGCCGGCCAGGGAAAACTCACGGATGAGCTACGCCACAAAATCCTCGCCTGTGATCAAAAAACGGATCTCGAAGATCTCTATCTCCCCTATCGCCCCAAACGTCGCACGCGGGCCACGATCGCCCGTGAACGCGGTTTAGAACCGTTGGCGGAGGCGATCGCCGCCCATAATCGTCCTCAAGCTGCCAAGTTTGATTTAGATGCAGAAGCGGCGCAATTTGTCAACCCCGAGCAGGAGGTAGACACCACGGCGGCGGCTCTCCAGGGAGCGGCGGATATTCTGGCGGAGGCGATCGCCGAAGATGCGGAAATTCGCGCTCAGTTACGTCAAACCCTCTTGGAACAGGGGAGTTTTGAGTCGCGGATTAAGAAAGACTTTCCCGAGGGAAGCACCAAGTACGAAACCTATCGCAAGTATCAGATTTCGAGCCGTAAAATCGCCCCCCACAATCTCTTGGCGCTGTTGCGTGGGGAACGCGAGGGGGTTCTAGATCTCAAACTCACCCATGATGACGATCGCTTTATTGAGCAATTGCAGGCGCGTCTTATCCGTACGGGCGATCGCCCACTTCGTCAGTTTTATCAAGATCTCATTCAAGATGCTTATAAACGGCTGTTGCAACCCTCAATTACCAATCGGGTGATTGGGGAAAAACGAGATTGGGCCGATGAAGCCTCGATTCAGACGTTTGAGGCCAATTTACGGGCCTTGCTGTTGGCGGCTCCGGCGGGCCGCAAAGCAACTCTGGGCATTGATCCAGGTTTTCGTACTGGCTGTAAAGTGGCGGTTATTAGCGACTTAGGCAAGTTTTTGACTTATGAAACCATTTTTCCCCATCAGTCGGGTAAACGCCGCCAGGAAGCGCGCAAACGCTACAAAATCTAGTAGATACCTATAAGATTGAGTTGATTGCCATCGGCAATGGAACCGCCAGCCGCGAGACGGAACGGTTTGTCAAGGAAGTCTTGCAAGAAATAAAGATGTCGCCGATCGCCTTGTTGGTGAATGAGTCGGGTGCATCGGTGTATTCGGCCAGTGAGGTGGCGATCGCCGAGTTCCCGGACTTGGATGTTACCATTCGCGGGGCCATCAGTATTGCGCGGCGGTTACAAGATCCTCTGGCGGAGTTGGTGAAAATTGACCCCAAATCCATTGGTGTGGGTCAATATCAGCATGATGTGAATCAAACCTTGCTCAAGAAGAAATTGGCCGAAACCGTCGAAAGTTGCGTTAACTATGTAGGAGTCGATCTCAATACCGCCTCGGCGGCGTTGTTAACCTCGGTGTCTGGGTTATCGAAGACGGTAGCCAACAACATTGTCCAATATCGCGACGAACAGGGAGCGTTTCGCAATCGTCGTCAGTTATTAAAGGTTCCCAAATTGGGGCCGAAAGCCTTTGAGTTGTCAGCGGGATTTTTGCGGGTGCGCGATGGGGAGAACCCCTTAGATAATACAGCGGTGCATCCCGAACGCTATGGAGTCGTTAAGGCGATCGCCCAGGATTTGGGTCAGTCTCTGGGGAACCCGGAAGGAATTGCGACGGGGATGCGATCGCGAGACTTAAACGCCTATGTCAGTGACGAAGTTGGAGAACCCACCCTACGAGACATTTTAGAGGAATTGGAGAAACCGGGACGCGATCCTCGGGATGAGTTTACCTATGCGAGTTTCAAGGAAGGGGTAGAAACCTTAGCAGATTTACAAGAAGGAATGATTTTAGAAGGCGTTGTCACCAATGTCGCCAATTTTGGCGCCTTTGTGGATGTGGGAGTGCATCAAGATGGCTTGGTGCATATTTCTCAGTTGGCGAATCGCTTTGTTCGTGATCCCAATGAAGTGGTTAAAGTGGGAGATGTGATTAAAGTGAAGGTGTTAACCGTCGATGAGCGACTGAAACGGATTGGCTTATCGATGAAGGAGGTAGGGAATAGGGAATAGGGAATAGGGAATAGGGAATAGGGAATAGGGAACAGGCAAGAGGTAGGGGATTCTCTCCCAACTCAGAGTGTCCTAAGCGAACCTTCACTTGCTATATACAAAGTAGCCAGCACAAAGTAGCCAGCGCTCATCATTGAGATGATAGAGCGCTGGCTACTTTACGAGAGTTTAATACTTGGGGACTGAATTATCAATCTCTTCACTCCAGGCGATAATACCGCCTTTGAGATTTGTTCCCTCAATTCCCGCTTCCTTGAGAATCGATAACGCTTTAGCCGAGCGTCCACCGAGCTTACAATGAGCAATTAGACGCTTACCGTCAAGCATGGATTTGATTTTATCGACTCCGTTCCCCTCCTCAATCTCAGATAAGGGAACCAAGGTTGAGCCGTCAATCTTACCAATTTCATACTCATTGGGATTGCGAACATCAACGAGAACAAAGTCATCAGAACCGCCATCAATCAGCGTTTTGAGTTCCGAGACTGTCATTTCTTGAAGATCCATTTTTTGTTTATTTTCCTCTGCTTTGGCCTGGGGAATCCCACAAAACTGCTCATAATCAATGAGCTTGTCAATTTTGGGGCGTTCGGGATTGGGTCGTAACTTCAATTCCCGAAACGACATCTCTAAAGAATTATACAGTAACAGCCGACCACTCAACGTCGTTCCCCGACCGAGAATAATCTTTAGGGTTTCGGTGGCTTGAATCACCCCAATCATTCCCGGTAGAATCCCTAACACCCCTCCCTCTGCACAAGAGGGAACCATTCCTGGTGGTGGGGGTTCAGGATATAAGTCTCGATAGTTGGGGCCACCTTCATAGTTAAACACCGTTGCCTGGCCCTCAAACCGGAAGATGGAACCATAAACATTAGGTTTGTTGAGTAAAACACAGGCATCATTGACGAGATACCGCGTCGGGAAGTTATCGGTTCCATCGACGACGATATCATAGGGTTCGATGATCTCTAGGGCATTCTCGGACGACAGGCGCGTTTCATACAGATGAACCTCACAATCGGGGTTAATCTCATGAATGCGATTTTTGGCCGATTCGATTTTCGGTTTCCCCACCCAAGAGGTTCCGTGAATCACTTGGCGTTGCAGATTCGAGTTGTCCACAACATCGAAGTCTACAATTCCCAGAGTACCGATTCCAGCGGCAGCCAGATAGAGCAACAAGGGAGATCCGAGTCCCCCTGTGCCGATACAGAGAACTTTGGCGGCTTTGAGACGCTTTTGCCCTTCTAATCCAACTTCTGGCAGGATAAGATGGCGTGAATAGCGTTCATAGTCCGCATTTGTCAGTTGAATTTGCTCTAAGTTTGGATTGAGCATGATGATGAGTCTAGGACTTTGGTAGAGTCGAGAACGTTTATCGTCCAGTGTATTATTCTAGCGACTGCGATCGCCGTCGAGATATCCAATTAAGCCAATTAAGCCAACATTCTCAACCTGAAGCCTCAGCGGATGTATTCAGGGGAACGGCTTGAAACTGTTGCCTTTCATCCAATCGCCAGCAACGACTGTCCCAGGTTTTGCCATCACGAACCGCCAGAATTAGATAATAGTACTCTGGCCAGGCCCATTGGCGATCGCACTCGGAGGGAATCGCCTCATGATTGGGATGAGAGTGATAAATCCCGAGAATCTGCCAACGGCGATCGCGGGCCGTCTTCTGAGCTGCTAACATCAGTTCTGGGGCAATGGTATAACGGCGTTCCCGAGTCGCCCCGTCTTCGACATCTTCAAACTGCACCGCCGACTCCTCATCCCAAGCATTCTCCGCCGGCCAAACCTCCCTCACCCAAACCTGTTTCCCCTCACAAGTTCCCAGCAGCAAGCCACAGCATTCGCGGGGATAGGCCCTTTCCCCATGATGCTGAAGTGTCTGGAACTGTTGCCGGGAGATGTGAATCATCATTGAACTTTGATACTTAAAAATGACACTTAAAGATTGACGACAAAAAAGAAGCAAACCCTCTCAAAGCCTAATTTTAGCCACTTCAACCTGTATTATCTGAAGTGACTCAAAGCGGCGTTCATCCAAAAGAGTTCACCCACAAGAGAACGCCCCTACTATTGCCTCTGGCCGGAAGAGGGCGACCATAAAACTATTAACTATTAACTATTAACTATTCCCCCAGCAACCCCTCCAACGTCGACAACAACTCCGGCTGCGAGAGAGGTTTCGTCAAATAGCCGGTACAGCCGAGTTCCTTAGCAATTTGCCGATATTTTTGGCTACTGTGAGAGGTCAGCATGACAATCGGTAATTGGGCTAATTCCCCTCCTTGCCGACAATAAGTGAGGAACTCAAACCCGTTCATATGGGGCATTTCGATATCGCACAGGGCCAGGGAAATCTCAGGATGATCTCGAAGTTGAGAAATCGCCTCCTGACCATCTCGGGCCTGAACCACCTCATAGCCGGCATCTCGTAACGTCGCCGTCAGGGTATGGCGTAGGTTAATCGAATCATCAATCACCAACAGCACAATAGACTCACGAACCGACTCACTAGCCGCTGGAGACAGAGATAGAGGCGAAGTTTCTCCGTTCGCTGGACTCGATTGGCCCAGAGTAAAGCGAGAAGTGGTTTTGCTGTCGCCGCTAAACTGGGTTCGAGAGACAACGTTTTGCGGTAACACCGGGCCAGATTGGGTTTGGAAGATTTCCCCACCGTCGATCACGAGGGCCAGACGACTATCACTGAGGATACTACAGCCATAGACATAAGGCGGGGGCGCGATCGCCTCGCCCAAAGGACGAATCACCAACTCCTGTTCCCCAATAATCCGGTCAACCTCCAACCCCATCAAGCGGCCCGCCTGACGCAATAACAAAATTGGCGCACTCAAATCGCGGGAAATCGAGAGTTTATTCATGGTGGGTTCTTGTTTCTCCTCCACCAGAGACGATTGATAATGCAGTAAATCCGCTAACTGACGTACCGAAATCATCGTCCGGGTATCATCTTCCCCCTCAAGTTGCAAGACGCGATGGTTGTCAAAATGCTTGAGATGGCCCGGAGGCGGCATCACAATTTTATCGATCGAATCAAGCAAGAGTCCATAAGCAGACCCTCCCGCCTGAACCACCAACACCTTCGCAATGGTAATCGAGAGGGGAATCTGGAGAATAAACACCGTTCCCTGGCCCGGCTGTGACTCAACCCCAATGCGGCCTTTGAGGGCCTGAAGTTGCGATCGCACCACATCCAACCCCACCCCGCGTCCGGAAATCTCGTTCACCTGGCCCGCCGTCGAGAATCCCGGTTCAAACAACACATCCAAACTCTTCGTAGACACAATCTGTCGCGCCTCCTCCTCCGAGAGAAACCTCCCTTCAACGGCTTTACGACGAATCCCCTCTAAATTCAACCCCCGACCATCATCACGCACCTCAATCGTCGTCTGTACCCCCTGATTGTAAGCACGAATCGAAATCGTCCCCGCTTCAGGTTTCCCCGCCGCCAGACGGTCCTCAGCGGACTCAATCCCATGGTCAAAGGCGTTACGCACCAAGTGCAACAGGGGTTCATAGAGTTTTTGGGCGATACTCTGTTCAATCAGGATATCGTTGCCCTCCATCTCTAGCCGAACTTGTTTTCCCTGAATCCGAGACAATTGTTGCAGCATCAAGGGAAATCGCTGTAACACTTCCCCAAAGGGCAACATCCGCACATCTACTAAATCATCTTGCATCACAGAAAGCAGTTGTTGTTGTTTTTCCATCAATTGGGCCAGTTCCCGGCTACGACCGTAAATGTCCTCAGTGTTTTGCTCAATTCCGCTCACTTGACCAAAGGCCGTTTTCAGGAGTAGATGTAAATCAGCAATACTATCAAAATTAAAGCCATCGTCAGCAATCGGAGTCCTCAGAGGGGTTCCGACCTGGGGATCTCGCCCGATTAAACGGGCCGCATCCCCCGTGACAGTGAGGGTTCGTTCAGACCAATCGAGAAGTTGGCTAATCGTGTCTCGATGTTGATGCAGTTGCGATCGCAGCCGTACCGCCGACTGTTGTAGGGCCTCTTCTTCCATGGCTTGACGGTTGCGATCGACTAATAACTCCCCCAGACGGTGATTGAGGCGTTCTAACCCCTTAATATCCACACTCACCAACTGACGTGCGGCCCCCTCACTCCCTTGATTGGCGGCTTTCTTGTTTTTCCCAGACTCGGGAGATTGAGGCGTTTCCTCAAAAAATTCCCCCTCTTGAACAGGATCTTCGACGACATCGGAAGAGGTCTGATCCCAGAGGGGACTGCTATGGCGCGCATCTAACCCCTCTGGGGATGATTTTTGCGAACTGGACTCTAATGTATCGTCTGATTGGTCGTCTAATTGGTCGTCTAAACGTTCTTCTAACCCCTCTCGGGAACCTCCCTCTAACTCAGAACTCGCACTCCCCTCTTCTTCATCGGCCAGCATCGACTCCGCCATCGATTTCGTCATCATCTCCGGGGCCTCCTCCTCCAAATCTCCCCAAACCCCTTCGAGAAGATCCTCATCTTCAGCTAAATCTTCCTCCACGGCGGCGGCCATGAGTTGGTGAATGGCGGGACTATCAATCCAGTTTGTCTCGGGTTTCGATACAGGAGGACGTTCTTGGTAGCGATCGCCCACGGCCCGATTCAGACGACGCAGGGCCTCAACTAACATCACATCTTCATAGGTTTTCGGCTGCTGGGTATCACTGCGGTATTGAAACTTAGCCAACATCACCAACATCGAGAGTAATGTCCAACGGCGATAGAGACTCAAACTCGAACTCTCATGAGGCTCTTCAATGGCGGCTAAAAACCGCTCCAGCCATCTCTTAATCCCCGAGGCGGTTTGAATGACCTTTTTTTTATGATTCGCCGCCCTACGAGGCAATTTCGGAACCATTAATTCAAAACAAAAGTTCGCCAGAGGAATCTCCTCCTCCCGCGCAAACCAAGCGGCGATCACCCGAATCGCTCCTTCAAAAAAGTCCGCCACTGACCGCGACACCGGTTTTCCATAGCGTTTGTCCGCCAAAAACTCCCGAAATTGGTTAAGTTCTACATCTAACGCCGTCTCCTCTTGACGTGTTAAAGACTTTGCCGGGGAATTAGAACCTTTAGAATTAGAATCTTTAGAATTAGAACCTTTAGAATTAGAGGGGAGCGGACTCGGTTCTGGAGTTCCCGCCGCCAAGGCCAGCAACCCCTCAGAGGGCGATCCTCCCGAGTCGCGATCGCCTCCCAACACCTGTTGTTGTCCCTGCTGATAATCCGCCAACGCCAACTCAGCAATGTGAAACACCTGATCCGGACAACGTTCTAACGCCTGCAAAACACTCTGGGCAATTTTACTCCAACCCGACAAATTTAACGACTCACCTAAGCCAATAAATACCTCAGCACTAGACTGTAAATTCTCTGCGATCGCCGTATTATCTCCTTCTGCCAAAAGAGTGTCGAGTTCATCTAATCGCTGTTTTACACCAATTTCAAAAATAGATTTAGCAATATCAAATCCCAACTCTGACGAAGTTGGAATATACTCTTTTTGCCCAAAATCGTCCCCTAATTTCTCTCGTAATCGAGCCAAAACATCCGCCGCCCGATTCAGTAAAATCTCCTCATCAATGGGCGTTTGATTCATTTCCGCCGTCAAGGCATTACGTAGGCATTCATAGCCCTCAAACAATAGCCCTTCCAACTCATTGTCAATAGGAATTTCTTCATTGTAAAGTGCCTTAAAAGCATCTTCCATCGAATGAGAAATCGACTTTAAACCCTCCAGTCCGACATTGGCCGCCGCTCCTTTCAGAGTGTGGGTTGCCCGCATCATTCCATGAACATTCTGCACCCGATTTCCGTCATGAAGTTTCAACAAGCCATCTTCTAAAGCTTGCAGCAACTCCGGAGCTTCACTCAGAAAATAAACATATCCTTGATCACGACGGCTGTTCATAAGTGAATTAGTTAATACTTAAGCGTTAATCGTTAATCTTGAGAGTTTAGCCACAAGAGGGCGACCCTAAAGGTACGCCCCTATTCTTGCCTCTTGCCTCTTGCCATCTTCCCCCCTGTTCCGGTGTTCCCCTGTTCCGGTGTTCCCCATTCACTATTCACTATTCACTATTCACTATTCCCTAACTCACCTTAAATTGTCCCGCACTGGTTTGTAACTCTTGAGCCGTCGTCAGAGCATCCTTAAAGCGGGACGAAATAGCGATGGAGTTCTCCGAGGTTTGGTTGGCGATTTCGGCGATACCGCGCATCATCTCCGTCACCGACTGAGCCTGTTCCGTCTGCACCCGCGTCGCATCCGTAATTCCCTGCACCAACTCGCCAATTTGCCCCGTCGCCGCCACAATCTCATTCAGAGTTTGGCGCGTTTCACCCACCAAGTTGGTTCCTTTCGTCACCTGTTCCGAGGCCATTTCCATCGCCAGAGTGACATCCTTGGTTTCCGCCTGAATTTCCTGCACCAGATTCTCAATTTCCGTCGTCGCATCAGCCGANTGACGGGCCAGAGAACGCACCTCATCAGCCACCACCGCAAAGCCGCGTCCATATTCCCCGGCCCGAGTAGCTTCAATCGCCGCATTCAACGCCAACAAGTTGGTTTGGGTAGCAAAGTTGTTAATCAGGTTCACCACTTTGGCGATGTTTTGTGACGATTGCGTGAGTCGGCCAATCCCTTTAGCGGCGGCGGCCACGGTTTGGCGAATATCGGCAATCCCTTCGACGGTGCGGTTCATGGCATCATCTCCCGCCTCTAGGGTCTGATTTGCCCCTTGTAGAGCCACTTCGACCTGTTGGGCGTTATCAGCGGTGGTTTGAGTGAACCCCACCACATCCTGAATGCGATCGAGGGTTTTACTGATTTCCTCAAACTGCTTTTGCGCCTGGGCCGACAACTCCATCAGGGACGCATCGCTACTTTCGGAGGTTTGAACCACTTTCCCGGCGGCGGTTTGAACCTGCATGACGATTTTACGCAGGCTTTGCAGGGTGTTGTTAAACGAGTCAGCCAGGGTTCCCATTTCGTCTTCGGTAACGGGAATGCGCACCGTTAAATCCCCATCCAGGGCGGGACGTACAGCCATCAACAGTTCTAAGGCTCGTTTTTGCAGTTGCTCTTTCGCGGCCTTGTCCCGTTGCGCGGCGGCTTCGAGCTGCACCGACTGCTCCTGGAGTTGTTGTAGATATTCACTCTGTTGAATGGCGACGCCGAGTTGAGTCCCAATTTGTCGCAGTAGGGTCACTTCTTCGTTTTCCCAATTGCGGGGGCCGTTGTTCTGGTAGGCGGCCAACAGTCCCCAGAGTTGTGAGCCTTTAAAAATAGGAACGATCGCATAGGCGCGACATTGGTATTGTTCGAGGACTTCGAGATAACAGGTGGTGAACCCGGCTTGATAGATATCCTCGACCGCAAAAGACTGTTGACTTTGGAAACGTCCGCCTTCGGTTTCTTGCAGATAGGTATCTCGACTGGCGGGGCCGCTCCCTTGGGGGGCCAGTGGTCCTGACTGTTGCCGCTCAATGAGGGTGTTCATCGTGTCGCATTGGCTGACGTTCCCCTGGAGAGCCGGAACCTGTTGCTGTCGCTGCACCAAGGGAGCCCAGGTCGCACCAACGGATTCAGCAATAAAGGCGCCACTCCAGTCCTCGGCGAATTGGTAGACACAGACGCGATCGGTTTTCAGCAGTTGTCGCACTTCGGTGGTGGTGGTGTCGAAGATGGTGTCGAGGTCCAGGGATTCCCGGATGCGTTCGATGACTTGGGCCACGGCGCGATCGCGATCGGCGGCCCGAGCAATCCGCTCCGATTGACGGCGCAGTTCCTGGACGGTTTCGGCTTGTTGCAGGGCGACTCCCAATTGGTCAGCGATGCGGACTAGCAGTTGCACTTCGTCATCTTGCCATTCGCGGGGGCCATCGTTCTGATAGGCGGCCAGAATCCCCCAGAGGGTTTCTCCTTGGAAGATGGGAACCAGGGTATAGGCCCGAGCTTCAAACTGTTCGAGAAGTTCGACGTGGCAAGGATCATGGCCGGCTTCGTAGATATCGGTGACGGCGTAGGTTTCCCGGTAGGCGTAGCGTCCTCCCTGGTTTTCTTCTAAGTAGGTATCTTTCCAGACGCGATCGACTTCGGGACCCACCAGTTTTCCCCAGCCAGGGGTGACGGACTCAGCCACAAACTGACCGCTGAAGTCGGGGTTAAATTCATAAACGGCCACGCGATCGCATTGCAGCAACAGCCGCACTTCTTTGGTGGTGACGTTAAAGATACTGTTGATATCGAGGGATTGACGGATGCGGTCAATGACTTGGGCCACGGTGCGATCGCGATCGGCCGCTTGACTGATGCGATCGGACTGACGACGCAGTTGGGCCACGGTTTCGGCTTGTTGCAGAGCCACCCCCAGTTGGTCAGCAATACGTTGCAACAGGTCAACTTCGCTGTTTTGCCATTCGCGGGGGCCATCGTTTTGATAGGCTGCCAAAATCCCCCAGAGATGTTCTCCTTGGAAGATGGGAACCAGGGTATAGGCCCGGGCCTCGAACTGTTCGAGGAGTTCGACGTGGCAGGGGTCATGGCCGACGGTGTAGATATCACTCACCGCATAGGTTTCATGGTCGGCGTAGCGTCCCCCTTGGTTTTCTTCGAGGTAGGTATCTTTCCAAACGCGCTCGACATCTTCGCCGACGAGTTTCACCCAGCCGGAGGTGACGGACTCGGCCACAAACTGACCGCTAAAGTCGGGGTTAAATTGATAAACCGCCACGCGATCGCATTTCAGCAGCAAGCGAACTTCCTTGGTCGTGGTACGGAAGATAATATCGATGTTCAGGGATTGGCGAATCCGCTCAATCACCCGCGCTACACTGCGATCGCGGTCTTGAACTCGGTCAAAGGAGTGACGCAGCCGCTCTAGGACATCCTCAACTTGCTGAGGATTTGGCTCTAGCATGGACCGGTGATGACCGTTGAGACTTTGGCTGAAGCTAATTAAGTCCCCGGCCACTTGGCGCAAAATGGCAATTTCTCGCTCTGACCAAGAATAGGGATTCTGACAATGCTGAACCGACAACACCCCCCAGAGTTTTTGACCGAGCTTCAGAGGAATGGTCAGGGCCGCTTGCACCTGGTAGCGGTTGAGGATTTGTTCTTGATGCGGGGTTAGGTTAGTCCGCGATTGGTCGGCGATGGAGATAAAGCCCAGACTTTGGTAGTCATCGAGGGTTTCAAAGCCAAAGGCGGCGATATGGAGGCGATCGCCTAAAGCGGGGGTCCAGCCTCGGCCCACGGCTTCGGCGACAACGGTTCCGGTGAGGTTGGCCCCGGTGTGACTGGTTAGGGGAAGTTCCCCTTGAGACATCCCGTTCCCATTTCCATCGCCGCCCCGTCCTAAGCCTGGGGTCTGGAATCCTGAGGTCTGGAATTGGTCGATAAAGCCGTCAATGCTGCGATCGCAGAGACGGTAAATCAGGGCGCGATCGCACTTAAACACCTGCCGCAGTTGTACCACCAACTCCTGACAAGCACGTTCAAGGCTCGTCGCCGTCTGTAAGGGTTCGGTAATCTTGGCCGCCTCTTGGCGAATGGCTTTGAGTTGCTGTTCAAGGCTTTGGGCGATGGGGGCCGAGAGATTAGTTGTAGCCGGGGAGGTGGATTCGCGAGGAGACATGGCTTAATTCATCGAAGCAAGAGACAACAGGCAAACATTGAGGAAAAGGCAAAAGACCCGAGGTCAGTCGCCTTGAGATACTAAGACTGGCGAGAGGGGGTCGTCGGATGTTGCACCAGCCCGAAGACTTCGGCAATATCAATCACGATCGCCAGTTCCCCCTGGTCATCGATAAAGTAGCCTTGCAAGTACGGCACAATGGCTGGGGGAAACAGTTGAGCGTCGGCCCCTTGCAGATGGCCGAGGTTATAGTGAGCCAGATCTAGGACTTGGGGAACCATAAAGCCAATCACCTGCTCGTTCCATTCGACCACAATCGCCACGGTTTGGGCGATCGCCCCACTGGTGAGGATATCGCTACCGCTGCGAGAGCTACTACTACGCAAACCATACAGGGGAGGATAGCCGAGCAGTTCACCGAAATCAACGACCCAAAGCATCTCACCACGCCAATTGTAAACCCCCAAAATGCACGATCGCATTTCCGGGACGGGCAAAACTTCCGACAGGCGCACTGTGGCAATTTCAGCCACTGTTTCTACGGGAATCAGCGCAAAATCACGCTCCCCGATGTAAAACTGCAAGAATTTCTGAGTTTGGGGATCAGCCGCCTCCAAACGACCAGGAGACTCGACGTTTAGGGAGAGATTTGGATAGTTTAGAGATTGATCCATGGGGGAAAGGCAATAGGCAAGAGGCAAAAGGCAAAAAACAGGCCAGGGCCGAACCGCAACGGGTGTGTCCTAACGAGGGTGCGTCCGGGCTGGCAACCCGTATTCGACTTGTACCGACCGGTTAACTGCCCGAACGCTCCGTTTTGTGCCAATTTAGCCGATTAATTTGTGAACTGTTTTCAGTAAGAGATCTTCATCGAGGGGTTTGGTGAGATAGGCATCCGCTCCCAGCATATTGCCCCAGGTTTTATCCACATCAGTATCCTTACTCGAACAGATAATGATGGGAATCCCTTTTGTCTCTGGATTGGTTTTAAACTCACGACAGAGTTCAAAGCCGCTCTGTCCCGGAAGAATCACATCCAAGACAATTAAATCTGGACGGCGTTGTCCCAGTTTATTTAAGGCTTCTTCACCATTTTCGGCGTTGATCACCACTGAACCGTCTTGTTTGAGATAGCGATTAATCGTTTCGCGATCTGTCATACCATCTTCGACTACGAGAATCGTGTTGCTCATGAAACCTGTTTCTGACTCCTAAGACTTGGGCTTGTCAACCATTAAAATGACTGGCAGATTGGACAATAGACGCGATCGCCTAGACATCCCACTCCGTCCATGTCCTACCGTAGCAAAAAATGGCTCTTGTGAACCCAACTCAACCAACTCTGCCAAATCGTAACTAAGCAGACTTGGTTCTAACTCACGGAACCTTGACCTCTAAAAACTTATGCACCGTTGCTAAGAGTTTCTCAGCATCAATGGGTTTGCCCAAAAAATCTGAGGCTTTGACCATTTTGGCCCGCACCCGGTCCACCACGCCATCATTTCCCGTCAAAATAATGATGGGGGTTTCCGTAAATTGGGACATCCGCCGCAACTGGGTACAGACTTCATAGCCATTGGCCACCGGCATCACCAAATCGAGGAAAATCAATTGGGGGCGTTTTTCGAGCAAAATTGGTAAGGCTTGGACTGAATCGGTGATACTGATAAAGTCATAGCCAGCCCCCTTGATGATTTCCCCAAGCTGTTCGCACAATTTGGGACTATCATCGACACAAGCAATCAGAGGTTTGCGGGAATCATCTGCTGTGGGCGATCGCCTAGCTGGAGGGCGATCGCCACTGGGTTGGTCAATTTCCCTCGCCGGAACCAAATCAATCCAGCGTTTGCGGATATAGGGAACCAGAGACTTCGTCAAACGCGTCATCTCGATTTTGGTCAACACCGATAATTCTCGCAACGTCCGTTCGCCATTGACTTTCCGACGTAACTGTTCAAAGGCTTTCGCCGGAACATTCTCGCGCAACCCTTCTACATTGCGGATCACAGGGATTAAATTCGGAGACACCTGAGCCAGTCCAGCACCTTTCCACTCATCAAAGGCTACTTTAGCCCGTTTCACCGCATTTTTGAGGTTGACCGCCACAATCTGCATTCGTAGAATCGACAGGGCTTCGTGGTGAACCGTCTCGAAACTCAGAGGTTCGCGGCGTTCCTGCTGAAACAGATCAAACAATACATCGGTAATCGTCTGTTCGATGATGGCGATCGCTGTGTCTTTATCCAAGATATTGCGCTTGAGCAACACCCAAACCACCTGATAGTTCCAACAGACAAACCGATCCGACTCCCGAACCGCCAACGTCTCAAAACTAAACTCAGGACAATAGGCGCTCAATTGTCGCCGTAGGGAACGAACGGGGTGAGAGTGGTTCGTTGCCCAAATTAAACGACCCACGCAAAAATATAAACTCCAGCGCTCTCCACTGGCCGCGCTGACATTGAGTTGTCCAGTCAACTGCTCTTGGTTTTGGAGAGCCAGCTGCTGGATTAAACGTGTCGCTGTGCTATGTTGTACCACCGTTGCTGTCATACCCTAAACAGTCCATTCTCTGGTTTCTACAGTCAAGAACCAGCATCCTTCTATATGTTTTTCAGAGTTTTTATCAAAAATATCAAGTCGACTTCACCCAAATGCTTACAAGAGTGGGTTGGCTTGATGGCTGGCTTCTTATACTGTTTTCAGTATATCAAGCCCTGAGAGCAATAGTGGACTCTGATCCCCAGCTTATCTGTAAAGAGATTGTCAAGGGATTTATAAAAGTTTATCTGTCTAAAGACAAGCGACCTTAGGCTAACCGTTCCTAAAAAGCCGCATGTTCTGGGGGGAAATTCAAAATATTGTCTCAATGTCGACAATATCGAAGCATTTTAGGTAAAAATACTGGCAATTGTCCGACAATTACGCCCGTTTCTTAGCACAAAACGACACTAACATCCTTAAAGCTATCGTGAAGAACCTCCCGACAATTGTAAACAAACCTTAAGTTTTATTGCGTAAGTCAGGAGATTCTCACAAAACTTAACCAAAACTCAGAGCTTGCCCACGAATCGAGGTATCAAGCTGACCCTCATCGAGCACCACCTGTCCCCCGACAATCGTAAAGCGGGGAAACCCAGTCAACGACCAGCCCTCAAAGGGACTCCAACCACATTTGCTCGACAAATTNTTAGCCTCAACCGTGCGATAGGTCTGCAAATCCACCAACACCAAATCCCCATCATAACCCGGCGCAATCTGCCCCTTATTGGCAATTCCATAGCCCTTAGCCGGATTCGTTGACATCCAACGAGCCACCTGAGCCACCGTACAACGCCCAGCCATCGCCTGCGTCAACATCAGCGGCAGCGAGGTTTCCACCCCAGGCATCCCCGAAGGAGTATTAGGATAGGTGCGGGCCTTCTCCTCTAGGGTATGAGGCGCATGATCCGTGGCAATGAAATCAATCACCCCATCGTGCAACGCCTGCCAGAGAATCTCATTATCCCGCGCTGACTTCAAAGGCGGATTCATCTGGGCCTTTGAGCCAATCTCAGCATAGGCACTGGTATTCAACAGCAAATGCTGTGGCGTCACCTCCGCCGTCACCCACTCAGGCTTGTCTTCCCGCAGCAACAAGGCTTCCTCACCGGTGGACATATGCAGAATATGCAAGCGGCGACGATAGGTTTTCGAGAAGCGCAAGGCCCGTTTCGTGGCAATGAGCGCCGCCTCATTATCCTGAATTTGCGAATGAACCGCCACATCGGTGTTCCCGGCAAACTGCTCTCGTCGCTGTTCAATGCGGGTGCGATCCTCAGCATGAACCGCAATCAGGCGATCGCCCTCCTTAAAGATCGCATCCAACGCCGCCTCATCATCCACCAGTAGCGGCCCCTTCATCGATCCCATAAAAATTTTAATGCCACAAGTCGGATTCGCCTCCCGCAAATCAGGCAAATTCTCCTCCGTCGCCCCAATAAAGAAGCCGTAATTCACCAAACATTTCTCAGCCGCCAGAGCCAACTTCTGATCCAACGCCGCCTGAGTCGTCGTTAGAGGCTTCGTATTGGGCATCTCCAAAAACGACGTGACCCCTCCCTTAGCACAGGCACAACTGGCTGTAAACAAATCTTCCTTATATTCCAACCCCGGCTCCCGGAAATGCACCTGGGGATCAATCACCCCCGGTAACAGAGTCAATCCTTCCGCGTTAATCTCCCGAAACTCCCCATCTGGGGCCGCCAACTCCCGCTCCACAGCAACAATGCGCCCCCCCTCGACTAACACATCAGCAACCGACAGGCGATCGTCAGACATGAGGACTTGGGCATTACGGATGAGCAGAGGGACAGTTTGAGACATGGAACCTAGGGTCAATAGGACAGCTTTCACTTCAGACTATACTGGAGGATAGGCACTCGTCCAGTGTTCTCGCCAGCAACGACCAACGGAGTGTCCCCCTTTCTAAACCCTGTGCCTCACTGAAATACTATGACCTCAACTCGTCATGGAGAAAACCCCTGGGTTGAAGCCCTAAAAACCTTCGGCATCAGTGCTGTTCTCGCTCTGGGGATTCGCACGTTTGTCGCCGAAGCTCGCTATATCCCCTCTGGCTCCATGCAGCCAACCCTCGATATCAACGATCGCCTCATCATCGACAAAGTCAGCCACCATTTCCGCGACATCACCCGTGGCGACATCATCGTCTTCAATCCCACAGAACAACTGCGGGAGCAGTTCAAAGATGCCTTCATTAAACGAGTCATTGGCTTACCCGGTGATAAAATCGAAGTCCGCGATGAGGTGGTCTGGGTCAACGATGACCCCCTCCCAGAGAACTACCTCTACGCTCCACCGGACTACGTTTACGGACCCGTCTATGTCCCCGATGACCATTATCTAGTTCTCGGTGACAACCGCAATAACAGCTATGACAGCCATTATTGGGGATTTGTCCCCCAAGATTTAGTCGTCGGGCGCGCCGTTGCTCGCTTCTGGCCCCTCGATCGCTTTGGGGCGATCACCCCTCGTCCTGAATATCTCGACAACGAGGCCCCACAATAGCCCCAGAGCCAGTTGAGAGCCGTCCGCTCGTCCCTCAACTGGCCCAACCTACCACGGCCCAACCCAAGCACCCATGAAGTCTTTACCCTTTCGCCTCGGCAGTCTTCCCGGGCCTGTCGATGATGGATCGCTATATCATCAGTGAAACGCTTCCCCCCTTTCTCTTTGGGGTGGGAGCGTTTTCCTCGATTGGCATTGCGGTGGGGATTGTCTTCGAGTTAGTGCGACAAATTACCAACGCCAATATCTCGTTTGAAACCGCCTTACAGGTGTTTCTGCTGCAACTGCCCTACTATATCTCCCTGTCGTTTCCCATGGCCATGCTCTTGGGAACCCTCATCGCCTATTCGCGCCTCTCAAGCGATAGTGAACTCGTGGCGTTACGCAGTTGTGGTGTCAGCCTAACCCGCACGGTTCGTCCAGCCCTCATTTTCGGCCTGGTGATCACACTCATCACCTTTACCTTTGATCAGGTGGTGGTTCCTGAAAGTCTTTATCAAGCGGAATTGCTCTTCAATCGTGCTGTTCGCTCTCAAGATACGATTCTCTTTGAACGCAATACCCTCTATCCCGAAATTGGTCGCTTAACACGAGGTGAGGCGGTTCAAGATGAGACCCTCGTGCGCTTATTCTATGCCGAAAGCTTTAATCGAGAAGAAGAGCGAATGTATGGGGTGATTGTTCTCGATCGCTCCGAACCGAGTTTCGATCGCCTCATCTTCGCCGAATCCGCCACCTGGAACCCCACTAGCAATGTTTGGGATTTCTTTGAAGTCAAAAGCTATGCGATCGCCCCCGATGGCTCCTATGTCAATATCGCCAAGTTTGATCAACATCGCTATCCCCTCCCTCGCGCACCCTTAGACTTAGCCCAAGATCGCGATTATCCCCAAATGAATCTAGTCCAGGCAATGGCTCGTTTGGAAATCCTCCAAAACAGTGGACGAGAGGATAAAGTTCGCCACCTCAAAATTCGTATCCAACAACGCTTTGCCATCCCCTTTGCCTGCATCGCCTTTGGCTTAGTCGGTTCCGCCCTAGGAACCAAACCCCAACGCACCAGCGCCTCCCGAGGCTTCGGGATTAGCGTCCTCGTCATCTTCAGCTACTACCTTTTAATGTCCCTCGGTGATGCCCTCGGGTTAAGTCAGATTATCCCCCCCTGGCTTGCCGCTTGGCTTCCTACCATTATCGCCCTCACAGCCGGGATTCTCCTACTCATTCGTTCCTCCCAATTACGCTAAGCAAAACCTGTTAGATTTTGTTACAAAATATCTTCAAAAAGACCTTGACAGAGTCTTGGTTTTGGGGATATAATTAAATCAATTGAGTCAGATATTCAAGTTTAAACCATTAAATTCTAACTTGAATAGACTCGGCTCCGCCGCTCCAGTGCGGGCGGCGCGGAGCCAAACATCTAGGCTGCGCATTTTTTTATCCCTATTATATCTCTATTAACTATTAACTATTAACTATTAACTATTAACTATCAACTATTCCCCCATGTTCACCCCCATCTACGGCCCCGTCACCTCCTGGCGCTATGGAACCTCCCTCGGGATTGACCTAATCGGCGAAGTATCAACCTGTAGCTTCGACTGCGCCTATTGCCAACTTGGGGAAATCGAGCGCAAAACCCAACAGCGGCAGATTTTCGTCCCCACCTCCACCGTTATTGAAGCCTTACAGGACTATACGCCTTGGGACCTGGATGTGATCACCTTTAGCGGTAGTGGCGAACCGACCTTAGCCGAGAACTTAGGCGAGGCGATCGCCGCCGTCAAAGAGATCACCCAAAAACCCGTCATCGTTCTCAGCAACGCCACCCTGCTCAACAATGCCGACGTGCGGGCCGCCTTAAACCAAGCCGATCGCGTCTCCCTGAAACTCGACGCGCCCAACCCCGACCTCTTGCGTCGCATCAACCGTCCCGTTAGCGACCTGTCTTGGCAAGGTATCCTAGACGGCCTACAACGATTTCGTCGCGACTACCCAGGGATTGTCGACATTCAAACCATGCTCCTCAGTCCTTGGACAGCCGCCGAAGAAACCGCCTACCAAGAGCTAGTTGAGCAACTTCAGCCCCAAGAAATCCAACTCAACACCCCCACCCGTCCCAAACCCATCAGACATCAACTCGACGGTCGAGGAAATCATAGTGGTGGCGATCGCCCCTACGCCGTGCGTCACCTCAAATCCGTATCCAGAGAGGTTCTCCAAGACGTCGCCACTCGCCTGCAAACCGCGATCGCCATTCCCGTCCGCTACGCCCCGGCCCCCCATTAATCCCCGCTCCACTCGGCTTCATAACTGAGACTCGACCTGGATTTCCGTCACCACATCCCCACCACTAACCACAAACGTTTCCTCCTCCAACTTGCCATTAGCTCGGGGGCCACTCAGTTGTAACGATGGGTCAACCTGACGATAGACCACATTTCCTCGGGCCTCAAAGGACTCAGAAGCCATAAACCAAGTCAGTTCATTCGCCGTCAACTGAGCTTGATTTTCCTCACCCAATAGCTCAATCCCATCTTGCAGATAAAACACCTGTTCGAGCAAATTCATCCAACCGCGATTTCCACTTAAAACCACCTGTTTCTCACGGTGAGTCACCCGTAACGGTACATCCGATGTGAGCTGTTCGGCCTGNAAATCCCAATCGAGGCGATGACTAACCACATCCACCGCCGGATCGAGCAAAGCTAGGCGAGCATTTTCTTGTAGGCGAGCCACTTGAGTCTCTAAGTTCACCTCAATACTCTCGGCGGTGGCCCGATCCGTCACCGTTACCGCTTGTAAATCGCGAGGTTCAGGAGGAGGAGTTTTCTCAGACTCATCTGCGTTATCTGAATCCTGAGAATTATCTGAGTTTTGCGAATTTTGCGAGTTGTCAGACTCCCCTGTTGGCTCTAGATTATTAGATTGCTCAGAATCTAGCCCAGAATCTATCCCAGAATCCGTCTCAGTCAACTCAGGTGTCCATTCGTAACGAGCCACCTGAACCGGAAACTCCCCGATGACTAACTTTTCGGGAATTTGCCAGAGAAGTTCCTCCGTACCCAGTTGCAACGAGGGTTCCGTCAGATTAGCCAACACCTCACCGATGACTTGCAGATGTTCAGTGTCACTGAGAAAGATCATCTGTTGTCCTTGCAGATGAGCCGTGTCGTGAGTCGCGGTGACATTATCCTGAATCTCAAGGCGATCGCCCCGAGTCTCCCAAGTCATCTTCTCCCCGCGTACCACCACCTGATTGCGAGTCTCAATGACCACCACCTCATCCTCCAGAAAAATCCGTTGATTTTCCTGTTCCAAAATGCCCGATCGCGCCTCAATATCATAAATGGGTTCCCCATCCCGATAGAGTCGCCCCGAGGGATTCTCCAATTGAGCCACCTGGCGATCGCCACTATAGGTCACACGCTCAGCATAAACCACCCACAACAGCGCACCCTCTTCTCCCACCTGTTCCAAGGTGACATTGTCAAAGGTGAGACTTGGATCAACCTCCTGGGATGCGATCGACTCGCTCGGATTGGGATCTTGCGTCGTTGGCGTACAGGCCCCCAGGCCAGTCAGCAGCAGCAACAGCAAGCCAACACAACCCGGCCGGCGAAGCCTACGCTTCAACGGAGAACCAGACAAAATAGAGGGCATAATCGTGGTGATATAGGGGAGAGATTGTGACCTGAGCCTTACTTCGCCGGTTTATCTTCAACCACCGGAGAACTCCCAACACCCGACAGAGGACGATAGCTGTAGGGATGATGTCTGGGATTTTTTTGGATTTCCTCTTTGATGTTCTCGAGATCAATATAGCGATCGGCCACATTGATGAGACTGTCACTGGTCATCGATCGCAAACTGACCACCTCAACCCGCACCCCCCGATAGCTGACCGCATCAACCGCATAGGCTAAATCCCCATCACCGCTGACAAGAATTGCCGTATCATAGGCTCCCACCAGAGCCATCATGTCAACCGCAATTTCCACATCCAAGTTGGCTTTTTTCGAGCCATCAGGGAGCTGCACCAAATCCTTAGCAATGACCCGATAGCCATTGCGACGCATCCACAGCAGAAACCCCTGCTGTTTCTCATTGGTGCGATCAACCCCCGTATAGAAAAAAGAACGAAGTAGCCGTGAACCTGCCGTTAAGCGGCATAGGAGCTTGGTATAGTCAATTTCCATCCCCAACTGCATCGCCGCATAGAACAAATTAGAACCATCAATAAAAATGGCCACGCGACCTCGATTCTCTAGCACCTGTTCCGGTGTAAAGATCGAGTCATGCTCGAAATCATTTAACATGGCTTGTTATCCTCAGCGTTGTTATCTATCAGAGAATTTAAATGAAAGGCCCCGGCGATCGCCTTTGAAGACGATGGGGCGGTATTCCCATTATAATTTCTGGTTTTTGAAAAAAAAGACAAAGGGTTCGATGACTCATCTGTCTGGGAGTCCAGAAGATCTCCGACAACAGAGGCGATCGCAACCCTTCACTAATCTACACCAATTGAGATTATTCGCTCGGGACCTCAATCCGTCGAAACACTGGCTCAGGTTTACTCAAGGATTGCCCCGGAGGAAGCACACCCCAGCGGCCATGATCCTCAAAGGGAGCTGTTTCCTGAGTCGACTCGATCTGATCAAAATCAGTTGAGTAGCCAAGTTGCCCATAAATTGCCGTACTCAACTGAGGAACCACCGGCGAGAGTAAATAGGCCACGAGCCGCACCGACTCCAATACACTATAGAGAACCTCCTCGACGGCTGCTTGTTCCCCCTGTTTATACAACGACCAAGGGGCGCGATCGTCAATATATTTATTCCCGGCACGCACCAGACTTAAACTAGCATTGCAGGCCTGATGGAACGCGAGGGACTCATAGGCTTGTCGCACCTGTGGCGTCAGAGTGTCCCCCAACGCCTTGAGCGGGTTCTCAGGAGCGATCGCCGTCGCATCGAGATCAGGAACAGTCCCGCCGCAGTATTTGCGAGCCATTCCCAAGGTGCGATTCAATAGATTTCCCAAATCATTGGCCAGATCCGCATTCACGGTATTGATAAAACGAGTCTCATTGTAATCACCATCTCGGCCAAACTCGATTTCCTTCATAAAATAATAACGAAAGGCATCGGACCCGAATCGGGCCACCAAATCCACAGGATCGACGGTATTGCCGAGCGTTTTACTGATTTTGTGGCCGTCCTTCGTCAGAAACCCATGGCCAAACACCCGTTGGGGTAACGGCATTCCCGCCGAGAGCAACATCGCCGGCCAATACACCGCATGAAAACGCAGAATATCCTTGCCAATTAAATGTAAATTGAAGGGATAGCCTCGTTTAAGCACCTGAGCTAAGGTTGGCTCATCGTCGGGTTCCAACAAGCCCGTGATATAGCCCAACAGCGCATCAAACCAGACATAGAGGGTGTGATCCGGGTGTTCAGGAACCGGAAATCCCCAATCCATATTGACGCGGGAGATGGAGAAGTCCTTTAATCCCCCCTGCACAAAACTGAGAACCTCATTGCGACGCATCGGCGGTTGAATGAAGTCCGGTTGCTGTTGATAGAGATCTTCGAGGGCGCTTTGATACTTAGAGAGACGGAAAAAATAATTTTCCTCATCTCGCCATTCCACCTGGCGATTCGGATGCAGGGGACAATAATGATCCGCTAAGAGTTCTCCCTCATCCTTGAACTCTTCGCAGGCCACACAATACCAACCTTTTTGCTGGCCGAGATAGATATCGCCGTTATCCCAAACCCGTTGAAAAAACTCCCGCACGATCGCCTCATGGCGGGGGGCCGTCGTCCGGCTAAGGCAATCGTAGCGGATATTCAGCTTCTGCCAGAGATCTTCAAAACAGGCCACAATCTCATCACAGTATTCGAGAGGATCACGTCCCTTATCTTGGGCCGTGCGTTGGATTTTCTGTCCATGTTCATCAGTTCCCGTGACAAAAGACACAGAATATCCCATGAGGCGATGAAATCGGGCCAGCACATCAGCCGCAACCGTGGTGTAGGCACTGCCAATATGGGGGAGAGCGTTGACGTAATACAGAGGGGTCGTTAACGCGAAGGTCTGAGGTTGGATTGGATTAGGACTCATAAAACGGGATTCCGCCGAAGGCTCCAGGACAGTATATGTATCATATCTTGTCTGTTCTGTGCCAATCGAGACCGCCTGAGCTACGGTGATGGCTACCCTTACATGGCGATCGCCCCCCACAGGCCCTTAAAACATAGATTTTTGTTAAGCTAGAGCTAAAGACGCCGCCAAAGTGCCATTCAATGGGCGTTGACTGCGATTCCTGCTCAAGAACGCGGTCATCCCATAATTTTGATGCCAATCCATGCCCCCGTTTCCGCCTCGACTCTCTACTGAAATATGCCCGTAGAAAACGCTTTACAACTGTCTCGTGGTTTATTGGGGAGCCTCGGCACCAAATTTTTTCTCTATCACGAGAATCGTATTCCTGAATCGGCCTCCCTCGTCATTGCCAGTAATCATCGCAGTATCTTAGATGCCCCAGTCTTGATGGCGGCCCTGAATCGCCCCATTCGCTTTGCCTGTCATCACTATATGGGCCAAGTTCCCCTCATGCGCGATGTGGTGACAGGAATGGGCGCCTTTCCCTTAGACGATGCCCAGCGTCGCCAGCAAAGTTTTTTACGCCAAGGAAGTGCTCTGCTCGCTCAGGGCCAAAATGTAGGAGTATTTCCCGAAGGAACCCAACCGATGGTGAGCCAAACCGAGGCGCGATCGCTCGGAGAATTTCATCGCGGCTTTGCCCATTTGGCCTTACAGTTTGCCAGTCGCCATCCTCGCCAAGAGGTCGCCATCTTACCCGTGGCCCTCGTCGGCCTCGAAGAACAGACCTATCAACCGGTTCCCCTGCGACTGTTGCGAATGTTCGACCCCAGTGAACCTCTATTCGATCGCCCCGGCTGGCATCCCATGGTGGTCTATAAACGCCTAGCCGTGGCGGTGGGCCATCCCTACTGGATTCGCCAAGGCGATCGCCACGCCTATCAAGGCAGCCAGGGGAGAGCCACCGTCAAACGCTTAACCCAACAGTGTCACGCTGACATCCTAGACCTACTCAGACAAACCCGGTGATGACCCCATTAACCCTTCTGACGCCCACAACTCCCCAACCCCATCGACCTCTATTTGTCTATTTACCGGGGATGGATGGGTCCGGCTATTTGTTGCGATCGCAGCTACCGCGTCTCGCCCCCCATTTCGACATTCGTTGTCTACAACTGCCCCCCCATGACCTACGCACCTGGGATGACCTCGCCCAAGATGCCTTAGCCCTCCTCAATCCCCTACGACAAGGTCGCCCCCTCTATCTCTTCGGGGAATCCTTCGGCGGCTGTTTAGCCCTGATGATGGCCAGCCAACAGCCCGATTGCTGCGATCGCCTCATCCTCAGTAACCCCGCCTCCGCCCTCAAACGCCGTCCACTTCTGTTTTGGGGGTCCCATCTCGTTCAATGGATGCCCGATGCCCTCAGCGCCATCTCAGCCCTGGGATTATTGCCCTTTCTTGCTGCCCTCGACCGCATCCCTACCGAAAACCGCCAAGCCCTGCTCGATGCCATGCGTCACGTCTCCAGTGGGGCGATCGCCTGGCGAATTGGCCTACTCCGAGACTTTCGCATTCCCGAACCCCAACTGGCCCGCATCCAACAACCGACCCTCATCCTCGCGAGTGTCTTAGATCGTCTTCTTCCTTCCCTCAACGAAGCTCAAGACCTCATTCAAGCCCTACCTAACGCCAAAATTCATCGCCTACCTCGCAGTGGTCACGCCTGTNTACTTGAACAAGATACCAATCTTTTAGAAATTCTTCAATCAGAAGATTTTTTGTCACAAAAACTCCTGCTTGCCAACAACCCCTAAATTCTCCTAAATTGCCGATTCTTGCAGATTTTGTGGAATTAACATTCCCCCTTAACCCTCAACACAAGAACCATGCCATCAGGAACATTCGACCTAGATCTCGCTCCCTTTATTGACCATTCCCTCCTCAACCCTTGCGTTGGAGACACCCTAGTCAAACAATGGTGTTCCGAAGCCGATCGCTATGGATTTGCCACCGTTTGCGTCTATCCCACCCGAGTTAAACTAGCACGGGAATGTCTGCAAGGTAAAACCCCAAAAGTTTCGACAGTGATTGGTTTTCCCACCGGAACCACAACCGCCAAAACCAAACTCTACGAAGCCTTAGAATCCATCGAACAAGGAGCCTCCGAGTTAGATGTTGTGATTAATCTGGGATGGCTCAAAGAAGGAAAAACCAAACTTGTGTATCAAGAACTTGCTGCAATTTGTGAAGAAGGAAATGTACCAGTTAAAGCAATTTTAGAAACCAATCTTTTAACACCCAATGAATTAAAAACTGCCGCCGAAATAGCCATAGATGCCGGCGTACAATTTCTCAAAACCTGCACTGGCTGGAATGGCGGCGTACAAATCGATCATGTCAAACAACTGAAAGAAATTGCCAAAGGGCAAGTAGCCATCAAAGCCTCCGCCGGGATTCGCAGCTACCAAGACGCCATTGATCTCATCGAAGCCGGCGCCACCCGCCTCGGAACCTCCTATAGCGTGCAAATCCTCAACCCCCCTCCCGAACCCGATCACGACTCCAACAACCAACCCTAACCCCCTTCCCTATCAACTATTCACTATTAACTATTCACTATTAACTATTCACTATTCCATGTACCGCGTCACCGCAATTAACCTAAAAAGTATGCCCCTCGGGGAGAGCGATCGCCTAATGACGATTCTCACCCCAGAACGAGGCTTGTTGCGAGTCGTCGCCGGGCGATCGCGGGCCGCCAAATCCAAATTCGGCGGACGGATGGGGATATTTGTCCTCAACGAACTGATGCTGAAACCGGGAAAGTCCCTCGATCGCATCCACCACGCCGAAACCCTCGCCTCCTATCCCGGCCTCAGTCGTGACTTTGGCCGACTCACCGCCAGTCAATATCTCGCCGAAATTGCCCTAAACCAAGCCCTAGACAACACCCCCCAACCGGAACTCTTTAGCCTCCTCATCGAACATCTGCAACGGCTAGAACGCTTACCCGCCAACGCCTCCCTCGCTCATGTCTTAGCCCATTTATGCCAAGGCATCTTTCACCTATTAGCCCTCGGAGGCATTGCCCCACAAGTTCACTATTGCTGTCTCTCCCAAAAATCCCTCACCCCAAACCTCAGCCAAGCCAACCCGGAAGTCGGATTTAGCATTCGTTCCGGGGGCATCGTCTCCCTCGAACACCTGCACCAATATCAGCACCAACAACAGCAACGACAACAGCAGTCTCAAAGTCACACAGACGACTACGAAGCCTTAGCCAACCAAGCCGCCTTCGCCCCAACCCCAAACCGCTACCTCAACGGCCAGGAACTAGCCTTGTTGCAACAGCTCTCCCAACCGAACCTCTGTGAATCCACGCTGAGCCTAGAAGCCGCTTGGATCGCGATCGAGCAAATCCTGCGAGAATACACTCAGCATCATTTGGGACGTGCAATCCGCTCTGCTACCTTAATAAACAGTTACCTGGCTTCGTCTCATCCCCAGCCCACATAAGCCAAATCCTTCATTGCTCTGTTGTTGCTTGCCCTATGACACCCCTGCCCGACACCAACCCCATTGACGCCTCCAAGATGGATGGCGATCGCAACCCGAATCACACCCGCGATCGCAACCCCGATCACCCCGACGATGGAGAACGAGGATTTCTCCCCGTTTTCAAAAATAAGAACTTTCTAACCCTTTGGGGTGGGCAAGTCTTCTCACAGATTGCCGACAAAGTGTATCTTGTCATGGCGATCGCCCTCGTGGCCAATCAATTCCAAGCCGAAGGCCAAAGCATCAGCGGCTGGGTATCCGCCATCACCATCGCCTTCACCATCCCCGCCGTTCTCTTTGGCTTCATCGCCGGAGTGTTGGTTGATCGCTGGCACAAAAAAGACGTTCTCGTCACCACCAACATCCTACGGGGCGGATTCGTCCTCCTGTTGCCCATCTTAGTCTGGCTTTCCGAAGGACAAACCCTATTCGCGGGCATTCCCCTAGGGTTCATCATGCTTCTGGGGGTCACCCTACTGGTGTCAACCCTAACCCAATTTTTTGCCCCCGCCGAACAAGCCGCCATCCCCCTGCTGGTGCAACGGCGACATCTCCTGTCCGCCAACTCCCTCTACACCACCACCATGATGGCCTCGGTGATTATCGGCTTTGCCGTCGGGGAACCGGTGTTAGCCTTCGCCAACCAACTTTTGGGACATCTCAACTACAGCGAAGAAATCGTCGTCGGTGGTAGTTACGTCCTCTCGGGCATCTTACTGCTGCTGATGCAAGTTCGAGAAAAAGTTGACGTTAAAGAACGAGCCAAAACCAAAGTCTGGGACGATCTCAAAACGGGCCTGGCCGTCTTGCGAGATAACCCCCGCGTACGCAGTGCCTTAATTCAGTTAATTATCCTCTTTTGTGCCTTCGCCGCCCTAGCCGTCTTGGCCGTTCGCGTCGCGGAAATTATGCCCGAATTGCGGGCCGAACAATTTGGCTTCCTCCTGGCCGCCAATGGTGTAGGAATGGCCGTTGGGGCGGCGATCGTCGGTCAAATTGGCTCCAACTTTGTCCCCCGTCGTCTCAACCTCTATGGTTCCATTGGTGTGGCCACTTGCCTTGCAGGCTTAAGTTTTTATACCAGTCAGCTCATTCCTTGTCTGATTGTGATTACCCTACTCGGATTCTGTGCCGCCTGGGTGGGGATTCCCATGCAAACCATCATTCAAGCCGAAACCCCCGAAGAACAACGGGGGAAAGTCTTTGGTCTACAAAACAATGCTGTTAACATTGCCTTAACCCTGCCTCTAGCCCTGGCCAGCATTGCCGAAGCCCAATTTGGCCTCGGTCCGGTTTTACAAAGTCTCGGGGTCATCGTTGCCCTAGGCGGCCTAATAACCTGGTATATTGCCGATAAAAGTTCTCGTTCCCCTCAATCGAACAATCCTCGCTGGTAAGGGGTATCATTACCACCATTACGACAGATTGTCCTCGGCTCTCACGTGAGTACGCCTGAATGCCCGATCTTGAACGGGCCGGTATTAAGCCGGAGTCTCAGCGGGCGTTGTGGGGCAGTTGCGAGATTCCATTCACCTTCTCGACTTGAATGCACATCGCTTGGCTTGGAAAAAAATCGCCGTTTTGTGGCAACGTCACCTATAGCCGCGAAGTCACCAACGCGCTACTCGATCGGAACAATCGAGTCAGTTTTTTGCACTTTTGTCAAAATAGCCCTGACTCAGAACCGGGAGTTTCAGTACAACCTGTTTCAGAAACTCAGTGGGATGGACTTGATTCGCCATCTGTCGCTCATGAAGTGTCCCTTCCCTGTCTGTATAAGTCCACCCTCTACACCATTCCCACCCTAAAATCCAGCAAAGTTTTGGCCGATGCCCTACAACAACTACAACCCGATTTAGTCCATGCTTCCTTAACCTTATCACCGCTGGATTTCGTCTTACCCGAAATTTGCCAAGAGCTAGGTTTACCCCTGGTGGCCACCTTTCACCCTCCCTTCGATCGCCGCCGTCGTAACCTCACATCAAGTACACAACACTTGATGTATCAACTTTATGCTCCCTTTTTAGCCAATTATGATCGCACCATTGTCTTCTCCCAAATTCAACGAGAATTATTAGCTCAGTTGGGAGTTCCCCCCGAACGCATCGCCGTCATTCCCAATGGTGTCGATTCCCTCAAATACGCTCCCGGCGCCTCGGCCCTAAAATCTCAACTGAAAGCCGAACGGCTCTTTGTCTATCAGGGACGTATCGCCATGGAAAAAAATGTCGAGGCTCTCCTGAAAGCCTGGAAATTGGCCTCGATGAGAAGCGATAGTAAACTGCTCATTGTTGGCGATGGTCCCCTGGCCATGTCGTTGCGGGCCAGTTACTCAGAAGCTCAACAGATTCATTGGCTCGGCTATATCGCCGATGAAAGCCGCCGCATTGAGATTTTACGGGCCGCTGATGTGTTTATTTTGCCCTCGTTGGTTGAGGGGCTATCCTTGTCGTTATTAGAAGCCATGGCCTGTGGACTGGCTTGTTTAGCCACCGATGCGGGAGCCGATGGAGAAGTTCTCGAAGATGGGGCCGGGGTGGTTCTGGATTCGCAACGGGTTACCAGTCAGCTACAAACCCTGTTACCCCTGTTTCAAGATCACCCAGAAATGGCGAATTTGTTGGGGTACAAAGCTCGTCAGCGAGTCCTTGAACGCTATACCCTCGATAAGAATATCAGTCGCCTAGAAGACCTCTATGGTGAGTTATTGTCCCAGGCCAAGATGTCGGTGGGTTTTTTGTAGGAGACGGTTGTGATGAGTGGATTTTGCTCTGGATTTTGGTCTGGATTTTGCTCTGGATTTTGGTCTGGATTTTGCTCTGGATTGACACGGGAATGGATAGTTCAGAGGATTCAAGGTCTTTTGGCCATCGTTGTGCTGACGGGCCTGTTGTGGCCGGGACTCAAATTTGAGGCCATCGCCGCTGAGTCAGCTAGAGATGACTCCTCTGTACTATCGGGGGCGATCGAGTTTCATGTTCATACAGCCCCCGATGTGGTTCCTCGCCTGTGGACGGATGTGCAATTGGTGCAAGCGGCTGAGTCGGCGGAATTACGGGCCGTTGTCTTAAAAAATCATGTCTTCCCCACCAGCGATCGCGCTGGACTGGCTCAAGAAACCGTCAGGGAACTCAAAGTGTTTGGCGGGGTGGTTCTCAATGAAGCCGTCGGTGGCTTAAATCCCGAAGCCGTACGAGTGATGACTCGTCTTCCGGGGGGACGGGGTAAAGTAGTTTGGCTACCGACGATTGATGCGGCCTATCATCGACAGACGTTTAGCCAAGAAGCGGGAGGGATTCGGGTTTTAGAGGGCGATCGCCTCGTTCGAGAATTAGAAACAATCTTATACTCGGTGCGCGATCGCCAGTTAGTCTTGGCCACGGGCCATGTTTCCCCCCAAGAAGTCCTCACCGTAGTACGTCGCGCCCGAGAACTCGGAATTGAGAAACTGCTGATTACCCACGCCATGGCCGAGGTTCCCGGCTTAAATCTTGAGCAGATGAAGACGTTAGCGCAGTTGGGAGCCTATTTAGAGCTAGATTATGTCAACACGCTCATGGGACCCAATGCTGTAGATCCGGCCCATCGAGCCTGGCGTAAAGTTAGTTTAGAGGAGATGGCCACCGTCATCCAAGAGATTGGCGCTCAACATTTTATCCTCAGTACAGATCTCGGTCGTCCCCACGACCCCAACCC
>P_2C_Liq_1_UnCtyDRAFT_1000131_pt1 | contig 31271 bp, 20 predicted proteins | sample Pon2CUnioCityCA_2_FD_10234 | JGI IMG/M metagenome (IMG submission 10234) | reverse complement strand
GCGAAAGCGGTTCCAGTATTAATTCAATTAGAACAACTGGCAGACTTTCCTCAAAACGTTATTTATGCACAGTCTAATTTGATGAAAGCATATTATGAACAAGAGAATTATGATAAGGCTGTAGATTATGCAAATAAAGTGCTTAGCGATATAAGTATAAATGATAATGTAAAGTCTGATGCACAAATTATTATCGCACGTTCTAACTGGAAACAAGGAAATGAAACCGCAGCAAAAAGCGCTTATGAAGCCGTAAGAACAAACGCAAGTGGAACTCTAGCGGCCGAGTCTCATTTCTATAAAGCATATTTTGAGCATAAAGAAGCAAGTTATGAGGCAGCTATAGCCACGGTTCAAGGTCTTACTAAAAATTATGCAGGATTTAAACTCTGGACCTCAAAAGGACTTGTGATTATGGGTAAATCTTATAATGCACAAGGACAAACCTTAAATGCTACCACTATTTTAGAATATGTGGTGGGCAACTTTAATCAGTATCCAGAAGTAGTTTCTAGCGCACAAGCAGAGCTAGACGCTATTAAAAATAACGCTGCCAAAACAAATTCATCAGTAGTTCCTACAGATAAAAACTAAATCACATCATGAAATTATTTCAATCATATATTTTAGTTGCAACAGCATTGCTCGCATTCAGTAATGGTAACGCGCAAGGTGGAGAAGAAGGTGAGCTTAACGGTGGAACCATTACCGTGGTTAAGCCTTATGACCCTACTATAAGTGATGCTTTTAAAGTAAAAAGCATGCCTTCTATTAATGATACTACTACCATTAAAAAGAAACCGGTCACTTATAGTATTTTTTCGGTTCCAGTAGCATCTACTTTTACTCCAGCAAAAGGGAAACTATCTAGAATTAAAACTCCTAAACGAGTAAAATTCTATGATAATTATGCGCGACTAGGGTTAGGAAACTATGTAAATGTCCTAGGAGAGTTTGCAGGAAATTTTGAAATCGATAAAAACACAGATTTAGGCGTATTTTTTAATCATAACTCATCCCAAGGTGGAATAGATGAAGCAACTCTTGATGATGATTTCTCAGACACATCACTAGATCTTTCTTACGGTAAACGTAATCGTGACTTTAATTGGGGAATTACTGCTGGTGGAAGATATCAAACTGCAAACTGGTATGGAGTAGCTCCACTAGCACTGCCTTCTATCCCATCTGGAGTTGAGGTAGATGCCGCGACTTCTTATCTGACCATAGGACTGTCTGGTAAAGCGCAATTTTTTGATTCTGTTTTTGAGGATATGGAGTTGAAGCTTACAAATATCAGTTCTGGCAGCGATGCCTCAGAGACTAGAGTGCGTTTAAGACCACAGTTAGCCTTTGAAGTAATGGAAGAAGAAATAGGACTAGGTGTTGAGGTAGATTACTTGACAGGAGCCTTTGATACACAAGGAACCATTCCTGCGGCTACTGATTATTCTTATTTGAACTTAGGGATCAATCCTAGTATTAATCTTTATGGCGATAAATATAAAGTAGAACTAGGAGCACGATTAAATTATATAACCGATAATGAAAACTCAGAAAGTGATTTTAAAGTTTATCCAGATATAAATGCTAGTTATATCTTGATGGATGAAAAGATGGTTGCTTATACCGTTATAGGTGGTGGATTAGACATGAACACCTTACAAAACTTTGCAGATGAAAACATTTTTATAGCTCCAGCTATTAATGTGGCGCCTACCAGCAGACAGATAGATGCACAATTAGGAATCAAGGGAAACCTGAACTCTAACTTTGGTTATAAGGTTTATGGAGGATATCGTTTAGAAGAGAATCGTTATTTCTATACTAAAGATAATACGGTTTTATTAACCGCTGTGCCACGTTTACCTTATGAGTTTGGAAATACATTCTATACACAATATGGTGATTTGAGCACGCTTACCGTTGGTGGATCAGCAAGTGTAGATTTAAATACACAGTTTAATTTAACCTTGAATGCACAATACATGAACTATGATGTCACTAATGGCGTTGCGTTTAATAATGTCGCATCACAACTACCATCTTTTACTGCTGATCTGGTAGGGAACTATGATATCAATGAAAAATGGAACGTGGGAACTACGTTATACTTCGTAGGAGAACGAGAAGTATATAGAACCGGCGGTATTCCAGAGACTCAAACCTTAGATTCTTTTATAGATTTAAATCTAGACGTGAATTATAAAATCAACCCTAAGTTAACCGCTTTCTTAAGAGGCCACAACCTTACCGGTGGTAATTATCAATATTATTTAGATGTTCCTGTTCAAAATCTACAGATTCTAGGTGGTGCGGTGTATAAGTTTGATTTTTAATAATTTATATTCATAGCTGCTGACTTAAGTCCGCAGCTATGAATAGTGGTTTAAATAACAGAATTCCTACCTTTATTCCATGAAAAGATTCCTTCTACTTATCACAGCAATTACATTAATTGCCTGTGAAAAACAACCTACCACAGACTTACTAATTACTAACGCTACGATTTATACTGTAGATAATGAGTTTACCACCGCAGAAGCTATGGTCGTAAACGATGGTAAGATCATCGCAACAGGAACAACCACAGAGTTACTAGAAAAGTATACTGCTTTAGAAACCATCGATGCGTCGGGTAAATTTATCTATCCAGGATTGATTGATGCACATTGTCATTTCTTTGGTCTAGGACAGCAAGCACAACGCGTGGATCTAGTAGGAACTAGTAGTTATGATGAGGTGATCCAGCGTGTGATTGACTTTCAAAAAGAAAATAACCGCAAGTTCATCATAGGTCGTGGCTGGGATCAGAACGATTGGGAAAACAAAGAATTCCCTACTAATGAGGAATTCAATAAGCTGTTTCCAGATATTCCGGTAGCCTTAACACGTATTGATGGTCATGCAATGATTGCAAATCAGGCAGCGTTAGATGTTGCAGGAATTGATGCAAGCACTCCATCAGATGGTGGTGCAATTATCATTAAAGAAGGAAAACTTACAGGTCTTCTGGTAGATAATCCTATGGAATTAGTAGAAGCAGTTTATCCTAAACCATCACGTCAGGATATGATTGATGCCTTATTACTAGCACAACAGGAAAATGTAAAGTACGGTTTAACTACCGTAGATGATGCAGGATTGCACCGCGATGTGATCGAAGTGATCGATAGTTTACAGCAAGCTGGTGATTTAAAAATGAAGATGTATGTGATGATTAGTAATACTCCAGAGAACCTAGATTATTACTTAGATAAAGGAATCATAAAAACAGATCGCTTGAATGTACGATCCGTAAAATTCTATGCAGATGGTGCTTTGGGAAGTCGTGGTGCGGCATTAAAAGAACCATATCATGACAAGCATAATCATTATGGTGCTTTATTAAGTCCTATAGAAAAGATTAATGAAACGGCGGCACGTATCGCAGCATCAGATTACCAAATGAACACACACGCCATAGGTGACAGTGCTAATTATGTAGTGCTAAAAACTTATGAAGAGTTATTACGTGATAAAACAGATCAGCGCTGGCGTATTGAGCATGCCCAAGTAGTAAGTCCTGATGATTTTCAGTACTTTAATGCAGGAAATATTTTACCATCAGTGCAGCCTACGCACGCTACTAGCGATATGTACTGGGCACAAGATCGAGTAGGATCAGATCGTATTAAAGGTGCTTATGCTTATAAAACCTTACTCAATCAATCAGGAATACTCGCACTAGGAACAGATTATCCTGTAGAACAGGTGAATCCGTTTTTAACATTTTATGCAGCGGTAGCTAGACAAGATGTTAGTGGTTATCCAGAAAATGGTTTCTTGCCAGAGCAAAGCCTTACTCGAGAGGAAACATTAAGAGGTATGACCATCTGGGCAGCTTATTCTAATTTTGAAGAAGAGGAAAAAGGAAGCCTAGAAGCAGGAAAAGCAGCAGATTTCATCATCACTAGTAAAGATTTGATGACCATTCCATTAACTGAAATTCCAGATTTTAAAGTAGATGCCACGTATATCAATGCTGAGCTGGTTTACTCTGCCGCAAACAACTGATCCATATCTTTAAAAGCCTTAAACTCTAAAGCATTTCTACTAGGATCTAGGAAGAACATAGTGGCCTGTTCGCCAGGTAGTCCTTCAAATCGTATGTAAGGTTCTATGATGAACTCGATACCTTTTTGAGATATCGCTTTCGCGAAAGCGTGAAACACATCCCATTCTAGTACCACACCAAAATGCGGAACAGGAACAGCCTTGCCATCTACATCGTTATGTGATGCGCCAGGTGCATTGTCTGAAATATGAATCACTAGTTGATGACCAAAAAAATCAAAATCTACCCAATGATCACTACTACGGCCTTCTGTACAGCCTAAAGTATCGCGATAAAAATCACGAGTGGTGGTAATTTCTTTTACAGGAATGGCTAGGTGGAATGGTGTGAGTTTCATGATGATAATTTATGATTTTTCTAGTGTCACCTTGAGCGTAGCCTGCCTGCTGGCAAAGGCAGGTCGAGAGGTCTCTGACACTAATTTTGAAACGAATTTACAATTAAGTCTCGACTGGATCAGACTAAATTTAATACTAAAAAAAAGCCACCCTAAAGATAAGGTGGCTTTTCTAATATGTAAGTTAATGTATTAAATGATACCGTCTACGATACCATATTCTAGAGCTTCATCTGCACCCATCCAGTAATCACGATTAAAATCCTTCATTACTTTTTCAAAGGGCTGCCCACAATTATCTTCATAAAGTCTTGCGAGAATCTCTCTAGTTTTTAATATCTCGGCAGCCGTTATCTCTATATCTGTGCTGGTACCACGTGCTCCACCGCTAGGCTGGTGAATCATTACACGACCATGTTTTTGAATGAAACGGCGTCCTTTTTCTCCACCAGATAATAATAAAGAACCCATTGAAGCAGCAAGACCACTGCATACAGTACTTACAGGACTTTTAATCTCTTGCATGGTGTCATAAATAGAAAATCCAGCGGTTACATAGCCACCAGGACTGTTAATAACAAAGGTGATTTCCTCATTACTTAAAGAGTCTAAATAAAGCAATCGATCCACACAATGTTGCGCGGTTTTATCGCTTACCATACCCCATATAAAAACCTTGCGCTGTTCTATCAGGGCATTATCTATTTTATCTTGTAGTTTACCAGTTGTTTTACTCATGTATTTTTCTTTGGTCTAAAAGTAAGCAATAATCACAAGTGATTAAAGCAAGAATTTCTTAAAGCTTGGTCTTTTTTATGATTTTAAAAAGTTAACGATATGTTCTGTGTTCTCGTTAGTGTGTAAACTATGCCCACCAGTTGAGGTTTCAATAAATGTGGCGTTTTTCATTTTTTGTACAATCTGCTTTCCTGCAATAACAGGAACAATGGCGTCACTTTTTTCATGTAGGATAAGTGTCGTGGCAGTAATGTTTACCGCAAAGTTTTCAGTTTTAAAATCGGCTATTTTATAACCAAATCGCTTTTGAAGCAGTGCATCTAATCCTTTATAGACACGGTTGTTAAAACTGAGCAGTTGCTGGTAGCCACGCATGATCACTTCAAGTGAATTAGGACTTCCTAAAAGAACTAGCTTTTTTAAACTTGGTGATGGATGGTGATATTCATTATACACCGTAGCCATAGCGCCTACACTGTGAGATATAATAATCTCAGGTTCATAAAGTGCAATGGTAGATTTAATGAGTTTAGAATATTTAATGGCTGTAAATAAAGTGCCGTCGCTATTACCGTGAGCAGGTCCATCTATCGCAATAATATTTAAATCCAGTCTTTTTAAATCTGGAAAAAGGTACTTCCATCTAAAGGCGTTTGATTCCCAGCCATGGTTGAGCAGCACAGTAGGTCCATTTCCTTTCCAGTGGTAGAGCATATATAGCCCATCTTCAGAAGTAATGCGCTGTTGTCTAGCGCTGTTTAAAAATTCTCTCTGATGTTCTAGAATGCGTCCACGTCGTGGCGTGCTAAAAACTTTAAGAGCGATTGATGCAGCTTTGTCTTGTGAAAAGAGGCTTAATAAATTAAAATAAAAGCCATACAGTTTAGGTATGGCTTTTTGTAAAAATCGTTTCATGAAATGGTTTTACCAGCTTACAAAAACATATTTAGGTTGAGCAGTGTCTGGAATCATAGTTTTTTCAATGGTAGCAGACATGTCAAAACGTACTTCAGATGGTAATAACTCTTTATCTACGGTATAATAAAAGTTTTGGTCATTTACTCGCACTACAGCATCTTTAATCATATTGTCGATACTGGAAACAGGATATGCAGCACTTATGGTTTTAAAGTCACTTTCAATAGTGATTCCATCTAGCGTTTTAAATCGATTGTCTCTTATCCTAATATACTCTATAGTAGAAGTACTGTCTTCTTCAAGAGGAGTAAGCGTTAAAAGATGTTTGCCGCCTTTTTCATAAACTTCAATAGAGCTAGGACCATTACTAAACTCGTCTCCTTTTATATTCTTAACTAAGCTGTCATTTGCATATAAGCTGTCCAGTTGATATACCATCATTTCCTTAGTGAGATGACCTACACGATCTTTGCTCCATTCAAATGGATCTTGCTGCTTAGAACAAGAAGCTATGGTGATGACTAGTAGTAATAAAAATATGTTTTTCATAATGTGTTATTAGTGATTACAAAATTACTTTTAGTTATGATAACAAACCATTAAAATGAAGATAAATTTTACTTAAGTGCTTTTGCTAATATTCCCATCACACCTCTTATAAAACTAGCACTGGTTAGCACTTTTACGATCGGGTTTTGCCGTGTGCTAGTTCTTCTTGAAGAGCTGCGTTTAGCTTTGGCTTTTTCTTCTTGCGCCTTTTGTTTAATCTCGTCTTCGTTTGCTTTTTCTATTTTTTCTTGAAGAATTTCTTCAGCGCTTTCTCTGTTGATTTCCTCATTGTACTTATCGGTAAGTTCTGAGTCTGCGATCAGGTCGCTGAGCTCACGATCTGTAAGTATGTCCATTCTACTCGCTGGTGCTCGTAATAAAGTTGCCGCTAGTGGACTAGGTCTGCCTTTTTCATCTAGGGCAGAGATTAATGCTTCTCCTATTCCTAGTGAGGTAAGGACTTCGGCAGTGTCATAAAACTCTGTTTCTGGATAGTTTTGAGCGGTGAGTTTAATGGCTTTACGATCCTTTGCTGTAAATGCTCTAAGAGCATGTTGCACCTTTAAACCTAGCTGGCTTAGTACACCTTCTGGGATATCAGTAGGGTTTTGTGTTACAAAGTAAAGCCCTATTCCTTTAGAACGTATTAGTTTCACGATACTTTCTATTTGATCTAATAAAGCGCCACTTGCTTGATCAAAAATCAAGTGCGCTTCATCTATGAACATAATAAGTTCTGGCTTATCAGCATCTCCTTGTTCTGGGAATGTGCTGTAAATTTCGGCCAGTAAGCTTAACATAAAAGTAGAGAACAGCTTAGGTCTATCTTGAATATCTGTAAGACGTATCACGTTTACATATCCTCGTTCTTCACGATCTTTACGCACTAGATCTTTTACCTCAAAACTGCGCTCTCCAAAGAATTGATCAGCACCTTGCTGTTCTAATTCGATAATTTTTCTGAGAATAGCGCCGGTAGATGAGGTAGATATACGTCCATATTCTGCTTGAAATTCTTCTTTTCCTGCTCCTGTAGCATATTGTAATACCTTTTTAAGATCTTCTAGATCTAGTAATGGTAGCTTATTATCGTCACAGTACTTAAAAACTACAGAGATGATTCCTGCTTGAGTCTGAGTTACATCTAGAATTCGCGAAAGCAAAACCGGTCCAAATTCACTTACCGTAGCACGCATTTTTATTCCATCTTGCTCAGAAATGGTCATGATTTCTACCGGTGAATTATGAGCGGTGTATTCCAGCCCTATTTTTTGGTGACGTTCATCAATTTTAGGATGTCCATCACTAGCCACTGCAATTCCTGATAAATCTCCCTTAATGTCCATTAATAAGGACGGAATTCCTTTTTGAGAAAGTTGCTCTGCAATAATTTGAAGTGTTTTAGTTTTTCCAGTTCCTGTTGCTCCAGCGATAAGACCATGGCGGTTCATGGTTTTTAACGGAATTTTTACGTGAGCACCGGTAAGCGTTTCTCCATTAAGCATGGCTGCTCCCATAATAATGGAGTCTCCTTTAGGGTTATAACCTTCGGTAATTACTTTATGTAAAGCATCTTTGTCAGTCATGAATATAAAATTTTGTGTAAAGTTAATTAATTCTACTAGTCTTTATTAGCGACTCTATTCTTGAATCTGAATTTTAAAAAGTACCTTTGCGACATGTTAGAAAAATCAATCTCACAGGCTGTTGAAAAAGGGGAAATGCTTCCTCTTATGGAAGAATTTTACACGATTCAAGGTGAAGGTAGTCATACAGGAAAAGCGGCTTATTTTATAAGAGTAGGCGGCTGTGATGTAGGTTGTCACTGGTGTGATGTTAAGGAAAGTTGGGATCCAGAAAAGCATCCACCTACGGCGGTTACTCAAATTGTTGAAAATGCTGCAAAATATAGTAAAACGATTGTGGTGACTGGTGGCGAGCCATTAACATGGGACATGAATCCATTAACGGCTGGTTTAAAATCTCAAGGAATGCAGGTGCATATAGAAACCAGTGGTGCTTACCCATTAACAGGAACTTGGGACTGGATATGCTTATCTCCTAAGAAGGTGAAAATGCCACTTCCTGAAGTTTATACCGCAGCGCACGAGTTGAAGGTGATTATCTATAATAAACATGACTTCGCTTTCGCGAAAGCGGAATCAGAAAAAGTAAGTGCTACTTGCAAGCTTTATTTACAGCCAGAATGGTCTGTACGGGAGAAAATGATACCACTCATTACGGAATTTGTAATGGAAAATCCAGAGTGGCATGTGTCTTTACAAACGCATAAATACTTGAATATTCCTTAAGCTTTAGTAAGTTCTATAGGTAAGTTTACTAAAGTATCATCCCAGCCCATGAATAGAATTAATCCGTCGGGTTGAGCTACAAAACTTATAGAGAATTCCTCAATGGTTTGAGGAGATAACATACTTTCCATAGTTACTTTAAGTACATCTTTTGAGGCGTCGTACTTCGTTCCCCATTGGTTAGTTTGAGAGTTTAAAATAAAGGTCCATTCACCTTCTGTAGGAATGGTGTAAATGGAGTAAGCTCCTGCTTTTACTATAGTTCCATTTATGGTAACATCTTTAAAGAAATCTATTTCAGTAGCTTCATTTGCGCCTGTGCGCCATACTTCACCATATTTAACGAGTTTTCCAAAGATAGTTCGTTCTCTTTTAGAAGGTCTGCTGTAAATGACTCTAGCGATGGCCTGGTTGTCATCGTCTCTGTGAATGACTACATCCAGTGGGCTTTTATCTATTTTAGAAAAAGAGATTTCTTGTGCTTGAACTGTTAAAAAGGTGGTTGTTAATGCTATTATAAAAAGGAAATATTTCATTTGCGATTATTTAAGTTCTTCTAAGATATAAAAATGCACCAATAAATGATCGCTTGCTATTAATAATTTGTTAATAACTTAAGTGCATAAATAAGGCTCTAAAGCCTATAAACCTTGATGGTTCCTTATATTTGTTTGTTACGGAAATAAAGTAAAATTTACACTCAAATTATGAGCGAAGAAAAAGATAGAAGCGGTTACGGCGCAGACCAGATTCAAGCACTAGAAGGAATGGAGCATGTGCGCATGCGTCCATCGATGTATATAGGTGATGTAGGAGTGCGTGGTTTACACCATTTAGTGTATGAAGTAGTAGATAACTCGATTGATGAAGCCCTTGCTGGCCACTGTGATAATATTACTGTAGCTATCAATAAGGATAATAGTATCACGGTGACTGATGATGGTCGTGGTATTCCTGTAGATATTCACAAAAAGGAAGGTGTGTCTGCATTACAAGTGGTAATGACTAAGATAGGTGCTGGAGGGAAATTTGATAAGGACTCTTATAAGGTATCTGGTGGATTACACGGTGTAGGTGTGAGTTGTGTAAACGCATTATCAGATCATTTAAAAGCTACGGTTTATCGCGATGGTAAAATATGGGAACAAGAGTATGAACGTGGTAAAGCCATGTATCCTGTTAAGGCTATAGGAGATACAGATAAAAGAGGAACAGATGTGACTTTCCTGCCAGATCGCAGCATCTTTACTCAAAGTACAGAGTATAATTATGAAACTCTTGCTAACAGGCTTAGAGAACTCGCCTTTCTTAATAAAGGAATTAAAATTATTCTTACTGATAGGAGAGAGCAAGATGAAAAAGGAAACGATAAAACTGAAGTGTTCCAGTCTGAAGAAGGATTGAAAGAATTTATACGTTTCTTAGATGACACGCGCCAGCCTATTATTGCTGATGTAATCTCCATGGAAGGTGAAAAGAATGGTATCCCTGTAGAAGTGGCAATGGTTTATAACGATAGTTATGCAGAGAATCTACACTCCTACGTAAATAACATTAATACACATGAAGGTGGAACGCACTTAGCCGGTTTCCGTCGTGGATTAACTTCTACACTTAAGAAATATGCAGACTCTTCTGGGCTTTTAGATAAACTAAAATTTGATATTGCTGGAGATGATTTCCGTGAAGGGTTAACGGCTATTATCTCTGTAAAAGTTCAAGAGCCACAGTTTGAAGGACAGACTAAAACTAAGCTGGGTAACCGTGATGTAACCAGTGCAGTTTCTCAAGCAGTTTCTCAAATGCTAGAAGATTATCTGGAAGAAAATCCTAGTGATGCCAAAACAATTGTGCAAAAAGTAATTCTTGCGGCACAGGCACGTCACGCAGCTCGTAAGGCTCGTGAAATGGTTCAACGTAAAACGGTTATGAGTGGTGGTGGATTACCAGGAAAACTATCAGATTGTTCTGAAACTGATCCTACTTTATGTGAAGTATTCCTTGTCGAGGGAGACTCTGCAGGTGGAACTGCTAAGCAAGGTCGTGACCGTGAGTTTCAAGCGATCATGCCACTACGTGGTAAGATCTTGAACGTAGAAAAAGCCATGACCCATAAGGTTTTTGAGAATGAAGAAATTAGAAATATTTACACTGCCCTAGGTGTAACCATAGGAACTGAAGAAGATTCCAAAGCCCTAAACCTTGAAAAACTACGCTATCATAAAGTTGTGATTATGTGTGATGCAGATATTGATGGATCTCACATTGCTACCTTAATATTAACCTTCTTCTTCCGTTACATGCGTGAGATGATTGAAAAAGGATACATCTACATCGCCACGCCACCGTTATACCTCGTTAAAAAAGGTGCTAAAAAACGCTATGCATGGTCAGATAAAGAACGTGATGAAATAGCAGAATCTTTTGGTGGTGGTGCAAACATTCAGCGCTATAAAGGTCTAGGAGAAATGAACGCAGACCAGTTATGGGATACTACTATGAATCCAGAATTTAGAACACTACGTCAGGTAACTATAGATAGTTTACCAGAGGCAGACCGTATCTTCTCCATGTTAATGGGTGATGAGGTGCCGCCACGTAGAGAGTTTATTGAGAAAAACGCTATTTATGCAAATATTGATGCATAGATAATTTTCATATTATTTCTACAAAAGCCCTCATTAGAAGGGCTTTTTTATTGGAATAAAGTGTAGATATGAATCATATTTAATTTCTAATGCCGAATTCTTAATTTGAATTATTTTTTCACTAGATGATAAAGAAAATGAAAGCATAGCCTGAGCTACGGTTTCATTTTGAAATATAGACGAAAAAGAAACGGATTATATGCGACATCAGGAATGTAAATTGGTATAAGTGTATAAAGGTAAAAAGCCATAGCATAGCAGTGGTAACGGTATTATTTAATAAGACTTTATAAATTCAATTTGGTATATTCTTCAACTGGGTTCAGATTATCTAACGACACTTGTCGGTATTAATAGAGGTGAAATAGATGATATTTTAGGGTTTGTAAAGCGGTACTTTCATTTTGTCTTACCTGCCATTACCTCTTTTAAATTTGATAAGCTTTTTGCACCGTTTTGTATTATAGATACATGGTATAAAGCTTTTTTAAAAGTCATAACGCCATGTATCGGTAGAGGTTATGGTTATTGAATAACTTTTTCATTTGTTGAATACTAAGAGATGTTAATTAATTCCTTAAAACGGTGCCAGTTTCTCTTATAAATCCTTATCGTTTTGTATTTTTACAATCTACTGGAAGTCCAGTAGATAGACCATTAATTTCAATCAATTTTATAAAAACATATTAAAATGAAAGTAACCGTAGTAGGAGCAGGCGCAGTAGGTGCTAGTTGTGCAGAATATATCGCTATTAAAGACTTTGCAAGTGAAGTAGTTATATTAGACATTAAAGAAGGATTTGCAGAAGGTAAAGCCATGGATTTAATGCAAACTGCTTCGTTAAATGGTTTTGACACTAAAATCACTGGTTCTACTAGCGATTATTCTAAAACAGCTGGTAGTGATATCGCAGTAATTACATCTGGAATTCCTCGTAAACCGGGAATGACTCGTGAAGAATTAATCGGTATTAATGCTGGGATCGTTAAATCTGTAGCATCTAGTCTTGTAGAGCACTCTCCTAACGTGATTCTTATTGTGGTTTCTAATCCTATGGATACCATGACTTATTTAGCTCATAAAGTAACTGGATTGCCTAAGCACCGCATCATAGGAATGGGTGGAGCATTAGACAGCGCACGTTTCAAGTACCGTCTTGCTGAGGCTCTAGAAGCGCCTATCTCTGACGTTGACGGAATGGTAATCGGTGGGCATAGTGATAAAGGAATGGTGCCATTAACACGTCTTGCTACTCGCAACTCAGTGCCAGTTAGTGAATTCATAAGTGATGAGCGCTTAACGCAGGTTATGGAAGACACTAAAGTAGGTGGAGCAACTCTTACTAAGTTATTAGGAACTAGTGCATGGTATGCGCCAGGTGCTGCTGTGTCTGGGTTAGTTCAAGCGATCGCTTGTGACCAGAAAAAAATATTCCCTTGTAGCGTCTTGTTAGATGGTGAGTATGGTCTTTCTGATCTTTGTATAGGAGTTCCTGTAGTCTTAGGTCGCAGCGGAATTGAAAAAATCGTAGAGATCAATTTAAGCGACGCAGAAAAAGCAAAACTTCAAGAAAGTGCTGAAGGTGTGAAAGCAACAAATGGACTGATCTAATTAGATTCCTTAATCATACAGGATAAAGCCGCTTCTATTATATAAGGAGCGGTTTTTTTATGCGTAGTAGTGAGGTTGTATTTACGCTTTCGCGAAAGCGCAGTTCAAACAATCATTTAAATGATAAATAGGTATTATATTTGACGCGTGAGTATAAAATGGTACATAGGAGTTTTAATTAGCTTAGTTACAATCTTTTTAGTCCAGCAACGAGACGTTGTTGTGCCTAATCAAGAGATTGTGGTGAACTTCTCAAGCGGTGTAGTGAGTGCAGAAGACGCTCAATACTCTGTGGAACTTCTAACCCAGCAACTCCTAGATGCTGGAGTGCAAGAAATACAAGCTGTATTACTTGAAAACGGTCGTTATAAAATAAGCTACCATAGCGAGCTTAACGTCGCTGGAATAAAACAGCTTATAAATATAGATACTTTTACTGCCTTTTTAAAGGATCTACCTCAATCACAAACATTACCTATTGAGCAACAGTCTCTATGTGAGCTAGATGTTTATGACTTACTGCAACATACTAATGATATATCAGACACAGAGTCTGCACTATTTATAGAAATAAAACAAGATGTTCATCGAGGTTCGCAGGTGAACTATTCTATTTATTCAATGGTGTCATCTACGAGTCTATATGGCTTGGTAGAGATGGACTTAAAAGGTTCTAATCAAGCGCTAGGGCTTACTGTGGTAAGTAGGGCACATGCTATTCCAGCGGTGAGAGCTGGCCCTTTACTGGGTTAAAAAGGGAATATCTATCCCATTTCATTTAAGAACTTGTCTAAGTTCTATGTTCTAATCTGTTTATAAGATTAGAGTTATCATTTATTTATATTAAAAAACAATATACAATCCTATGGCACACCATATATTTGCCGGATTGAAAAATTCTATTAAAAACAATTAATTATGCAAAATAAAGGACTGATCAGAGTGTTTGCGATCGTTTTTGCACTGGTAAGTATTTACCAGTTAACTTATACTTTTATCACTAATAAAGTAGAAGCAGATGCAGAGACTTATGCGAATTCAATCGTAAACGCAGATGATCCAAACGCTGCAGCATTAAGAGATGATGCTACAAAATCTTATTTAGATTCTATTTCTTCAAAAGAGGTATGGGCTGGATACACTACCTATGCCGATGCGAAAAACCAAGAACTTCAAAAAGGACTAGACCTTAAGGGAGGAATCAACGTGATCCTTCAAATTTCAGTAAAAGATCTACTAATAGGTATGGCTGATGGTTCTAAAGATCCAGATTTTCGTACTGCGCTAGAGCGTGCTGATGAAAGAGTTAAAGATGGTCAGGCAGACTACTTTGATTATTTTATTGAAGAGTTTAACGCTATAGATGGAGCTCAGTTAGGTTCACCAGATATTTATTCTAACCAGGAGATGGATGGTGTTATAGATTTTAATATGTCTAATGCTGAAATCGAACCATTATTAAGAGTGAAGCTTAAGGAATACATGGTGAGTGCTTTTGAGGTATTGAGAAAACGTATAGACCAGTTTGGTGTAACACAACCTAATATCCAGCAATTAGGAGATTCTGGACGTATCTTAATTGAGTTGCCAGGAGCTAAAGATATCAAGCGTGTAGAAGAACTTCTTACTGGAATGGCAGAGTTAGAATTTTGGCATGTTTATAAAGCCTCAGAAATATCAAGCTATATAATGCAAGCTGATGCGTACTGGGCAGAAAAACTGAAGGCAAAAAGTGAACTAGAAACAGCGGTTGATGCTACCGCAGAAGACGCTGCGACTGCTGTAGATTCTACAGAGACTTCAGGGCTTGATAATATCTTAGGTAATGATGCAGTGGTAGATGCTGAAGGTGAAGAAGATGCTGTAGATTATGATCAGAACCCGATCTTATCTAGAATGCTTGCTCCAGGAAATGCTACTGGTCCAGTAATCGCTACTTTTAAAGTTTCTGATAAAGAAACTATTTTAGGTTATTTAAATGACGCTCAAGTACGTTCTAATTTACCGGCAGAGATGCGTCACGTGAAATTTGCATGGGGTGTTCCTGTATTAAACGATGAGCTAGGCTATGAAATTACAGATTTATATGCGATACGTTCTAACCGTGAAGGAGAGGCGCCGCTAGGTGGAGCTGTGATTACTGATGCTCGTCAAGATTTTGAATTAAGTGGTAAAGTAGTAGTGAGCATGTCTATGAACTCTGAAGGAGCAAAGACATGGGAAGATATGACTACTGAGGCTTATCAAAATGGTACTCAAATAGCAGTAGTCCTGGATAACACCGTTTATAGTGCACCAGGAATTACAAATGGACCGATTACAGGAGGAAATAGCCAGATTTCTGGAAGTTTCTCAGTGACTGAGGCAGAGGATCTTGCAAATGTTTTACGTGCTGGTAAATTACCAGCTGGAGCAGAGATTATCCAAAAAGCGGTAGTAGGACCATCATTAGGTAAAGAAGCTATCAGCAGTGGTTTGTGGTCTTTTGGTATTGCATTATTGCTCGTACTTGTGTGGATGATTTTCTATTACGGTAGAGCAGGTCTTTATGCAGATGTTGCTCTTGTGGTGAATATTTTATTCATCTTTGGTGCATTAGCATCACTAAAAGCAGTATTAACCTTACCTGGTATAGCTGGTATCGTTTTAACTATAGGTATATCGGTAGATGCAAACGTTCTTATTTTTGAGCGTATTAGAGAAGAATTAGCTAAAGGAAAATCTCAGGCAGATAGTATTAAAGATGGTTTTAATAACGCTTTAAGCTCTATTCTTGATGCAAACATTACGACGTTCCTAACGGCATTGATTCTATTTGTTTTTGGAACAGGTCCTATTCAAGGATTTGCTACGACTTTAATGATCGGTATTTTAACGTCTTTATTTACGGCAATATTTATTACAAGATTGTTTATTGATGGCTACGGTAAAAACGGTAAGTCACTTGCCTTCTCTACACCTATTACTAAGAACTGGTTTAGAAACGTAAACATTGATTTCTTGAAAAAGAGAAAAGTAGCTTATGTGGTTTCTGCTGTAATTGTTCTGGCTAGTATTGTTTCTTTAGGAACTAAAGGGTTGAATTTAGGGATTGATTTTGCTGGAGGTCGTACTTATACGGTGCGTTTTGAACAACCAGTAAATGCCACCGAAGTGACTAAAACGCTTTCTGCAGAAGATGTTTTCGGTAGCGCTGAGGCAAAAACTTATGGTTCTGATAACCAGCTTAAAATTAGTACTAAATACGGTATTAATGGAGTAGATGCTGAGGTTACTAAAGATATCGAGTCTAAACTTTTTGAAAACTTAAAACAGTACATGCCTGAAGGTATGGACATGGCTACGTTTGTAGATGTAAGTAAAGAAGATAAGCAATATGGTATTATGTCTAACTTTCAAGTAGGACCTACTATTGCTGATGATATTTTAACCGGATCCTTATATGCTATTTTTGGTTCACTTATAGTGGTGTTCCTTTATATCTTAATACGTTTCAGTAAGTGGCAGTTCTCTTTAGGAGCAGTAGCAGCGGTATTCCATGATGTACTTATTGTACTAGGTGTATTCTCGCTTACTTATGATTTCCTTCCATTTAACATGGAAATAGATCAAGCCTTTATAGCAGCAATTCTTACGGTAATAGGGTACTCGCTGAATGATACCGTTGTAGTATTTGATAGAATACGTGAGTTTATAAATGAGCGCACTAACTGGGAATTTGCTCGCACGGTTAATGCCGCTATTAGCAGTACGATTTCCAGAACCTTAAACACCTCGTTAACTACTTTAATCGTGCTTCTTGCGATATTTACCTTTGGAGGTGAATCTATCCAAGGATTTATGCTTGCCTTAATTATAGGTGTGATAGTCGGTACATATTCTTCTGTATTTATTGCCACTCCTGTAATGTTTGATACCATGTCTAAGTCTAAAGGAAAATTACTTCCTAAAGAACCTAAACCGGTTAAAGAGGCTTAACCAAAAGCTTCATAAATTTTTTCAAAAAGTCGTTTAGATTTAAGTCTAAACGACTTTTTTTATGCCTTTTCAGCTCGTGACTGTCTTTGTCATGTTAAAAGAATGCTTTTAATGCCAATTTGAATTTATTAAGACTTTATAAATTCAATTTGGTGTAAGTCTTATTAGTGACTCTTTTTGATTTGATCTACTAGGCTGGAATTTCTTAATAATAGGTTAATAGATTTTCAAACTAAGTGCGGTCTTGTTCTAAGATTTTCTTACTTTGCATGATTGAAACTAACTGACATTAAATTATATGATAATGAAAAAACTATTATTCTTTGGATTGAGCCTGTTCTTTATGGCTACAATAGCTAGTGCTCAACCACCTACTACAGATTTGTTAATGGGTGATGGTGGTGCTGTAGTGTGTTCAGGTAATTTTGTTGATTCTGGTGGAGCAACAGGAGATTACGGTAATGATGAGAACTCTGTATTCACTATATGTTCTCCATTTGATACAGATTTTATATCTTTAGATTTTACGTTTTGGGATCTAGCTATTGGAGAATTACTTTTAGTTTATGATGGAGATCAAGCTACTGGAGCTCCTTTAGGAGTTTTTACTGCAGGTAATGTGCCAGGTTTAGTAACTTCAGCAAGTACTAACTGTTTGACCATGAGGTTTATATCTAACCCATCTGGTGTAGCAGACGGATGGCAAGCCACTATTTCATGTATAGATAATTGCCAGACCATATCAAATACCATTACTTCTACTCCTGCGGCTGATGGCGATGGTGTTACCCGTATTTGTCAAGGTGAAACAGTTAACTTCTCAGCTTCAACAGTTTTTAGTATTGATGGTGCTGGAGCTACTAGTGAATGGAGATTTGATGATGGTACGATTGTTCCTGGAAATACAGCTTCTAAAACTTATCCTGATGAAGGTATTTATAGAGCCGATTATGTGACATTTGATGCGAATGGTTGTAGAGATCGTTTTTTTGATGATGTAGTTATTCAAGTCTCTACAACGCCAGACTTTACCGGTACTGAAGCAGCGGATACTTCTATATGTTTTGGAGAGTCCACAGTCATTACTGGTGTAGTAGAAACAGTTGAGTTTGTAGCAGATGTTGCTCCACCTATTGCTGGTACAACTTTTTTACCAGATGGTAGTGGAGTTTCTTATCAAACCTGTATAGATGTTAGCGGATTTGCTGCTGGAGCAACTTTTCAAAATGTGTCAGATTTAGTTAGTTTCTTCATAGAAATGGAGCATTCATATTTAGGTGATTTAGACATCTCTTTAACCGCGCCTAATGGCTCAACGATTCAAATAATTACTTATCCTAATGGTGGTGGTAGTACGTTCTTAGGTGTGCCTATAGATATAGATACTAACCTTAACCCAGGAACTGGTTTTGTGTATAATTTTACTGAAGGTGCTACGGCTACAGATACTATGGCGCAGGCTGCTGGTGGTTTTGGAACCACTTTGCCGGCTGGTGATTACCTTACTGAAGATCCATTTAGTACCTTTATAGGTTCTCCTCTTAATGGGTTATGGTGTTTAACCATTATAGATAACCTAGCTAGTGATAATGGTTTTATATTTGAATGGGGAATTAATTTTAATCCTGCTATTATTCCAGCAGCAGGTAGATTTCAACCAGGTGAAGTAACAGATCAGTGGCTTGCAAATTCTGATATAACAGCAACAAATGGATCAGATATTACAGTTGTTCCTACGACTGCAGGACAGAACTGTTATGATTTTGAACTTACAGATAGCTTCGGTTGTACTTATGTTGAAACTGTTTGTATAGACGTAGCCCCAGAGATTACAAGTGTTCAACCTACTGATATTATTGTGTGTCAAAACTCAGGTTCTGTAACAGTAGATTTAACAACTAACGATGATGAAATCAGAAATGGTCTTGTGGCAACTGATTATGATGTTACTTACTTCAATAGTGATTCTGATGCACAAGCAGATACCAACCCTATTTTAACACCTGACGCCTTGCCTGTAAGTGCAAATACCACTGTTTGGGCACGAGTATTTGATAATGTAAATAACTGTTTCACTACAGAACAAGTGAACGTAGTATTTCAAGAGGTTATTTATAACAGCGTTCCGGCTATGGAGAGTTGTGATGATTTATCGGGTGATGAAATCGAGTCTTTTGACCTAACCACCCAAATCGCAGGTATTTTAGGAACTCAATCACCAGCAGATTTTAACGTAGCGTTTTTTACCAGTCAGCAAGATGCAGATGATAATATGAATGCTATTACAACACCAGCAGCTTATGATAACCTTTCTAATCCAGAAACTATATATGTACGTATTTCAAACGCACAAGATCAAGATTGTTACCAGACAGGTTCATTTACTATTGAAGTGTTAGGTGCTCCAGCGATAGGAACCGTGGCAAATGTTTCTGACTGCGCTACTAACCCTACAACTAATGAGTTAGATTTAACGCTCGCTGACTATGATGCAGCTGTTCTTGATGGCCAGAGTGCTGCGGCATATACCATTACTTATTATAATAGTGAGTCTAATGCACAAAGTGGATCCAGTGCCTTGAACTCGCCTTATGCGGCTGGAGATCAAGAAACTATCTATGCGCGTATCACTGATAATGCAACAGGATGTTTTGACTACACATCATTTTCAGTAACCGTTGAGGTTTGTGAAGTGTTTATCCCAGAAGGATTTTCACCTAACGGTGATGGAGTAAACGACACATTTGCAATGCCTAATATAGAGCAGTTTCCTAATTTTGAATTGACTATTTTTAATAGAAATGGTAGCAAAGTTTATGAAACTACCGCTTCTAACTACGTAGAGTTTGCTGGTATTCCTAATGCAGGAGCGCTTGCTGGTGACGGTTTACTTCCTGTAGGAACTTATTTCTATGTCTTAAAGTATAACGACGCTCAGACTGAGGACGTAACAAGTTGGATGTATATTAATTATTAATCACGCTTTCGCGAAAGCGAATACAACTGAACATATTTTTAAAAAGAGCTTCTCGATAGAGAGGCTCTTTTTTTTGTTGCTATTTTTTCAATGAAATGATTGCAAAAGAAACGATCTATACAAAGTGTTTCAATGCTTAATCCAATTTATGTTTATAATGTCGTTAAATTAAATTTGGTATTATTTGCCAGCAAAGGAAAGTCGAGAACTAAACTCAAATGTTTTATTGAACCAGCATTAAAAACCTCTCGACTAAGCTCAACAAGACATATTTTCAAACCTGTCATTACGATGAGCGCAGCGAAGAAGTAATCTGCTGGTAATGGAGAGCAAGAGAATGTCCCACGTCGCGCGAGTTTGCAACGCGTTCGTTATAACTTAGCATTTATAATGCGCAAAGTCTTAACAAGAAATTGTTTTAAAAAAAATCAGAAAAGACTCTCCTTTTTATGATTTGGAGATGTTAGGTTAGTGAGTTGTTTATAATTACTTTTTCGCAATAGCGTATAGAAAACTTCAACAAGTCGCAAGGGTGCAATGGGTAGGTTTTGACCTGCCTTTGTCGGCAGGCAGGTTGCCCTTGAGGAGACAAGATTATCATGTCTTTATTCCCAAACCAAAGAATCCCCTATATCCAGTCCCCATTTTTCTGCAAGGCCGGCTTTGATCTCTAGTGTGTATTGTGCAGGACCAGCGCTAGGTAGTAGTGTTTCATCCATAGGCTTTGCGTTTTCGGCAAAGCTATCTATGGTTCCGTCTGCTTTAAGGTAGATAATATCTAGTGGAATCAGTGTGTTTTTCATAAAAAAAGAAAGCGGTTGTTCTTCTTGAAAAATGAATAACATAGCCTGATTATTTTTCATACTCGTGCGATACATGAGTCCAGTTTGAACATCATAATCGGTATCGGCTATTTCTAGATCTAATGTTTGAATCGTGTCTTGAGTTCCCTTTTTAATCAGGTATCCTGTCGCTTCTTTCGTAAACGTGATATCAGCATCGGTTAAGATATTTGCTTCTTTATGGCGACAGCTAGATAGAGCTGTTATTGCAAAAATAGAAATGATGATTGGATTACGCACCAGTTTCGACTTTTGGGTTTTTGAACAAGCCTTTTGGACTAAACATTAGGAAAAGCCCAATAAGTATAAAAGGTATGCTTAACAGCTGGCCTGTATTTAATCCATATTCAAGGAGTAGTTCTTGGTCTGCACTTGTTTGAGATGCTTTAATAAACTCTATAAAGAAACGTACAGTAAATAAAAGGACAAAAAACAATCCTAATAAATAACCCAGTTTATGACGTTTCTCGGTTTTCCAGTATACTAAATACAAGATGATAAAAACACCTATATAGCATATAGCTTCATATAACTGTGCAGGATGTTTAAATGGAATAGATTCTAGGACTTCTGTAAATTGTGGGTTGTTAACAATTGTTTCAATCGCTTGATCAGGATCAGTATAACCCGTTTTTTGTAATGCAGCGGCGACATGAGGATCTGAGGTGTCGCGTACAAACTTAAATCCAGCCCAGAAATCACCACTTTCTTTACCGTTAATCTCACTATTAAATAAATTACCTAATCTGACAAAGGTTCCTCCTATAGCGGTAGGGATAACGATACGATCTAGAATCCAGAACATGTGTTTTTTTAAATGCTTTCTACTATAAAAAAACATCGCGATGATAATCCCAAGTGCAGCGCCATGACTAGCCATACCTGCAAAGCCAGTCCATTTAAATGGGTCCAGTTGAAATGGTAATAAAACATGTAAAGGATCTGAGAATAGTACACTTGTTTCATAGAATAAATAATGTCCTATACGTGCGCCAACCAGACAACCTATAACCGTATACATAAATAATGGATCCAGTTTATCCAGTCCCATCTTATCGCGTATAAAAATAGGTTTAATGATATACCAGCCCAGTACAAAGGCGATCACATAAGACAAGCTATAAAAATGAATGGTAAAAAAACCAAGGTCAATTCCTTCTAACGGATTCCAAACTACCTTTAATGAATACATATACTTTTATTAGGCGGCTAAATTAAGGATTTTAGTTGTGAGCTGTATGTTTTTGTGCTGTGAGTTTTTGAGCTGTGAGTCTTTGAGTTGGTTAGTTTTTGAAGAAGGAATGAGGTATGAGGGATTCAGGATGAGGTTGTTTGTGTTTTAAATCAATAATGGATAATAAAATTCTAATGAAGTAAAAACAATGGGCAACTTTGGAGTTTGGAAAAGCTTAGCTGGCAAAGCCCCAATGTCCTGCGGGCATTACCCTACAGGTGAAAATTTGGGATTTGGAGCTTGGAGTGTTGGCATTTGAAATAAAAAATAGGCAATCTATTTTTGCATTAGCAAAAGTCAATCGGCAAACTTGAAACTTGAGCTTATTGAAGTTTAAATAACAGTCTGTTTTCAAATAATTCTGCGGCAAGCTCAGAAAGTCGCACGTTTTCCTAAAATCCTTAAATAAAAACATGATTTTGATTTTAGTTTAGATTTTATTAGTTCACTTAAACTTCAACTTAATCAGGGAACCGGATCATAACCACTGCCGCCCCATGGGTGACAACTCAGTATTCTTTTAAGCGCTAGCCAGCCACCTTTAAAAGCACCATGTTTTTTTAAAGCACCTACAGCATAGTGCGAGCAAGTAGGAGAGTACCGGCAACTTGCTGGTGTAAAAGGAGATATCGCTACTTGATAAAACCGTACGATCCATAATAGCGGATATGCGAGCAGCGAATATTTCATTATTTCACCGTATAAGTAGTGCCGTCAGCACCATCTTTTAATTGAATTCCCGCAGCTTGTAATTGATCTCTAATTTGATCACTAGTTGACCAGTCTTTATTGGCTCGAGCTTGAGTTCTTAAATCTATAATTAATTGCATAGCACCATCCAGGTGCTGCGTGTCATGAGATCCAGCTAGATTCACTGATTCAAGACCTAGTACATCATAGAAAAAGGCTTTAAAAGTGTTGTGTAATAAATCAACATCAGCAGCAGTTGCTTTTTGCTTGCCGTCGTTAATACTGTTGATCATTTTTGCACCTTCAAATAACTCAGCAATAAGAATAGGCGTGTTAAAATCATCATTCATAGCCGCATAGCAGCGATCTACCCAAGCTTGAACTTCTAGTGTGCTTTCTTTGCTGGCTGCTATCTTTTCTAGTGTTTTTAATGCTTCAGTTAATCGGTTAAAACCTTTCTCTGCCGCCAGTATAGCATCATTACTAAAGTCTAAAACACTACGGTAATGCGCTTGCATCATAAAGAAACGTACCACGCTAGGTGAAAATGCTTTTTCCATAAAATCATTATCGCCTGTAAAAAGCTCTTCTGGTAAAATAGAATTTCCGGTAGATTTAGACATTTTTTTACCGTTTAGGGTCAGCATGTTAGCATGCAACCAGTAATTTACTGGGTTGTGTCCATGTGCTGCTTCACCTTGTGCAATTTCACATTCATGATGTGGGAACTTTAAATCCATTCCACCGCCATGTATGTCAAAGGTCTCGCCTAAATATTTAGAACTCATAACCGTACATTCTAGATGCCATCCTGGGAAACCATCACCCCATGGACTAGGCCATCTCATAATGTGCGATGGGCTCGCTTTTTTCCATAACGCAAAATCCTGCGGATTCTCCTTTTCACTCTGTGCGTCTAGTGCACGAGTATTAGCAATCATGTCCTCAAGCTTGCGACCACTCAACTTGCCGTACTCATGATCTTCATTAAATTTAAGAACATTAAAATAAATAGAGCCGTTGCGCTCATAAGCATAACCATTATCTATGATCGTTTTAATGATCTCTATTTGCTCTACGATATGACCAGTAGCTGTAGGTTCAATATTAGGCGGTAAGTTGTTGAATTTTTGAAGAACCTTATGAAAATCGAGCGTGTATTGCTGGACTATTTCCATAGGTTCTAGTTTCTCAACTCGAGCTTTTTTAGAGATTTTATCTTCACCTTCATCAGCATCATCAGTAAGGTGGCCAGCATCAGTAATATTGCGCACATAGCGCACTTTATATCCTAAATGTTGCAAGTAACGATAAATCATGTCAAAGGATATGAACGTGCGACAGTTTCCTAAATGTACATTACTATAAACCGTAGGTCCACAGACATACATGCCCACAAGACCTTCATGAATAGGTTTAAAAACTTCTTTTTCTCCTGTTAAGGAATTGTATAGTTGGAGCTCGTTATCCTTATGTCGCACCATGATTTATTGATTGTTTATGCTTAAATATGTAGGGTAGCTGTTACGTTTACGCTTTCGCGAAAGCGTGGTTACCACTATCTTATAAAGAGCTATTAAAATTTAGTTTCCATCTTTATATAGTCTAGGAACTCACGGCGTACTGCTGGATCTTTAAACGCACCGCCAAATTCACCAGTTACGGTACTGCTCTCAATATCACGGATCCCGCGACTGTTCACACAAAGATGTTTTGCGTCTATCACACAGGCTACGTCTTCAGTATTCATGACTTGCTGTAGTTCTCTAACGATTTGAATGTTCAAGCGTTCTTGAACTTGTGGGCGTTTTGCATAATAGTCCACAATGCGGTTCATTTTAGAAAGTCCTACTACGCTACCGTTTGAAATATAAGCCACGTGCGCACGTCCTACGATAGGTAGTAAATGATGCTCACAAGTAGAGTAGAGAACTATGTTTTTCTCCACGAGCATCTCGCCATATTTATACTTATTATCAAAGGTTGAGGCACTAGGTTTAGCATCTGGTCGCAAACCGCCGAAGATTTCTTTTACAAACATTTTTGCCACACGGTTAGGTGTTCCCTTAAGACTATCATCAGTCATGTCCATGCCTAGTGTTTCTAGAATATGGTACACGTCTTTTTTAATGATTTCTATTTTCTCAGCATCACTTTTATCAAACGCATCTGCTCTCAAAGGTGTTTGTTCATTTGAGGATAAGTGATCGTGATCATCTATGTTATTAACTAAATCGTCTATTTTCATGTGCTTGTATGCTCTATATTCAGAGTCCTAAATTATAAAAAGCAAAGGTATGCAATACAGATGTAATAGCGATATTTAAAGGAGATTAGACTAAATAAAAGCTCTTTTACGTTAATGAGTTGTTAAGGATTTTTACCATATTTGTAAATGCAGTTTATTAATTAGAACAAGCAACTCCTAAAAGATGAAAAAAATAATAATACTAATCGTGCTTTTTGCAGGGATGTACTCCAGTGGGCAAGGGATTTTTAACATGGTAAATGATGGTGGGAATCCAGTGCGATATATAGCATGTAGTGGTTCCTTTAATGATGATGGTGGTCCTGGTTCTTATTCTAATGGCTTTAATGGAACTGCTACGATATGTCCTGGTATTAGTACAGATAGAATGCAGCTCAACTTTGTACAATTAGAGATCCTTGCAGGAGATGTTTTTACGGTTTATGATGGTGACTCTACGGCTGCTCCGGTTCTGGGTACTTATACTAATACTACCACCGCGCCAGGATTGCTGCAGGCTAGCCCTACAAATCCTACGGGTTGTCTTACCGTGCGTTTTACTTCAAATAGTAGTGGAACTGCCGCTGGATGGAGAGCTGCTATAGGTTGTTTTGATCCATGTCAAGCTATTTCTACGACTATAGTCACCACACCTGCGCCAGATGCTGATGGGATATTGAGAATTTGTCAAGGTGATACGGTAAACTTTAATGGCTCTGCTACTTTTAGTGTAGATGGAACAGGAGCAACATATGAGTGGGATTTAGGAAATGGCGGTGGATTAAATCCAGGAGCGATACAGAGTGAAACTTATGTGACTACGGGTATTTATATCGTTGATTTTGTGGTTACAGACGCTACAGGTTGTTCTGATCGAGAACAGCAAGATCTCGTTATACATGTGTCATCAGATCCTGACTTTACGGGAACTGCTGCTGCAGACAGCACGATTTGTTTTGGAGAATCTACAACTATAGATGGTATCGTTAACCCTGTAGAATTTGCCATAACACCATCGCCACCTATTACGGGACAGACCTTTTTGCCTGATGGAAGTGGAGTAAGTTATGTTACCTGTATCAATGTGGATTTATTCCCATCTGGTGCTACTGTGACAAACGCCTCTGATCTCGTAGATATTTTTGTAAATATGGAGCATTCTTATTTAGGAGATTTAGATATATCTGTCACGGCACCTAATGGTGCTACGGTCTCACTACACACTTACCCGAGTGGTGGTGGTACTTTTTTAGGAATTCCTATTGATGATACCACGTCTGGTCCTGGTTCTGGATTTGATTATGTGTTTACGGAGTCTGCTACACAAACCTGGGCGCAAACTCAGGGTAGTGTATCTACTATTCCTGCAGGAGACTATTTGCCTGTTGATCCTTATAGTACTTTTATCGGTAGCCCACTAAACGGTCAGTGGTGTATAAATATTACAGATAATTTAAGTGCAGATGACGGCTACATATTTTATTGGGGACTTAATTTTAATCCTGCGATCATACCATCAGACTTATCATTTACACCAAGCCCTACCAGTGAACAATGGTTACCTGATCCTTCTATTACAAACACTTTAGGAAACACGATAACAGTTACACCTACTACAGAAGGGATAAACTGCTTTACTTATGAGTTTGTAGATAATTTTGGTTGTACATATACTGATGTGGTTTGTATAGATGTGTTGCCAGAAATACTAAATGCTGTACCGTCAGATTTTACGATTTGTGATCCTACAGGAACTGCTGCGACTGTAGATTTAACCTCAAGAGATCTTGAAATACTGAACGGTTTAGCGGCAACAGACTTCCCTATAACATATCACCTTACTGAAGCCGATGCTGAAAATTTAGTAAATGAAATCCCTACACCTACTACTTTTACAAATACTTCAAATCCGCAGACTATTTATGCTGCCATCACAGATATTACGACCATGTGTGTGGTCGTAGAACCTTTTGATATTACGGTAGGTTCAGCAACTTTTAATACTGTGCCAGATATAGATGTATGTGATGATATTTCAAATGATGGTTTTGAAACTTTTGACTTGACTGCTCAAGAAGCAACTATTTTAGGAACACAATCTGCTTCAAACTTTATAATCACCTATCATAATTTACAAGCCGATGCCGATAATGGAATTAATGCCATTCCTAATCCGGCGACTTATGTAAATCTTCAAACTCCATCTGAAATTATTTATGTGAGAATAGAAAGTGCTACAGATGCTACATGTAATGATACTGGTAGTTTTCTTATTACTGTTTCTCCTACACCAGTAGCAAATGTTCCTATGGATATGATCGTTTGTGATGATGACTCAAATGATGAAATAGAAGTCTTTGACCTATCAACTCAAACAGCAACCATATTAGGAACTCAAAACCCAGCAGATTTTAATGTATCCTACCACAGTTCGCAGCTAGATGCAGATTCAAACACATCACCATTAAATGCCGCAGCTTATACAAATGCTGGGACTGGACCAGAAATTATCTACGTGCGTGTGGAAAGTGTCCTGAATCCAAATTGTTTTAACACGGCACAATTTAATATTCAGGTAGATCCACAAGCGATATTCAACCAGCCACAAGATTTAGAATTATGTGATGATATCAGTAACGATGGTTTTGAAACATTTGATCTAACTCAGAACGAAGGGGATATCCTAGGAACACAAAATGCTAGTGATTTTACCATTACTTACCACAATTCTCAAATGGATGCCGATATGAATACTGCAGCCATTCCTAATCCTGGTTCATATACAAATACTATCAGCCCTGTAGAAACCATTTACGTGAGAGTGACACCTAACGGAAACATGAGTTGTGCGGCAACTGGATCGTTTGATATTCAGGTAGATGTATTGCCAGTAGCAAATGTTCCTATGGATATGATCGTTTGTGATGATGACTCAAATGATGGAATAGAAGTCTTTGATCTAGCATCTCAAACAGCAACTATACTGGGAACTCAAAACCCAGCAGATTTTAATATATCCTACCACAATTCACAGGTAGATGCAGATTCAAACACATCACCATTAAATGCCGCAGCTTATACTAATGCTGGGACTGGACCAGAAACTATCTTTGTAAGAGTAGAAAATGTGCTTAATACCAGTTGTATAGCTACGACTACATTTATAGTTCAGGTAGATCCACAAGCGATATTCAACCAGCCACAAGATTTAGAATTATGCGATGATATCAGTAACGATGGTTTTGAAACATTTGATCTAACTCAGAACGAAGTAGATATCCTAGGAACACAGAATGCTGCTGATTTTACCATTACTTACCACAATTCTCAAATGGATGCTGATATGAATGCTGCGGCCATTCCTAATCCAACTAATTACACAAATGTTATAGCTACTCAAGAAACTATTTTTGTAAGGATTACACCAGTAGGTAATATGACCTGTTTTACAACGGGCACATTTACTGTTAATGTAGAAAGTAGAGCTATAGCAAATCCAGTAGGAGACATTATTTTATGTGATGATCCTTCAAATGATGGGACTGAAGTCTTTGATCTAGCATCTCAAACAGCAACCATATTAGGAACTCAAAATCCAGCCGATGTGAATATCACTTACCATAATTCACAAGCTGATGCTGATAATAATACTGGAGCGCTAGCCTTAAATTATGATAACATTAGTAGCCCAGAAATTATTTATGTGCGAGCAGAAAGTGTAAATAACACAGCGTGTTATTCAACGGTTACATTTGAACTAATATTAAATACGGCGCCAGTTATTAGTGTCGCAAATAATTTAGAGTTATGTGATGATCCTAGTGGTGATGCTACAGAGAATTTTGACCTTTCCCAGAATGACGCAGCTATTTTAAATGGTCTTAATCCAGCAGACTACTTGATAAGTTATCACACCAGTCAAGCAGATGCTGATTCTGGTACTGGAAGTGTTGCTACAAATTATGATAATACGACTTCACCAGAAACTATCTATGTAAGAGTAGAAAATATACTCACAGGTTGTGTAAATACATCAAATTTTGATTTGATTTTAAATGAAGTGCCTGCAATAGTTAATATTCCTGATTTAGAGGAATGTGATGATGATGGAGACACCATAGCTGTATTTACTTTAAATGATCGCGAGAATGATATTGTAAACGGGCAGACTGGTGTAGCTGTAACTTATTATGCTTCAGGTCTAGATGCTATGAACGACACAGCAGCACTAGATGAAAATAGTTATACAAATACCGCAAATCCGCAGGTGATTAGTTACAGGCTCACTACTTTAAGTACAGGCTGTTTCTCTATAGGAACTTTTACTATTGAAGCGGTTCCATCTCCTATAGCTGTTATGCCTATGGATGTTGAAAATTGTGATGATGGATCAGGAAACACCACGGCAGATTTAAATACGGTTACACCACAAGTTATAGGAGCTCAAACAGGTCTTACCGTAAGCTATCACGAGTCTCAAGTAGATGCAGATAATGCGGTAAATGGAGTTTCTTTAAATTATGAGTATGGTGCAAATACTACTTTATATGTAAGAGTAGAAGATGATAACACAGGCTGTGTGACCTTTACCACTGTAGATCTAATAATACTACCATTACCACAACCTAGTCTGTTGCTGCAATATGTGATTTGTATAGATACTAATGGCGTTTTGCTTAACGGTCCAGAAGTTTTAGATACTGGGCTTAATGATCTAGACTATAGCTTTGAATGGTTTTTAAATGGATCTGTAATTGCTGGAGCTACAAGTCCTATTCATAATGCAACAGAGCCAGGTGATTATGAAGTAGTTGTAACCACTATTGCTACCGGTTGTGAAAATAGTTCAACGACTAATGTAAGACAGTCTGGAATACCTACAGATTATAGCGTAGAGGTAACCACAGAGACTTATGCGGTAGATCACCAAATCATTGTTACTGCAAATGGTCCAGATGAATATTGGTTTAGGTTAGATGATGGACCTTATGTAAATAGTAGAGTGTTTAATAATGTAACGCCAGGTCTTCATACCGTAACCATAGCAGAACGTAGTGGTTGTGGAGAGATCGTAGTTGAGGTATTTGTATTCGGTTATCCAGATTATTTTACGCCTAATAATGATGGTTTTCATGATACTTGGAATATTGTAGGAGCAGATCGTTTACCAGCTACTACCTTGTATATTTATGATCGTTACGGTAAATTATTAAAGCAGCTAGATCCATCTGGACCAGGATGGGATGGAACCTATAACGGGCAGCCACTACCTAGTTCAGATTATTGGTTTACGATAGAATATGTACAAGATGGTAGAAAAGGCCAGGCAACAGGTCACTTTGCTATGAAAAGGTAATGACATTGTAACGTCAGTAAGGAGTAATGGCCTGGTATAAACTTTTTAGAGTGCGATGTAAAAAGTCGTCCTAGCTCTATATATGTAGGTTATTGTTAATCAAGTAATCTTAATGTAAGCAGTAAGATTCTTTTAAGAAACGATTTGTTTTGTATAAGTACGCTTTCGCGAAAGCGTGTCCACAAAAAGCACCATAACATTACCAAAGCGAAGAGATGACGCCATAGAAAATAAAAACGTCGTGAATTATTTTTAACGAAGCAATCTGGGCGATTTAATCGTTGTTTTTGCTATAACCTTTGAAAGCATAAAAAAACATTAGTGTCCGATTAAAGTTTTATCAATACTATAAAACCTACTGATAGCATCGCTTCATAAGATTTTTAAAAAAGTACACCTTGCTATTGAAAAGCAAAAATGATACGCTATTTATGAAATTTTAAAACTTATAAAGCACTGCAATTCAAATTCCTTAATAAAGTCTTTCGTCTTTAGTCTATCAGCGACAGCGATCTTTTGTCTTAGTCGGACACGACTATTAAAAAAAGCCATTAATACCAATTTACATTCCTAATGTCGCATATAATTCGTTTCTTTTTCGCCTATATTTCAAAATAAAATAAAACCGTAGCTTAGGCTATGCTTTAATTTTCTTTATCATCTAGTCAAAAAATAATTCAAATTAAGAATACGGCATTAGAAACATAAATTGGTA
>P_2C_Liq_1_UnCtyDRAFT_1000129_pt1 | contig 31469 bp, 35 predicted proteins | sample Pon2CUnioCityCA_2_FD_10234 | JGI IMG/M metagenome (IMG submission 10234) | reverse complement strand
GAAAGCGTGTACCGCACAGTCTCATTAATGTTGAAAAACAGCTCGTTGTGGCAGGAACTAAGAAGCGGTATGACATTATAGTTTTTAATAAAGATGGTTCTATTTACTGTCTGGTAGAGTGTAAAGCACCGCATATAAAGATAGATCAAACCGTTTTTGATCAAATCGCACGTTACAATCTAGCACTAGAATCTGAGTATTTAATGGTGACTAATGGAATGGAGCATTACTTTTGCACTATGGATTATGAGCAACAGCGCTATGCGTTTATAGAAGATTTACCAGAGCAGGTATGAAAATAGGGATCGTTATATTAAACTGGAATGGGCTTGCGTTATTAAAACGTTACTTGCCTAGCGTCGTAAAATACAGCGGTAACCACAGCCTTTATCTGGCAGATAATGCCTCAACAGACTCCTCCATAGCCTGGGTTCAAGAAAACTATCCTAGCGTGCACATCATTGCGATGGCAGAGAATAGAGGTTATGCCGGTGGTTATAACCTTGCCCTAAAAAGTGTAGAAGAAGAACTGGTTTGTTTATTAAATAATGATATAGAAGTCACAGAGGACTGGCTGTTACCTGTGATTCAGTTATTTAAACAAGATCCAGAAATTGCTGCTGCACAACCTTTATTACTGGATGATAAAAAGCGCAGCCATTTTGAATATGCTGGAGCCGCTGGTGGTTATCTCGATAGACTGGCTTATCCTTACTGTCGCGGTCGTATTTTTAATAGTATAGAAGAACATAAGAATCAGTATGCCGTTACTACAGACCTGGACTGGGCGAGTGGTGCTGCTTTTTTTGTAAAGAAAAAAGCTTTTGGAGCAGTAGGCGCTTTTGATGAGTCTTACTTTGCCCATCAAGAAGAAATAGATCTGTGCTGGAGATTGCGACACGCTGGATATCGCATAGCCATTGCGGTAGATTCTCAAGTCTATCACTTAGGCGGTGGCACACTTGACACCTTGAATCCTAAAAAGACTTATTACAATTTTAGAAACAGTCTTTTTAACATCGTTAAGAATGATCATAGCTCATCGTGGATAGGAATTATTTTCTTGCGCATGGTGCTGGATGGCATTGCAGCATGGAAATTTTTGCTCTCAGGAAAAGCAGCTCATTTTATGGCTGTTTTTAAAGCGCATATTTCGTTTTATTTAGGCTTAGGTAATGTATGGAAGCAAAGAGCCGAAGTACAACGATTCTCTAAAATTATCGTGCCTAAGTCTAAGGTGTACTCTATTGTTTATCAATATTTTGTTGAAAATAAAAAGCAATTTTTATCACTCAAATCTTCTTAATGAGAATAAAAAGCTCCTTTCCAGATTCCTGATAATTTCTTCTCATAATTTTCTGGGAGTGTAAAGGTTGAATTGTGCTTGAGTTGATTTAAAAGTAAAAGCTCCTTTCCTTGGATAAGGAAAGGTGGGCAATATGAGCAAAGCAAATATTGGTCGGAAAGGTTTGAAAAATGGATGATTATCACAGCTACCAAATCATTTCATATAAATAAAAGTGATTTTACTAAATAGGTGTTTTTCAATCTGCTATATTTTTTTGATGAAATTCTCAGGTTGAATTGACGTTAATAAAGTCTTTAGTCTATCGGCGACAGCGGTCTTTTGTCTTAGTCGCACACGACTAATTGTTAATTTATTAGAAATAATGATTTACTATTCACAAGTTTTTTAGATTACATAATAAATAACTGTTAAGCCGTTAAGTATAAAGATGTCAAATCCCTATTTTTGAATCTAAAATTAAAACAAGACATGAAAAAATTAATCGTAGTGATGTTGTGTGCAGGAACACTTTTTTCCTGCGCCTCAAAAAAAGATTTAGAAGCAGCACTGGCTAAACAGCAGTCTACTCAAGAACTATTAGATACCGCATCGGTCAAGTTAAACGCTTGCCTGTCTGATGAGAAAGTTGCTCAGGCTAAATTAAGTGCTTTACAAAGCGAAATTCAAAATTTAAGACAAAGTAACGCATCCTTACTTAATAATGTAGGTGATCTTGCTACACTTTCTAAAAAAGACGCAGAGATTCTAGAAACTTCTCTAGAACGCATTAAAGAAAAAGATTTACAAATAAAGACTCTTAATGATGCACTTACTAAAAAGGATAGTGTCACCATAGCTCTAGTAACTAGCATTAAGAGCTCGCTAGGTAACGTAAATGATGAGGATATTAACGTTAATGTGGAAAAAGGTGTAGTCTTTATTTCTATAAGTGATAAATTATTATTTTCCAGCGGTAGCGACCAGATCAGCAGTAATGCTTCTAATGTTTTAGGTAAAGTAGGAACTATTTTAAGAGATAAGGTAAACATGGATGTAATGATAGAAGGTCATACAGACAGCCAGCCTATCGCATCAGGTAAATTTAAGGATAACTGGGAATTAAGTACCGCGCGTGCAGCATCTATAACCCGTTATTTACAAGAAAATCAAGACATAGATCCAGCGAGAATGACCGCAGCAGGACGTTCTTTTTATGTCCCTATCGCCAGCAACGACACTGCCGAAGGTCGCGCAAAAAACCGTAGAACTAGAATTATTATATTACCTAAACTGGATCAGTTTTTTGATATGATCGAGTCAGGAATGGAACAAGCTAAACTAGATGCTCAAAAGAAGAACTAGTTTCTAGAATTAAGTTTTATTAGTATATCAAAAACGTCTCAGGAAACTGAGGCGTTTTTTTGTGGAAGTGATTTTTTAACCCGTCATTACGAGAAGCGATAGCGACGAAGTAATCTACAATTAAGGAACACGACCAGCAGATTGCCACGCTCTTACCTCACTCGCAATGATATTTTGAAAATTGATAATGCGACCTGTCATGCTGAATTCGTTTCATCAACTGCTGTTGATGGAAATAAGTGCTACCTACATTTCATAAGTATCACATCAGATTGCCAAATCGTTATCACTCCTCGCAATGACGTTTAAGACAACTAACTTGTGAATAAGAACTCTGCAAAGGTTAAGAAACAGCAATAATATATTGCTTCGTCATTAATAATAAGCAATAAAGAATGATTAAACCACCTGAAAGATAGCAGCACCATAAATGACAAAGCGTATAAAACGCAATAGTCCTATAATGCACCACCACTTAAAGTCATATTTTAACATACCAGCAACCAGGCTTGATATAGAAAAGGGTAGTGGTAGTAAAGCTCCTACAGCGATTAAAATACCACCCCATTTTCTAGCCATGACCAGCTGTTTAGCCATTTTAACTTCGAGATAATAATGAACACTAGGGATTTGTAGCGCTTTACGACCTATAAAATAAGCAGTCATTCCACCTAGATAAGAGAATAAAGCAAGTAAAGATAAATTTAAAATAGGAGCAGCTGTTTTTCCAGACCAGGCAATAAACAACTCTGGCGGGATAAGCCCTAAGAAAGTTTCAGAAACATAGAAAAATGCCAAAACACCATAGTCAGGTAACTCTTGTACTGCCATTTCAAGCATCTCAGGAACGGGCATCACTAAAAAATGAACTATGGCTAGTAACGCTACTACAGCCAGCACTGGTGGCATGGATTTTTTAATACTTTCTGTTACAAAAGAATAGAAACCAGTGAGCTTATAATAACGATGGGCTCTGGTAAAAGGGAACTTGCTTCTATGTCTTTTTGTGGTATGTGACATTGCACTTAAATCAAGACTACAAAATTAAACTTTTAAGTTTGAAGTGTTGTTAATAAAATGGGAAGAAAAAATTAATAGTTAAAGCCAGAAAAATGAGCTTTCAAAAGTATTAAAAAGCCCTACTTTTGCACACCTCAAAATAAAAAGCCCTTGATGAACTCTATGCCTGAAGTTAAAGTTAAATCGCTCTACGATTACCAAAAACGTGATTTAACAGAGATTTTTGACCGAATTAATAATAAATCAGACGATTATAATTTGCTATACCAGTTACCTACTGGTGGAGGAAAAACGGTGATCTTTTCTGAGATCGTAAGAAAGTATTTAAAGGAGAAAAATAAGAAGGTAGTTATTCTCACGCACCGTATTGAATTATGTAAACAAACATCTAAGATGCTTAACGGCTTTAACGTTAAGAATAAGATGATTAATTCTAAGGTAAAAGAGCTCCACGACCAGAATGAATACCAGTGTTTTGTTGCAATGGTAGAGACACTTAATAATAGGCTACAGGAAGATAAGCTAGAACTAGAAGATATAGGTCTAGTGATTATAGATGAGGCACACTATAATAGTTTTAGGAAGTTATTTAAGTATTTTGAGCACTGTTTTATCTTAGGAGTTACAGCTACTCCTTTAAGTTCTAACTTTAAGTTACCTATGAAAGATAACTATAAAGAACTTATCGTAGGAGATAGCATTACCTCACTTGTTGAACAAGGTTTTCTAGCTCAAGCTGTTACACATACTTATGATGTAGGTTTAAGTGGTCTTACCATAGGTATGAATGGAGACTATACGGTTAAATCCAGTGAGAAACTTTATATAGATACCAGCATGCAAGAAAAGCTGCTGCAATCTTATAATGAAGTTTGTAAAGGGAAAAAGACACTGATCTTTAATAATGGTATACGTACTTCCATAGAAGTAGAAGAGACCTTTAAAAGAGCTGGACTAGAAATAAGACACTTAGATAATACAAATACTAAAGAAGAACGTAAAGAGATTTTAAAATGGTTTAAAAATAAACCAGATGCTATTCTCACCTCAGTAAGTATTCTAACCACAGGATTTGATGAACCTAGTGTAGACTGTATTATTTTAAACCGTGCGACTAAATCACTTACACTGTACTATCAGATGATAGGTCGTGGTTCCCGTATTTTTAAAGATAAAAAAGAGTTCCATATAGTAGATTTAGGAAATAATGTGGCACGTTTTGGGCTTTGGAATGAGCCTGTGGACTGGCAGCAAGTATTTAGATCACCAGATTTTTATGTAGAAAACATTGTGTCTGATGAAGAGATAGAACGCAATTTCGTTTACAGAATGCCTGCCCATGTAAAAGCAGAGTTTCCTAATACCAAGGATTTTACATTTGATGTTAAAGAAGCTTACAATCGCATCACTAAAGAGAATCGCAAGTCTAAGTATGTTCTCGATGAGTCTATCGCGCAGCACGTTCAGTGGTGTGTAGAGAATAGTGAAGATGTTTTTGACGCTCGTATCCTGGCAAAATTACTTAAAGATGATATTAAGGATAGAATACGTCGTTATTCTTACTGTATCATAAATAACACAAATAACTACAAGGACTGGTTAGAAGAGGACTACTACCGTAGATTACGTGTAGCTTTACAGCAAGAGTTTGCCGGTGTAGATTCTTAGAATTACGCTTTCGCGAAAGCGTATAAACCTTACCATTTAACTTATAAAAAAAGCAGCTTTTTCTCAAAAGCTGCTTTTTTTATCAAATACTATAAAACGATTCGTTAATTTAACTGAGGCCTGTTTATTCCGTTAGCTAGTTCCCATGCGGTAACAAAAACGAGTTGTGTTCTTTTCTGATACAGTTTATACTCAATTTTATCTGCAGTATCACTGGCTTTATGATAATCTTCATGCGTGCCGTTAAAATAGAAAATGACTGGAACGTCGTTTTTTGCAAAATTATAATGGTCAGAGCGGTAATAAAATCTATTAGGATCATCCTTACCATTGTATTTATAATCTAAATCCAGTTTGATATACTTCTCATTTGCCATTTCAGATATATCATGAAGATCCTGGCTTAACATATCACTACCTATAAGGTAAATGTAATCAGATTTAGATTCACGTTCTGGATCTATGCGGCCTATCATATCTATATTAAGATTTGCAATGGTATTCTCCATAGCATAAACTGGGTTTTCTGAATAGTATTTACTGCCGTATAAACCTATTTCTTCACCGGTAACGTGCAAGAAAAGTATAGAACGTTTAGGGCCATAACCTTCATCTGCAGCATGTTTAAAAGCTTCGGCGATTTCTATGAGTGCAATGGTTCCACTACCATCATCATCAGCACCATTAAATACCTCATCATCTTCCATTCCTACATGATCTAGATGAGCTGATATAACAAGGACTTCTTCAGGTTTTTCAGTTCCTTTTATGAAGGCTAAAACGTTTTCAGAACTTAGCTCTGGTTTATTGAAATATGTCCCAGGAACGGACTGGAAGTAAGTGCCGTCTGTGTTACCGCCAGGAACATTCATAGTTTCATACTTAGATCTAATGTATTTTACTGCTTTTTTCTGGCCTGGAGAACCGGTATTGCGGCCTTCCATTTCATCACTAGCATAGAAGTATAATTGTTCTTTTAATTCTTCTAGGGTGATCGTTTTAGCATATTTCATAGCGTCTATGTTTGCATAATCGTTTGAAATAGTTAACTCGCTTTTTCCTTTATCACTATTATTTTTCTTTTTGCTAGAGCAAGAAATAAAAAGGGCAACGCTGCACAGCGCTAGAAAGGTGTGTTTCATGTTCAAAATGGTCAATGTGGGTTTGAGTTTAGTTGCGTTTTAAAATTTTATATTCTTCATAACACTCGCTGATTGCATCTAGTATTTGAAGATCATTGGCTGTTGCAATAAATGATTTAGAGTACTGACAGTTACGTAGTATGTTATCTATACTTACTTTATCCATTTGCAGCAGGTTCATAAGAGTCTCACGATCGTATTTACTTTGTAATAGGTTTCTAATTTCATCTTGTTCCTTGATCTGCCTTAACTTGCGCATGGAAGTTCCTTTTTTTCCAAAAACATTATAGAGGAAGTCTGCAGGATTAAAGATGGAACCTAGAACTTTAGTTACCGCACCTGGCTCATCACCACCAGCTTCATAAGCTTTAGGTAGGCCGCTTATACTATAACGACGATTGTTATAAATAGGAGCCTTACGAGCATCTATTTCTAGAAATCCGGTAAGTGCTACTGCTTTTAAGTCCACTTGCTCTAGGGCTATTCCTTTCTCTGTCATTGAAATGGTTACATCACCAAATTTGAGCCAGTCCTCAGTCACTTTAATGGTGATGGTTTCAAAACCTAAATAGGAAAAGAACAGCGTATCATTTACACGCGCAGGAATTTTAAATGCTCCTGTTTTATTAGTTATCGTTCCTTTAACTTGATTGAGGTTAACGATGTTTACATTGCTTATAATACTATCGTTTTTTGCGTTGAGTACTTTACCATAAACTGAGGTTATCTTTTGTATAACATCTTTGTTGCCGCTATCCTGAGCCTGTAGGCTCCATGAAGCGGTGCATAGTAAAGTTAAAAGTAGGTAAGTAATTTTTTTCATTCTAAGAGCTAAAATAATCTAACGAATTGGTTTTTAAATGGCTTTATTAATTAATTAACTTCATTCACTTAAATAAGTTATTAATTTTTTAAGTGCGATTCCACGATGGCTTATCTCACCTTTTTCTGTTAAGCTCATTTGTGCAAAAGTTTTATCAAAACCATGAGGCATAAAAATAGGGTCGTAGCCAAAACCGTCTTCACCCATGCGCTGCTCAGTAATCATGCCTTTACAAACTCCTTCAAAAATAGTTTGGCTGTGTTCCATGTCTAACGCAAACACTGTGATAAATCGTGCACTGCGGTCTTTTTTATTTTCTAGATTCTGAAGTAATAAGTTCATGTTATCCTGACTGTTCTTTTGTTCTCCAGCATAACGAGCGCTATAAACACCAGGTGCGTTATTTAAAGAAGGTACTTCTAATCCTGTATCATCGGCAAAGACGGGTAAGTTATAACGAGTTCTTATGAATTGTACTTTTTGAATCGCATTTCCTGATATGGTAGGTGATGTTTCAGGAATATCTTCATTCATTCCTATATCTTCTAGGCTTAACAATTTAATGTGTGGCGGCATCATAATTTGAACTTCTTTAAGTTTATTCTTATTATGTGTAGCAAATATGATATCCATATTAGAGTGTTTTTGAAATCTCAATTAATAAATCGGTTGCGACTTCATGTTTAATGTCTGGTCTATGCAGTTCACATTTCGTGCCGAAAAGCTTTTCTATTTTTTCATTTTCATTTTGAATAAGTTGAGCAGTAACGTACTCATCACGAGTTCCAGAAATATGAATAATTCTCTTTGCTTTTTCTTTAAAAATGCTTCCGTCTGTAGGGTTTAATTCGTTAGGAATAGAACCACTATGTAAAATTAAGGCTTTAACTTCTTTACTGTAATGTTTCAAGTAACGAGTTGCAATAGAAACGCCTTGAGAATATCCCATTAAGACTAGTCTAGGGTCATTATGAAGTTGCTCGTTTTCTAGAACAGCGTCTATGTAGTTGAGGTTGTTTTTCATTTCTTGAGTAGTATCTACTCGAGTGAGCCAGCTAGCGCCTACGTGTTTAAAGTTAGTTCCTTGATAAAATTTAGATGGAGCTTGTAAAACGATAACAGCATTTTTTGCAGCATCCATATTTTGAAAATAACGTTTAAAATAGGTGGCTAGATAGCCCAGACCGTGAAAGCAAATCCAGATATTTTCAGTATTTGCTGTAACTGGATGTAGGATCTCGTATGAATTTGTGTGTTGATAAGAGACTGTTTTTACCATAATGTGGTCTGTGTGGCTTATTTTTGGTAAAGATATGGACAAAGAACAGATACTATTGCGATGTAACGAGATATGTCGTAATACACTCATGGAAACCCTTGAGATAGATTTTATAGATGTAGGAGATGATTTTTTAACAGCTCGCATGCCTGTAACTCCACGTGTGCATCAACCTGATGGAGTCTTGCATGGTGGAGCTAGTGTTGCTCTTGCAGAATCAGTAGGTAGTGCTGCAAGCTATATGTTTTTAAATACAGCTGAGTTTGCTATACGTGGTATAGAGATTAGTGCTAACCATACAAGATCTAAAAAAGATGGTCATGTGTTTGCTACAGCTCGTTTTCTACATAAGGGTAGAACTACTCAACTATGGGAAATAAAAATTACTGATGAGCAGCAGCGATTGATTTCTATCTGTAAATTAACCACGATAGCGATTCAAAAAGAATCTTAATTTCTTAAAACCACTTCAGCTTGCGTCATAAATTATTATCACATTTACAGTCGTTATTAGATAAAGAGTTGCCATTTCTAGCTCTTAAAAAAGCTGGTCAACACCAAGTGCAAGTGATCTCTCAAAAGGATCAAATCTTGCACAAATCGCCGTATAAGAATTTGTCTTATGGTGTTTTTTCAAAATTTCATAATGATAATAATGCGGTTTATATCATTAATCATAAAGAGTTGAACTTCAAATGGAATGCTAGAGTTATAGATAAGTCTAGTAAAGAATTAATAGTGCCAGAGAATGGCAAAGAGGAGTATCTCCAGCTTTTTGAAAATGGAATGAAAGAACTTCAAAAAGGAAATTTAAAAAAGGTTGTACTGTCTAGAAAACAGGAATTCCTTAAGAAGGATACAGACTTAAATATCTTTGAAAGATTACTAGATACTTATCCTACTGCAAATGGTTATTTCTTTTATCATCCACAAGTAGGAACATGGACTGGTGCCACACCAGAGCTGTTACTTGAAGTTGAAAAAGAAGGTTTAACAACATTCCAGTCAGGTACAAATTCTATTCCGGTACAAGTTTTTACCATGTCACTGGCTGGAACGGCTATTGATGATGGTAGTAGTACTTACAACTGGGGAGAAAAAGAAAAGGAAGAACAACGACTTGTTACAGATGATATTATAAATAAATTCCGATCTGCAGGAGTGATTTCAATTCAAGAGAGCGATTTAGAAACCGTTAAAGCAGGTCATTTACTGCATTTGCAAACTATTATTAAGGGTACATCAAGTACAAAAGATGTAGACGCTGTATTAACCCAACTACATCCTACACCAGCAGTTTGTGGCTTACCGCGTGATAAAGCGATGCAGTTCATATTAGATAATGAAAACTATGATCGCAGTTATTACACTGGTTTTATAGGAATGGTGCATGGAGCTCAACGTAATTACTACGTTAACCTCAGGTGCATGCAACTGTTCAAAGAAAAAGCAATTATCTATGTAGGTGGTGGCGTTACTGCAAAAAGTGATGGTGAGTTAGAGTATCAAGAAACCATGGCAAAGTTAAATACCATGTACAGGCTGTTATAAAACATTTTTAGACATAAAAAATCTTCCTTAACTTGATGATGTCTCCTATATTACTTAGCATATTCCTTTGTCCTTTTCATGCTGATTTATTTTTAAAATACGACAAATACATTCTTTCTTTTTCACTTTAAATAGGTCGATGGCTCACTTCTATGCACAGAAATGTTGGGCTATTTCATTGTTCTTTTTGGTATAATTTTATAAAGAAATAGCAACTTATAAAATTGTGCTTTTAAAAGGAGTAGTGGAAAAAGTATTTACAAACTGTTTTTTTGTCATTCATTTAGCAATTCTTATTTGATGATTGCTTAGGGCTAAGTTACCTTTGTTGTGATGATTTCAGATATTATACAAGCGCAGCAAGTCGTACTTCTCTTTAAGCAAAGAGCTGTGCAACATATTGTAATTTCTCCTGGATCTAGAAATGCGCCTTTAACCTTAAGCTTTTCAGAAGATCCCTTTTTTACCTGTTATAGTATTGTAGATGAGCGCTGTGCGGCACATTTTGCACTCGGTATAGCTCAACAATTAAAAGAGCCAGTAGCAGTGGTTTGCACCAGTGGTAGTGCACTTTTAAATTATTACCCAGCAGTGACTGAGGCATATTATAGTGAGATACCGCTTATCGTGCTCAGTGCTGACCGGCCACCACATAAAATAGATATAGGTGATGGACAGACTATAAAACAGCAACACGTCTATGCTAATCATATTATTTATGATACCCAATTAGAAATGATAGAAAAGCTAGATGATCTAGAAGCTATCACAACTAATGAGCGACTGATTCATAAAGCCATAACAGCTAGTGTTTCACAAAATGGACCTGTTCATATAAATGTTCCTTTTGAAGAACCACTTTATAACATTATAGAAAAGGCTATTATACAACCTTCTCAAACTTCAATTAAAGAAAATGAAGTAGCTTCTATCCCTCAAAAATTTCAAGAACAATGGGGTAAAGCTGGTCGCAAACTCATTATTTTATCTACCTTAAATCCTAACGTACTTTCAAAAGAAGATCTCGATTTATTAACTGCAGATCCAGCAGTTTTAATCATGAGTGAGGTAAGCTGTAATATTAATCATGATAATGTGATATGGGGAATAGATACCTTAATCGCTCCCATAGAAAAGGATCCTGAAACCATCGCATACTTACAGCCTGACATGGTTATAACCATAGGCGGTATGATTGTTTCTAAAAAGATCAAGCAGTTCTTACGCAAATTTGAACCGCAACACCATTATCACATAGGACATCGTAGAGCTTATGATACCTTTTTTAAATTATCTGGTCATATTAAAATGAACCCTTCAACTTGGGTAGCACAGTTAGAGCCATCTACAGGAAATAGTGATTATGGCGCATACTGGTTGGCGTTTTTTAAAACCTACGTAGAAAAACGCGTCTCTTATTTACATAATATGCCTTGGAGTGATTTTAAGGCCTTTAAACTCTTATTTGAGCAATTGCCTAACGATATCGTTTTACAACTGGGAAATAGCAGTACGATAAGGTATGCGCAGTTATTCCCTATGAATGCAACGCATGCTATTTTTTCTAATCGTGGAACCAGTGGTATAGATGGATGTACCAGCACCGCAATAGGAGCCGCAGTGGCAGGCTCAAAACCTACTGTGTTCATTACAGGAGATTTGAGTTTTTTCTATGATAGTAATGCTTTGTGGAACAATTATATACCATCAAGCTTTAAGATCATAGTCATCAATAATAGCGGTGGTGGTATTTTTAGAATCCTACCAGGTGATAAAGAGAATCATAATTTCCAGACTTATTTTGAAACCACTCACCAGCTAGATGCCAGTCATTTATGTGCCATGCATGGTGTAGATTACCATAGGGTAGATGAGGAACACGCTTTCGCGAAAGCGTATAAAACCTTTATAGAAGATAATTCAAAACCCCAATTATTAGAAGTTTTTACACCTAGACTGGAAAATGATACCGTTCTTCTAGACTACTTTAAATTCTTAAAATAGAATTTTAGCCTTTTCTTTTAATTCTTACTTTTAGAATTATAACTGTAAAAAATCATATAATGAGTAAATTAGAAGAAAGAGTAGAAAAGTACATTACAGCTTACAAGGAAAAAGTAGGAGGAAAGTTAGATGAAGAGTTACTAAGAAAAGTAACAAAAGGTTTAGGTCCATCTATTTATAATAAAGATGCAGAGACTGTAAGTGCTGAAGCTTCAGAAATGCAACGTGTGGTAGATAACTACCTGGTAAAGAAGTTAGGTCTATCTGGAGATAACTTAATGGAATCAGTAGAGGCTGTTATGGAAAAGTATGGTAAGAGTGAACGCGCTAAGTATCGCGCTTGTATCTATTACATGCTTTGTGTACATCACGGTAAAGAGGCCGTTTATAACTAGAATCTTTTATATATACTAGAAATCCCAATGTGAGAGCATTGGGATTTTTTTGTGACTTATTTCCACTAAGGAATAATACCAGTTTATGTTCATTAAGACTTTATAAATTCAATTTAGTATAAATTATGTTTTAAAGTTTTACTTCTCCACAGCTGCTACTTCTTCAACAGTAACCATATCGCCGCTATTCCAGGTTTGAATGGTGTAGTTCATCACATCGGCTATTTCTTGATCATCTAGACCTAGTGAGAGCATGATGTTATCATAAGGTTTACCATTTACTTTAATCGGTCCTTTTAAACCATATTTAATAGCGTGAATACTTTTTGTGCGTTTATCAGTTAACCAGTTAGATGGATTAAGAGGTGGAAAAGCACCTGCGACTCCTTTACCACTAGTCATGTGGCAGCTCACGCAGTTATCACTATAAATTTCTTTTCCGCGAGCAACGCTTATTTGCAGTGGTGTTTTTTGAACCTCTTTTACAGGTTTAGATGTGGTAACGGTTTCTTTTTTAGATTCTCCACAGCTGGTAACTACGATAGCAATGATAAATAGGAGTAATGGTCTCATTTTATAGTTTTATGAGAATTAAAAATACGAAGGAGTTTTGAATACTAAATAGCTTTTGTGTTATTTATAGTGTTCTGGACTTGCAGTTAATGGCTTATAAGTTCTTTATCGCATCTATCTTATAACGATTTGTATTTTAAATGTCCTATAGAAAAGTGACTAGTTAGCCTTTTAAGGTAATGATAGCTGTTCACTTTATTGAAAACCTATGAGGCATCAATTTGCTCCCATAATTTCTCACTAGACAGTCTATAAGTACCTACAAATTCCCAGTTACATTCTGCTGGAGCGATGACCGATAAGAAATGGTTACGGTCTTTTCCTAAATAGAGATGATAAGTTTCACCTACTATAGGTTCAAAGGAGAATTTTGCACCATAAACCAGTTGATTATCCTCATATTTTTTAACCATGGCATCATATTCAGCTTTCAGTTGGTCAAATTGTGATTTGATCTCATGGTTGACTTTATTAATATTAGTCTGTTTCCATGAGGTGATATCTGGAGTGGTAATTTTAGGAGCAGCAACACCACTAGAATAAGGAAGTAAAGAGGCATTATAGGTGCCGCTTTCTTCATCATAAACTACATAATCTGGTTTTTTATTCTCACTCATGTGCCAAATTTACAACTTGCAAATTTGTTTTGTACAACATTAACATCATTTTCTTAAACAAAAAATCGAGATAGATGCGCCTATCTCGATTTAAGTAATACATCAATTCCCTACAATCTTTGAATTACATGATAAATATATACTATACTGCCTTTTTCCATCACATGCATTTGCTTTAACGTAGTTCTGAATTCATCAATGGTCTGTCTGAGTAGATGAATGGTTTTTGAAACCGCTTTCGCGAAAGCGTAACAAAACAAACCGCTGGACTACTAATAGAATATGATAAATGAAATCAACTATATAGACTTTGAACCTGAGGTAATTACCAAAAGTTTCTGGAAGGGAAATGAATATGAATCTACTAAAGAGGTTCTTGAACGGGTTAATGAATGGATCCGTAAGAATTATAACTCTAAAATAATTAATGTAGAGACCATGCTCATGCCTAATATGAGGTACAATAAAAAGAATTCAAATACCAAAACAATCAATATGAGCGGTGGTTATGTTTATATGATTGAGGTCGTGAGAGTATGGTATAAATAGGATAGGGCTTATATTTGTTTAAAAATTAGAATTATGTCCATAGACTGGAAAACTGCCATAGAATTTGAAGATATTACTTATAAGAAGTGCAATGGTATAGCCCGTATCGCTTTTAATAGGCCAGAAGTGCGCAATGCATTCAGACCTAAAACAGTGGCCGAACTTATTAAAGCTTTTTATGATGCTCAAGAAGACCTATCGATAGGTGTTGTGATTCTTACTGGAGAAGGACCATCACAAAAAGATGGTGGCTGGGCGTTTTGCAGCGGTGGTGATCAAAATGCGCGTGGAAATGATGGGTATAAAGATGATTCTGGAACAGGTAGGTTGAATATTTTAGAAGTGCAACGCATGATCCGTTTCATGCCCAAAGTTGTAATTTGTGCCGTTCCAGGATGGGCAGTAGGTGGTGGACACAGTTTACATGTCGTATGTGATATGACTATAGCCAGTAAAGAGCATGGTGTTTTTAAACAAACAGATACTGATGTAGCAAGTGTAGATGCTGGTTACGGAAGTGCTTATCTAGCTAAAATGGTAGGTCAGAAAAAAGCTCGTGAGATTTTCTTTCTAGGTAGAATCTACAGTGCTCAAGAGGCTATGGATATGGGAATGGTAAACGCTGTAGTACCACATGAGGAACTGGATCAAACAGCTTATGATTGGGGACAGGAAATTCTTAAAAAATCACCTATTGCCATAAAAATGGCCAAATTTGCCATGAACGCCACAGATGATGGTATGGTAGGACAGCAAGTGTTTGCTGGAGAAATGACACGCTTGATCTATATGACTGATGAGGCGCGTGAAGGTAGAGAAGCATTCCTAGAAAAACGTAAACCTAACTGGGGAACAGATCGTTATATACCATAATTTCTTAATTACCACTCTTAAAATTTAAGGTGATATCGTTTTCAAAGAATATATAAAGATGTGTTTTTCACCTATGGATTGCAGTAATCACAATACATGGGTTCCTCTTTTGTTTTTTCATTAGGATACATTTCTTCTGTAATAAATTTACATTTATTACAGGTATATATATAACTTAATATGGAATTTGTGGGTAGACCACATAAATTGCATTTGAGCCCTTTTTTTGCATCTGTAACCGCAAAACCTGGCGTTTCACACTGAGGACATAAGGAATTTATCTTTTTTACAAGCTTTATAGCAGCCTGCTTAATGACCTTCATACGGCTAGGGTTGTGCATTGCTCGCATATCTGTTTCAATATAGGTGCTGCCGCATTCTTTAAAGGTTTTATGAAATGCTGTTTTTAATTCTTCTTCATTTTTAAGTCCTTTAACTATTCCTTTGATGTCGTTTTTTGATTTACGAAGTATGAGCCCGTGTGTTGGAAATTTTGTCAATTTAGCAAACTCGAGTAGCTCATGTTCATTATTAATTTCCCCACCATTAAAATTAGTCTCTAAACTTATTTCTCTTACAATAATTTCTAAGTCGTTTGCTTTGTCGATAAGAATTAAAAACTCATCATCAGCATTTGCAAAATAGATAGAAGGATGAGGACCAAAAGATCCTTCACTTGCAACTCCTAAATCGCAGTTGCTTAACTCCATCGCTTTTAAGCATTTTTCCCTTACTGTGGCTATAGGATCTTTTTTTCTGTCTACTTCTCCCGTAAAAGTACCCAGTGAATCTGTATCAAAAGACTCTGGAAGGAAACATTTTACACCTAATTCAAGTTCTAATATAGGTGCAATTACTTTTTCCTTTTTGTGTTTAGTCGCTATTACTAGGTTTCTGCCTTGAAACATATGTTGTGCATGTTTGCAGTAGTTTAGTTATTGCTAAACTCGATGGCTAATCCATTTGTTTTCTCATCCCAGTGACCATTATCATAAACTAAATTACCATTAACAAATGTTTGATAAATTTTAGTTTGAAAAGTTGTTCCTTCTAATGGTGACCATCCACATTTATAATAAAGATTCTCTTTAGATACGATCCATTTACTGTTTAAATCCACTAGGGTTAAATCTGCATAATAGCCTTCTCTTATAAAACCTCTTTTAGTCATATTATAAAGAATAGCTGGGTTATGGCACATTTTTTCTACTATTTTTTCTAGGGAAATGAGGTCTTGTTTATAAAACTCTAACATACAATTTAATGTATGCTGTACCATAGGTGCTCCTGACATGGATTTAAAATAGGTCTGTTGTTTTTCATCTATTGTATGTGGAGCATGGTCTGTGGTAATAATGTCGATTCTATCGTCAAGTAGTGCTTTCATTAAGCCCTGTTTATCTTTTTCACTTTTTATTGCAGGATTCCACTTGATAAGCATGCCTAATCGATCATAATCTTTATCTGAAAACCAAAGGTGATGCACAGATACTTCTGTGGTTATTTTTTTCTGTTCTAAAGGAATATCATTTCTAAATAGATGCGTTTCCGCTTCAGTTGTTAGGTGTAAAATATGCAATCGTGCATTATGTTTTTGGGCTAGGTGTATAGCTCGTTCTGTAGATTCATAGCAACCTCTGGTGTTTCTAATAACAGGATGTAGTTTTGCAGGAATATCTTCACCATATTTTTCTCTAAAAATTCTTTCATTTTCTTCTACAATTTCTTCTTTCTCTGAATGAATGGCTATGATGGATTTACAGTTTGAAAATAATTTTTCCATTTTCTCAGGACTATCAGCTAGTAAGTTGCCCTTTTTTGTGAAATATAAACCGTCATCTGATACACCTATAAATTGCTGGGTATTTATTTTTATTACCTCGTCTATATTATCGCCGTTTACGCCAAGAAAAAAGGAGTAATTTGCTAAGGATTTCTTTGATGCAATCTCATATTTTTCTTCTAGACTTTCTACGGTTAAAATATTTGGAACTGTATTAGGCATATCGATAAAAGAAGTAACGCCACCAGCTATAGCAGCCTTACTTTCAGTGTATAAATCACCCTTATGAGTAAGTCCTGGATCTCTAAAATGAACCTGACCATCTATAATACCTGGGAAAAGGTGTTTTCCTGTTCCATCCACTAGTTTATAATCTGGTTGAATATTAATATTCCCGATTTTTTCAATGAGCCCGTCTTTTAAAAGTACGTCAGCGATAAATAATTTTCCTTCATTTACAATTGTTGAATTCTTAATTAATATGCTTTCTTCCATTCTTCTATTTCTGTTAAGATTGTTTGCTATTTACTTGATCATTAAGGGATTTAATGAACCCTGCTTTTGGGCTATCAAGATAATAAATTAAAAAGCAATAGTGGCACATGTGGACCATTAGTCTCCTTAAACAATGTTTTGCTATCGCAACATCGGGAAGGCCTTATGATGAAACTCACGTTTCAGTGTTGCCTCGATAACTAGAAGATTATAGTAATAAAAAAGGCTCTAGAATCTAATGAATGAATCTACGAGCCTAGAATTATAGTGTCTCAAATTAATGAAGAAAAGTTTTGTTTTTTACCTCAGTTCTTTGCTGTAAAACGTACTTTATCCTATGTTGTGAGTTCTACCTTTTAGTTTTCGATTATTAAAATCAGAAACTCTTGTTTGGTCTTGTTTAGTTAATATAAAATATACCACAAATGGAAGTCCAAAAGCTAAAATTACATATTCGCTATCACTAAAAAACAGGAAATATAATGTTATTATTACTAACAATAAAACTCCTAATGCAACAATCAAATATGGCATATTAGAACGTTTGGCAAATAATTCATCAACGTGAAATTCGGTATTTGTTCCGCAGTTTTTGCAATTCATTTTTTTCGTTTCTCCGTCTTGCATTGCAAATTCAACTCGCGTATGTGCATTAGTTCGGTATCCAATTTCGTTTTTGCAACTTTTACATTTTCCGTAAACCTTCATTTTAAGCGTAATTTTGGGTTGTATGTTTTATAACGGTAAAGGTATAAGACGAGTGAGTCGTTTTAACTGGTACTCGCTATATCTTTGGTTATTACATTGTCTGAGTAAAAACACAGAACTTTTCTTACATCACAGCCTCGCAATAAGCTTTTAAAATGTTTGATTTGCTTTATATGATGTTCTTGCCAGTTGTACAGAACTATTTGTTAAGGATAACATCCTATAATCCCGAACTAAATCCATGTGATCAAATATGGTAATACATCACAAACACCTTTAAAAGTAAAAGATTTCAAACCTTCAAGGAACTCAAAAACGGTCTGTATCATACAGTAATCGCTATGAGTGCACATACTATAATATTTATAATAGGTAATCACCATTATTTAAAGCCATTTATAACTACTTTTGAAAACTAAATGGGTATAAAATACCTTTGCAACATGAGAAAAAAGCTCTTTAAAATACTAGCCCAGGTTAATAAAGCTATTATGCCCAGCTTTACAAAACGTAGATTAGATCTCAGTAAAGCCAGTAAATGGCAAATGATGATCTTCGGTTATAGGTTATGGGTCACTAAAAACGCACTAGATTAATGTTTATTTCTATCACAGACCAGTGTTACCGTACGGTAGCGTTAAATGAGCGTCCATTGCGCATCATATCTTTGGTTCCATCCCAAACAGAGCTATTAGTAGATTTAGGACTGGAGGAACATCTGGTGGGAATTACTAGATTTTGTGATTTTCCGGTAGGTTTAAAAGATCGTATAGCAATTATGGGCGGCACTAAAAAGGTAGTCATGTCTAGACTGCTAGAGGCACAGCCTGATTTAATTATTTGTAATAAAGAGGAGAATACTAAAGAAATCGTGCTGGCCTGTCAGGAAATCGCTCCTACTTATGTCTCTGATATTGCAAGCCTAGAAGATTCTCTAGAAATGATAGCCGATCTAGGGAAACTCACAGGAACTTCTTTTAAGGCAAAATCATTGATAAATACGATCAAAATAAATTTTAATCATTTTGAAAAACAAAAAGTGGTTTCTCAAAATGCCTTATACCTGATATGGAAAGAGCCTTACATGACCATAGGTAATGATACTTTTATTCATGATATGATGCAGCATGCAGGCTTTATGAATATTATGGAGCCATTTACTCGTTATCCAGAGCTTACATTAGATAACATCGTGAACCTAGAGCCAGAGGTGATTCTGTTTTCCTCAGAGCCTTATGCTTTTAGTGAAGCAGATAGGGTGGAGCTGGAACACGCTTTCGCGAAAGCGGAATTAAAACAGCCTATTTATTTAAATGTAGATGGATCTTACTTCTCCTGGTATGGAAGCAGGCTCAAAGACGCGCCTGAATATTTTAAGACTTTATAAATTCAATCGGGTATAAAGCATAAGTGCTAAAATTAGTCTTGGAGCGCAAATACACGTTGTAATAAATCTGTTCCACGAGAAGAAACTTTACTACGTATTTGAGTTTCTTCTTGAGCTATCATTTTAAAAACACCTTCAAGTGCTTTTTGTGTCACGTAGTCTGTTAAATCTGGATTTACATCACTGGTTAATGGTAGAGCGTTATATTTAGTTATAGCACCAGACCATAGCTTTGTTGCGCCTACTTCACCCAGCTTGTTATTAATAATAGGGCTGAATTTAGCATACAGTGCTTGCTGAGTTGAGTTCTCGAGATAAGTCGTTGCAGCGCGCTGGTCACCTAGTAAAATTTGTTTTGCATCATTAAAAGAAATGCCTTTAACTGCATCTACAAAAATAGGTAAGGCTTCTTTGGTAGCATCTTCGGCAGCTCTGTTCAGTAGTTTTAAGCCTTCGTCAGCAACACCAGATAATCCTATTTTGCGTAGACCGTTATCTACTTTTTGAAGTTCTTCTGGTAGTACTATCTTAACGAGTTCATTTTTATAGAATCCGTCTTTGGCCATGAGTTTAGATACCTCTTTATTGATTCCTTGATCTAGTGCTTGCTTTAATCCCATACCTATGTCTGCTTGAGAAAGAACGCCACTGCTACTTTGAGGTAAGTTATTAACGATCTCGTTGAGACTACCACAGCTGTTAAAGATGAATACTAGTGTGAATAGAAATATTACTTTTTTCATGTTGAATTTTTTTACAAAGATATCGCAAATAGCAGTGTTGAAATACTTCAGGTATGGTATAAATTTTGATCATCTTAAAACTTAATACTGATCGTCATGAAACTAATTATTAAGTTAATAGTCTTTTCTCTTTTGCTCACAAGTTGTTATACCACTAAAGGGCTCAGTAATAAGATTTCTCAAAACCCTATGAGTTTAAATGCAACGATATTAACGGGATTATATGAAAACAGAATTCTAGGAGACGAGGAGAATAGTTTATGGAACGACTTATGTATTCATAATCCTGATAAAAAGCAAAATATAGCGCAGGGCAATCAGGTCTTTATTTCTTATACTGAGGAGCGTTCTATTATGGCAGAACTTTATCAAGATAATGTGTTACTCGATACCATGGTCTTAAAAGGGAAACCAAAGGAAAAGTTTTTTGTGATTAGAAAAGGAAGTCACTTTTTTACCTTGGTGTTTATTACTTCTATTCAAACTAAAAAGACCATTATAGGTAATGACGCAAATGCAGACCTACTTATTGCGCAAGGGATTTCTCATAGTACTATGTTCCTAGAAGATGAGGTAGATAATGATGATGAGGTGATTACAGGTGTTTATATGAGAAGAGGCGATACGAGACCGCAGCGCGGTACTTTAAAAGCGTCAAACTAGATCCCTTATTTTTTACACAAAAAAAGAACACCTGATTCTTAGAATCAGGTGTTCTTAATTGATCTCAATTCATCGTTTATTAAGACAACATCTAAAATACAAATAGGTATAAAAGGTTGACTTTAATTATAAGTTCAATCTGTATATCGCGTCAAAACCAAAGTAAAGACTACTGTCAAATTCATTATTTAATCGCGCGCGATCATCACCATTAACCTGGATAGTGAGTATTTGTGCGCCCACACGATCACCTGAGTTATAAAGACCATAGTCTGTAGTGTCTAGACCAGCTTTGGCTCTTAATATAAGTTTGTCATCCATTAATGAATATGAGGCATATAAACCACCACGTATAGACTCTTCTTGAACGTAACGATTAGTTAATCCTAAATTATAAGATTTTATAGAAGTACGTAGGTCAGCTCCTAGGCTGAATTTTTTAGTGATGTTGTAATTTGCTTCCATACGTATAGGGAAGGCAGCGTCTATGTAGAATTTATTGTTAGGTGTTCTGTAATATACACCTAATAAAGGAGTGATTATGGTACCAAACTCTTCTGAGGAGCTGTAAATACCATATTTAGTTCTAAATCTGTTTTTATGTCTGTATTCTAGTAGGGCTATAGCACCTATTTGAAAATCGGCGTTTGCAACTTCTGCGCCTAAGTTTGAGGCTATCTTAGGTAATAATAAATAAGTTCCTGTCCATTTTCTAGAATGGTAAACTTTTGCTCCTAGGTTTAAGCGAGTCATGATAAGGTTCTCTCTATTCAAGCCATTGCTCAGAACCATACTGGTATTTTCAGCAGTTAGACCTGTAATTAGAATCGTTTTATCGTTAATAGGAGTAGGAAGTAGAAATTCTAAATTTACATTGGTAATATTAGTTTCGTGAGTTTGTTCTAAATCTTCTAGAGTAGTGTTAGATACATTCAAACGAGCGATGTCTAAATAGTTCTGGGCAGATGTAATGCTTAAACCGCAAACTAAAAGTACTAAGAGTATATTGTTTTTCATAATTAAGGATATGTCATTGAAAAGTAAAAATATTAAATAAACCACAATAATAGGTCATAAAAATTCATGTTCATACAATTATACCAAATTGAATTTATAAAGTCTTAATAAATAGTTTCTTTTTTACTTACTTTTTACTTAACATTATTTCTGTAGTTATGGCTATGTCTGTGTTTTTTGCCTCGTACTTTAAAATTTAAATTAAAAATCTTTAGACTATTTAATTATTCCTTTTGGTACTATTACCTTTTTGATATCTTTTTAAGGCATAAAAAAACACCTTATCATGCGGTGATGTAAGGTGTTTATTAAAAATAGGAGGTATGCTACTGGTCTATAGAGCCCATTACTTTTTTGGCAAAAGCATTGGCAGCTTCTACGCCACTCATTCCTTGATTTACATTTGCATGTACTTCTAGTGCTCCACAAATATTTGTAATCAACTCTCCGACTACGTCCATTTCTTCTTCAGTAACGGCTCTATGTTCAGAGAAGTGTTCTAGAACTTCAAGAGTTGCTTCTAGTTGTTCTGGAGTAGTGCCTTTTTGAAGGTGTCTAATTATTGGTAACTTCATGAACTAGTTCTTTAAGGTTCTCAAATTTGTTAGTTTGTACTTGATTTACAAAAGCACCATTTTTAAAGGTTGCAAAAGTTGGTAAATTATCTACCGTCGCCATTTTGCGTGACTCAGGGAACTTCTCAGCATCTACTAGTAAAAACGTTGCGTTTTCGTTTTCGGCAGCAAGTTTTTTGAATTTAGGCTTCATTAAGCGGCAGTTTCCACACCAGCTAGCCATATATTGAACTACTACGGTATCGTTATTTGCAACGATTTCCTGCAGGTTATCTTGATCTAAAGTTTGCATGTGATACTATTTTAAAGAAGAAACACAACCATAGGGTTTACGTGAAACCTCAAGGTTGTGTTTCTATGGATTAACAATAATTAGTTCTGAGAAAGGTAAGCAGCAGTTCCTTTGCGGTCTGCGCTCATAGCGTCTTTACCTTCTTCCCAGTTTGCTGGACATACTTCACCATTCTTTTGAACGTGAGCATAAGCGTCTATTAATCTTAAGAATTCGTTTACGTTACGACCTACAGGCATGTGGTTTACACCTTCATGGAATACAGTACCTTCTTCATCAATAAGGTATGTAGCACGGTAAGTTACATTATCACCTTTAAGAAGGTAACCTTCTAAGTCATCGTTGTATTCTTCTTCTATATCTAATATATCGAGCATGTTTGCAAGATTGCGATTAGAATCTGCAAGGATAGGATAAGTCACACCTTCAATACCACCATCATCTTTAGGAGTGTTTAACCATGCAAAGTGTACCTCTGGAGTATCACAAGAAGCACCTATTACCATGGTGTTTCTTTTTTCAAATTCTCCTAGAGCAGCTTGAAATGCATGCAGCTCTGTAGGACAAACAAATGTAAAATCCTTAGGATACCAGAAAAGAAGTACCTTCTTGTTGTTGTTTTTTGCCTCTTCAAGAACGTTCAGCTTGAACGTATCTCCCATTTCATTCATTGCATCTACTTGGATACTTGGAAATTTTCTTCCTACTATTGCCATTGTAATTTGTTTTAAATTGTATTGTTTTTCAGATTACAAAAATACATTACAATGGCTATTTTTGAGAAGGTTTCACAATCTTATAACTTAATGATGTTATAGAGGTTTCTTATAAAGTGTATTCAATAGAATAGTATTTTCTTATTTTGAACACCTATTCCTCAGCAGGTTTGATCTCGCTTGTTTTTTCTGTGGTAGTAGCCGCATAGTTAAAACCGCTGTTCCACCATTCTGTCATTTTAGACTTATTAAAAATGAGCGAGTTAGTAACTCTGTAATTATTATAAAATTAAGATAGATGGTAACACTTAAATTTTTGTAACAGTCTTCTTTTTACAAGGACATTACTAATTATAAAATGTTGATTACTGGTTTTATAAACATAAACCGATCATGAAAAACTGCTCTGATATTAATCTTCTCCTACCGTAGCAAGAGACGGTTCTTTTACAACCAGCTGTCTTATTTTAATACTCAACGCAGCAAAAATTAAGGTGGTTATGGGAGATAACCAACTAAAAATGGCATAAACAAAATAATCTGCCACACTTACTCCTAGAGTACCGCTATGATAAGCTCCACAAGTATTCCACGGTATTAAAACAGACGTAACAGTCCCAGAATCTTCTAGTGTTCTAGAAAGATTCTCTGGTGCTAGTCCTTTTTCGCGATAAGCTTTCTCATACATCTTACCAGGTACAACCAGGGCAAGATACTGATCACTTGCAGTAACGTTAATCGCTAGACAACTAGCTACCGTACTAAAGAACAACCCAAAAGTACTGCTAAACATGTTTAACAAACTTTTTGAAATTCTACTCAATGCACCTATCGCATCCATCACACCACCAAAAACCATGGCGCAAATAATGAGCCATATCGTTCCTAGCATAGATTCCATTCCTTTCCCTTCAAAAAGCCCAGCGAGTTCCTCAACAATCTGCTGATTATCAGAAACTGGTGCTACTGCTGTTTTTACGGTGATAGAATTCATGATCCCTTTATAGGCAGCCTCAAAGCTCCATTCTTTAAGTCCTGAAACACTTAAAACTAAATCGGGTTGAAAAATTAATGCAAATACTGCTGCTAACAAGGTCCCGATTAATAATGCAATTAAAGGAGAAATCTTCTTTACGATCATAGCAATAACTGCAATCGGAACTAAAAACAACCATGGTGTAGTATTAAAAGTAGCGTCTATCGCAGCTTGATATTCTGAGACATCAGCAACACCAGTGGTGTCGTTTGTAAAACCTAGAATAATGAAAAAGATGAGTGTTACTATAATAGTAGGAACCGTGGTGTAAGTCATGTATTTAATGTGCGTGAATAAATCTGTTCCAGCCATAGCCGGAGCAAGGTTAGTAGTATCACTAAGCGGACTTAATTTATCACCAAAATAAGCGCCACTCAGCACAGCACCAGCAGTCATTCCTGGACTTATTCCCAGCGCTCCAGCGATTCCTATTAATGCTATACCTACGGTAGCACTAGTGGTCCAGCTACTACCTGTAGCTACTGATATAACAGCACAAATAACCACACAAGCTGCCAGAAAAATAGTCGGGTTTAATATGTCCAGTCCATAATAAATCATTGTAGGGATAATACCGCTCACAAGCCAGGTTCCTGCGAGCGCGCCTACCATTAATAATATAAGAATAGCACCAGTGGTGGACTTTAAATTTTGAGCCACTTCCTCGATCATGGATTTATAAGATACTTTATTTTTAAAACCTACTATAGCAGCCACTGCACCACCTAGAATAAGAATAAACTGATTAGTTCCACCTAGCGCGCTATCTCCAAAAACAAATACATTATAAGCCAGCATAGCTATTAAAGCCACCACAGGAATAAGCGCTTCCCAGATGCTAAGCTTATAATTTATAATAATTTTTTCGTCCTCTTGGTTGATATTTTGGCTTTCCATGTAATTTTTTATCGGTTTGTAATGTTACGATTTTGAAAACGCCTTTGCAAGTTCTTGTTTATCTGTGAATGTATTTATGGAGCAATTTTTTCTCGTATCCTAGCTTTCGCGAAAGCGTATATAACAGCTCTAACAAGGGTTTAAATAGTCTAAATAGAATGTTATCTACCTGTGTGTCTCCCCATTTGAGTAAAATAATGGCATAAAAAGGATTGAACGGAATCTGGTTCTTGCCAATGGTTTTCCCATCACTCACGAGTCCAAAAAGTGCTGCCATAAAATTTTCAAATCCAGGCTGTCCAGGTTCTAATTTTGCTCTGAAAATGATAGGTTCATCTCCAGGATTATAGAATCGATGGTGATCCATGATAGGAACTTTAAAAATAGATCCAGGTTCTAATAACATCTCTTTACCCAGATAGTGAACACCTAGAGCACCGCTTACAGGCTCAAACTGCTCTGTAAAAAAACTGATGGTAATGTACTGGATTACCACCACCTGGTTGTAATTCTACTTCTATGTAAGTATAAGAACCATGAGTTTGAGCACTGGTTTCCAGGATAGTGGCACGTTCTTTTGTGACAGGATTGATGTAGGTTTTACTCATAGTTAAAGAGCAAAAATATAACTAATACCAAGTTTGTGTTTATAATGTCGTTAAAATAAATTGATTCATTTTTTGTTTAGTTGAAGCTTAAAGTTCTTTGCATAGCCGTAACTACAGAAATAATTTTAAGTGAAAAAGAAACTATTTATTAAGACTTTATAAATTCAAAAAACGTTCTTGACTTTCGCTCGAACTGGTACTATAAAAATCAGGCTAAGAATTATAAGGTGATCTCATGAGAAAGTAGAGGTATGGTTTTAATTCAATCTAAATTCCAAATCTCAAAACCCAACAACTCAAAGCTCAGAGCTCAGAGCTCACAGCTCACGTCTCAAAAGCCCAACAATTTAAAACTTTAATAAACTGATAATAAATAGTGATCACTAGCTGAACTATAAAGGTTATAGAATCATTATTTTTACCATTCAAAGTTTACAACATGTCAGAACAAATAGAAAGAGTAAAGTGCCTGATTATAGGTTCAGGACCAGCAGGATATACAGCAGCCATTTATGCTGCACGCGCAGATATGAAACCATTACTATACACAGGAATGGAGCCAGGTGGACAGTTAACAACTACTACTGAGGTGGATAATTTCCCAGGTTATCCAGACGGTATCGATGGGCCAGCCATGATGGTAGATTTACAGAAACAAGCAGAGCGTTTTGGCACTGAGGTGCGCATAGGAATGGTGACTGAGGTGAATTTTTCCACTGAAAAGGGCGGAATCCATACCGCTATTGTAGACGGTAAAACTAAAATTGAAGCGCATACAGTAATTATTTCTACAGGTGCAACGGCCAAATATTTAGGTTTACCTAGTGAACAACGGTTACGTGGTGGTGGAGTAAGTGCTTGTGCTGTTTGTGATGGGTTCTTTTATAAAGGACAGGATGTAGCCATAGTAGGTGCAGGAGATACCGCTGCTGAAGAAGCTACTTATCTATCTAACATATGTACTAAAGTAACCATGCTTGTTCGTAAAGGCGAAATGCGTGCTTCAAAGGCGATGCAACACAGAGTTGCAAATACACCTAATATAGAAGTACTGTTCAATTCTGAGGTAGATGAGGTTCTAGGTGAACAGGTGGTTGAAGGTTTACGTATCGTAAATAATCAAACTAAAGAAAAACACGATATAGAAATCACAGGTTTATTTATTGCGATAGGGCACAAGCCTAATACTGATATCTTCAAAGGTCAGCTAGATATGGATGATGCTGGCTATTTAATTACTAAGCCTGGTACTACATTTACAAACTTACCAGGAGTTTATGCTAGTGGAGATGTACAAGATAAAATGTATAGGCAAGCCATTACTGCTGCAGGAACCGGTTGTATGGCAGCACTAGATGCTGAGCGCTATCTTGCTGAAGTAGGAATCGTAGAAGAGGTGATAGGAGGTAGTTACTAATCCCTTTCTACCCCATAAAAAACCTCGCATCGCGAGGTTTTTTTATGGGTTTATTTTATATTATCGTCATTGTGAGTGTAGCGTGCTAATCTGCTTATCGTATCTACTAAATCAGATAACTTCCTCGCTTGCGCTACTCTTAATGACTTTGCTGTATTTTATTTACTTCTTAATCAGCTGTGTTTTACCTATAAACTTCTCGAGGATGATCTTAGGTGTATTGAATAGTTCAACTTTGGCATCGTCACTTGCAGCAAGAGATAACTCGTCTTTTACATTAATTTCAGAATTAGTGTTATGTGTGGCCTTCATATTAAGATTATTGAAGACTAAATTATCTCCATGATAATCTGATTTATCTTCTAGTAATAAAGTACCTGTTTTAATATCACCTTCTAGTTTTGCATCTGAGCGACCGCTCATGCTCAAGTTTAAGTTTTGATATGTAAGTAATGCTTTAATTTCGGCTTTATCAGTTAAATTTATGATTGCTTCATTTCCTTTTAGGTTCAACTCAGATTTTGTGTCACCTTTAAGGTTTAAGGTCAGTTGTCCTATGCTAGCGGTTAAAAATAATTTGGCATCATTCTGAATATTTATTTCAAGTTGATCTGCTTTAAGTTCAGTAATAGCACTTATTTCTGCTTTTTCTTTTGCTATGATTTTAGTTAATCCAGCAGGGTAAATTAACCTTATGCTCATTTCTTTCTTAGAGCGTATGATGGCAGTTGTCGAGATGTTAAAGGTGCCATTAGCCACGTTTACTTCTATAAATTCATGCAGGTTAGAATCTGTTGTTATTTCTATCTGGGCCTGAGGACCTTCCACGATGGCAACTTCAAAATCACCACCTATTTCAATAGTGTTGAAAGATTTTAGATCTGTAATAACAGTACTAGGTTCCCGATTCCCTTTTACTTTTTCTTGTGCTTGAGAAATTGCACCAGTTATGATCAGCACTAAGAGTAATAATTTTTTCATGTTAACTTAATTTGTTTAACAAAGGTAAAACAAAAACCGCTCCAAATGAATGGAACGGTTTTCTAGTCAACAATAATATCTTAAAATTAAGTTGATGATCAAATGATTCTATAAATTAATAACTCTCCTCAGTCTCTATTTTTATAGCTTCTAAATTGACCGTCGTTTTAAGAGTGCTTCTTTCATCTGTATCATTATCTTCTTCATATTTCCAGTTGCTATCATCACTTGAATCATTGTTACTTTCTTCATTTTTATCTATGATAGGACAATCTAAACAAACCGCTTTCCCATTTTTAATTTGATATGTGTATGAATCATTACTTCCTAGAGAGAATGCATCGTTACTTATATATTCTCTATAATGACTTGCAAACTCATTATTCATACGGGCTTTTGTCCCTTCTGGTAAATTCACGATGATTTCGATTTTATGATTGTTTAAGTTCCCACCACTTAATAGGAAGTAATCATTAAGTGTTAGACTAGAGTCGGTTACTTGATAGTCGTAGACTATTTGAGAAGCCGCATCTTTGGCTTCAAGAATAGAAGAGCCTTTTGCCTTATATCTTACATTTATAGAGGCAACACTATCAGTGGTCGCTGCTATAGCAGTTTTTATACCCATTAAACGTATTTGTTTTACACCATCATAGTCACCTATATTAAAGTGAGAACCGTTGATATATATGTTATCGTATCCTTCATGGGTGCTGTTTTTCATATTTAACTGGAATACTTTCTCTTTATTCACGCTAAATTTATCTAGGGTATTCACATTTCCTTCAAAAGCTTGTGAAGTTCCTATACTGGCTATAATTACACACAACCCTATGACTGAGGCTACCCAAAGTAACCCGATCACAACCTTTGCAGTACGACCTATAGAAGCCATGTTAGACACTAATAATCTGAGTCCTAAAATGGATAGGACTAGAAATGGTATTCCTACTAAAAAGAATGCCGTGAGGTAAATCCACCAGGTAGACATACTTGAAGGAATACTCATATTCATAAGCATCATAAAATCATCGCTTTGCAGCTGTGCCGTTCCTATCCCTATAAGACTAAAGAATAGAGCAATTAACCCAGTAGCTCCTAGTAGGAACATAATTAGCCCTATAATTTTACTTATAGCGGTAAAAATTCCCATTATAAACCTTCCTAAAAAGCTAAAGAACTTTACTGTTCCTCTTTTTCCTTTTTGACCTACGATATTGTAGTCGGCGTCGGTCTGCCCATCGACTACATCATCAAAACCCGACTTAAAGTTTTCTCCTATGTTAGAAATGTTTACTTCTTTACCCATCATCGCAAGACGCTGGTTAGTAGTTACTGCATCTTTAACAATGATCCAGAAGACGATATAAGCAAGGACATTAAAAGGGAAAGAGATAAAAGAAATCAATACAAAAAAGATTCTTACCCATATCGCATCTATACCTAGAAAATGACCTAGTCCTGAACAAACTCCACCTATATATCCATTAAGTGTATCTCTAAATAGAGGTTTACTCAGTCTGCTTTTCATTTCTTGAGCCGTAGATTTACGTTCACCTTCAAAGATTTCTTCATCTACCTCATAATCTTCAGGTTGTCCCATGATGGAGATCACTTCGTCTACATGAGTAATGGAGATGACTTGCTGATCATTGGCTCTTTTTTCTAGAAATAGCTCTGCCACACGAGATTCTATGTCGCTCATAATTTCTTCTGAGCCTTGCATACTGCTAAAAGAGCGACGCACAGCACTTAAGTATTTTTGTAATTTATTATAGGCATCTTCATCGATGTGGAAGAACAGCCCTGCGAGGTTTATATTTATGGTCTTGTTCATGATTTTTTAGTTTTTGTAGTGGTTACCAGGTTAACAGCATTTTTAAGGTCATCCCAAGTGCTGGAAAGTTCTTTAAGGAAAATTTTTCCAGTTTCAGTTAGTCCGTAATATTTACGTGGTGGACCACTGGTACTTTCTTCCCATCTATAATTAAGTAACCCTGCATTTTTTAATCGAGTCAGTAACGGGTATATGGTTCCTTCCACAACCAGTAACTTTGCGTCTTTGAGCGTGTCTAGAATTTCTGCCACATAAGCATCTTCTTCCTTAAGTATGGATAGAATGCAGTACTCCAGTACGCCTTTGCGCATTTGCGCTTTTGTGTTTTCTATCTTCATGTTGTTGTTTTATGAGATTCTGCTGTTGTGCTTAAAAACGGAATCGTTAACGGGTATTTAAAAAGCACCCCATCATTTGCTTGCATTGCACCTTTTATAGTGTACACTAAATCTATAATTCCCAGAAGAAGTAGTGCGCCGCCAAAAAGAATTCCCACACCTATCATGGTCGCAAAAATCTCCATGTCCTCACTGAATGGAAATTCATTACCATCCATGCGCTGTATCAAATCTATCCCGCCAGAGGAAAGGGCAACCACTAAAATGATCGCTGCGATAATAGCCAGTACAATAGAGTAGAGTGTCATGCTCAACTGGAAGTTGATCACCTGTTTCCCGTGATGATCTATATAATTAGATTTCTTAGAGTTTACCATCCAGAGTAAAATGGGCAGGATAAAATTCCCGAGTGGAAACAACCACTTACCGAAACTCAACAAGTGCATACATGTCGACAGGTTTCTATGATTATTTTGAATACTATGTTCCATGACCTATTATTTAGTTATGCAAATATATATCTAAAAGATAGTATTATGCAATACAAAGTACCATATATTTTTCATGACAGAGTGTTTTTTTGTATTTCGCTTTCGCGAAAGCGTAATCATAACAAGCCTTTTCATTACATTTACACAAAACGTTAAAAATGATAACACCGCAAAAGATTAATGCTTTTACCTTCTTAAAACTACCGAGTGCATGGTGGTCAGGTGTGCGATGTAAGACTATAAATGAAGAGTCTTGTACTGTAAAAGTGCGTCACAAATGGTTTAACCAGAACCCGTTTAAGAGCATGTATTTTGCTACACAAGCCATGGCGGCAGAGTTA
>P_2C_Liq_1_UnCtyDRAFT_1000127_pt1 | contig 31795 bp, 40 predicted proteins | sample Pon2CUnioCityCA_2_FD_10234 | JGI IMG/M metagenome (IMG submission 10234) | reverse complement strand
CGCCGCTGCAGGCGACCTGACGATTGACCGCGCAGGCATGCCCACAGGCACGCTCACCATCAAGGCGCGCAACTGGCGCGATATCCTCACACTGGCCGAAGCCGCAGGCACATTGCCCCCAAGCCTGAGCGCACAAGTCGCCCAGGGCCTCTCGCTTCTGGCTGGCCTCTCGGGCAATGGCGAAACGCTCGATATCCCGCTCACCTTCGCGGGTGGCTTTATCAAGCTTGGCCCCGTGCCCATCGCGCCCGCCCCCCGACTCTTCATCCGATGAGCTGCCCCTACGAGGCCGCGCTCTTGGCGCATTGGGGCAAAGCCCAAGACAGCGCACATGATCTGGCACACGTCCGCCGCGTCTGGGCCAATTGCCAGATCATCGCCAAAGGCGAGGCCGCCCCGCTGGATATGGAGCTGCTCCACGCCGCCGCCCTCTTCCATGACCTCGTCAATCTTTCAAAAGATGCGCCAAACCGCGCGGCGGCCTCGCGCCTGTCCGCCGAGGCCGCAGGGCCGCTCGCGCTCGACTGCGGCCTGCCCGCCGCCAAGCTGCCCGCCTTGCAGCACGCCATCACGGCCCATAGCTTTTCGGCCAATCTCGCGCCCCGAACGCCCGAGGCCAAAGTCCTGCAAGATGCCGACCGCCTCGATGCCCTCGGCGCGATCGGCCTCGCGCGGATGCTCATGGTCTCAGGCGCGCTCAACCGCCCGCTTTACAACAGCGATGATCCACTGGCCGAGGCCCGCACCCCCGATGACAGCGCCTTCGCGCTCGATCATTTCAAAACCAAGCTCTTCACATTGGCCGACACCATGCAAACCGCCACAGGCCGCGCCATAGCCCGCGAGCGCACCGCCTATATGCAAAGCTTCCTCACCCGCCTCATGGACGAGATCACAGCCGGCTAGGCCGCGCACTTTCTTTTTGCTCCAAATATCCTCCCCGAAGGGCCGCTCTGCCAAAAGCGCCATAGGTCCGCAGGCCGAGGCGGGACCCGCCGCAGCCCGCGCAGATCACCGCGCGCTCTGTTAACCCTGCAAAATCCCGTTTTGGCGGTGCACGCATGGTGCACGGGGGGTGCACGCATATCACCCCCCCGGGTTCAGCGGCATTAACCTTTTTATTTGCAGTAAGGCCCACCGGGGTAGCGGGCGATGTCGAGGTGCAAGTGGTTCTCGTGGTAGCCGTCCGAGCCGGGCCCGAGTGTGGTGCCAAACGGGCCGCAGGCGGCCTTGTGCGACTGGCGGATCGCTTGGCCCGCGCGCCCCTTGGTGTAGTCACTCAAGAGACTGTATTCATTGCCATCTTTGGTGGTGAACCCCGAAATATCAATGGCACGGCCCTTGCCGTGTTCGCTGATTCTTGCGCCCACCTTATGGTTGCGCGTGCGGCAGGCGTAATGTGCAGCCACCCTCAGCTCCGAGATCCCGCCACCGAGCTTGGCAAAGGCGGGCTTCACACCTGTATCAACCCATGTTTTCAGGGCCTTAGCCGTACCGCATTCCATCACAGCCCCTTGGCTGAGCGTCACACCGCTGACAGACCGCAGCTTTACCGCGTTCTTAACACCACAGCCGCTAATTTCACCGGGAACATCGCCCACAACCTCGCCCAAAAGCGCAGGATCACCACAGACCATTCCATAGCCCGAATCATCCTGACCGAGCTGATTTTTGTCTTTCGGTGCACCGATAAAACCGCAAGACGCCAGAAAACCAAACGAAACCAATACGATACTAAATTTTTTCACTCTTTCTTAACCCTTCCGAAGTCTGGCGCATCCGTGTCCTGCCCTGCTTCGATAATGCCACGGCGGATCGCCCGTGTGCGTGTAAAATAAGCGTGAAGCATATCGCCATCGCCTGTGCGGATCGCCCGTTGCAGCGCAAAAAGCTCTTCGGTGAAGCGGCCCAGAATTTCGAGCGTGGCCTCTTTGTTGTTCAGAAACACATCGCGCCACATGGTCGGATCAGAGGCGGCAATGCGGGTAAAATCGCGAAAGCCCGCCGCCGAATATTTGATAACTTCGCTGTCCGTCACGCGGCGCAGGTCATCGGCCACACCCACCATTGTGTAAGCGATCAGGTGGGGCGCATGCGAGGTCACACCCAAGACAAGGTCATGGTGCTCCGCGTCCATTTCCTCAACCTTCGCGCCGATCCCCTCCCAGAGGGCGCGCAGCTTGGCCACCGCCTCAGGCGCTGTGCCCTCTGCGGGTACAAGCAGGGTGTAGCGGTTGTCAAACAGCGTCGCAAAGCCCGAGCGCGGGCCGGAATGCTCCGTACCCGCCAATGGGTGCGCAGGAATAAAGTGTATGTTTTCAGGCAAGTAAGGGCCAACAGCGTCGATGACGGCTTTCTTGACAGAGCCAACATCACTCACCGTTGCACCTGCTTTGAGGTAGGGCGCAATCTCTTGCGCCACAGCACCCATCGCGCCCACAGGCACGCAGAGCACCACGAGGTCTGCATCTTTCACAGCCTCGGCGGCACTGTCACAAATCACATCGCACAAGCCAATCTCACGCGCCACATCGCGGGTTTCGCTAGAGCGTGCATAGCCACGCACCTCGCCCGCCAAGCCGCCGCGCTTCATCGCCCAAAACATCGAAGAGGCAATCAGCCCCAGCCCGATCAAAGCAACCTTTTCATAGGTCTGGCTCATGCCTGCCCCTCCCGCCATTTTGTCAGCGCAGCAATCAGACGCCCGGTTTGGGCCTCGTTGCCCACGGTCATCCGCAGCCCTTCAGGAAAGCCATAGCCCTTCACACGGCGCACCAGAATGCCCTCGTCCTGCAAAGCCAGATCAACAGCCACCGCCTCGGCCTCATCCGCAAAGCGCGCCAACACAAAGTTCGCATGGCTCTCATCACACGCCACACCCAACTGGCGCAAAGCCCCCGTCAGCCGCGCCCGCTGGGTCGCGTTCAGCGCTGTGCAGTCAGGGATCCAGCTTGCGTCTTCCACAGCGGCCTGCGCGGCGGCAAGCTGCACTGTAGACAGGTTAAAAGGCTGTCTGATCCGCGTCATCACATCAATCATGGCCTTGGGCCCGTAGCCCCAGCCGATGCGCAGCCCACCAAGGCCATATACCTTTGAAAAAGTACGCGTCATCAAAATGTTAGGCCGCGTCGCAGCCAGCTCGGCACCGCCCGTGTAGCCCTCGGCATATTCGGTATAAGCACCATCAATCACCAGAATAACATGCTCGGGCAAGGCGCTTGCGAGCCGCTCAAGCTCGCCCTCGGGCAGCATCGTACCCGTCGGGTTGGCAGGGTTGGCAAGCATCACAACCTTGGTCGCCGCAGTCACAGCCGCAAGGATGTGATCAACACTCACAACACGCTCTTGCTCGGCACCTGCACCGGCGTCGCCCCTGCCATATGCGCAAGGATCGGATACATGGAAAAGCCGTGTTCGGTGTAGATGATTTCATCGCCCTCGCCCGCAAAGGCCTGGCAGACAAACTGCAAAACCTCGTCCGAGCCCACACCACAAATGATACGCTCAGGCTCAAGCCCGTAGGCCTCACCAATCGCTGCGCGCAGCTCGGCATGGTCGGTTGAGGGGTAACGGTGCACATCGCGCGCAGCCATGGTGATAGCCTCGACCGCAGCAGGCGGTGGCCCCAACGGGTTCTCGTTGGATGACAGCTTCAAAACATCGGAATGCCCTCAATCGAGGACTTGCCGCCCTCATAAAGCGCAATGTTCATAATGCCAGTTTGCGGCGTAAGGCTCATCTCTGTCTCCCTGTTCTCCCAAGGGTCATACAATCTGGCGCAAAGGCTCGCCAGCATAGAAAAAGGGCCGCAGCGGTATCCCGCCACAGCCCTTCCATAAGCTCATGCGAAATACGCGTGCTTAGTTTTGCGCGTAATATTCGATGACGAGGTTCGGTTCCATAACAACTGGGTATGGCACATCGCCAAGGCCCGGTGCGCGCACGAATGTCGCTGTCATTTTGGAGTGATCCGCGTCGATATAGTCAGGCACATCGCGCTCTGTGAGCTGTGTCGCTTCCAGAAGAGCGGCCATCTGCTTGGAGCGGTCACGCACTTCAATCACGTCGCCTTCTTTCACGCGGTATGAAGGAATGTTGACCTTCTTACCGTTCACGCGAACGTGGCCGTGGTTTACGAACTGGCGAGCCGCGAAAACTGTCGCAACAAACTTGGCACGGTATACAACCGCGTCAAGACGGCGCTCGAGCAGTGCGATCAAGTTCTCGCCTGTATCGCCTTTTACGCGCTCAGCTTCTTTAAAGATGCGGCGGAATTGCTTCTCTGTCAGGTCGCCGTAGTAACCTTTCAGCTTCTGCTTGGCGCGCAGCTGCAGACCGAAGTCAGACAGTTTACCCTTGCGGCGCTGACCGTGCTGGCCGGGGCCATATTCACGACGGTTTACAGGTGACTTTGGGCGACCCCAGATGTTTTCACCCATGCGGCGGTCAATTTTGTACTTGGCAGACGTGCGTTTTGTCACGGCTGATCTCCTTCTAAAAAACGAAGCCCAACGCTGGGCCACTATGAAGGGCGTTGTCCTCTGGATTGCTCCTGACAGGCTGGCTCTTGCGAGGGCCACCAACACCAATGAAGCCGCGCTTATATCTGCCCGCGCCCTTGAGTCAAGCGCAAACCCTATGCGCCTAGCTCAGCTTGGGCGATGCCCGGGGTCAAGCGGCCTCGTGGTTGAGGATCGCGGCCTCAGAGGCCGAGAGATTGCGCCGCGCAAATCCGCCATAGCGCTCTGGCTGTACCTCAAAGTCAGGGTGCATCTGCAAGAGCGTTTCGCGGTCGTCATCACTCAGCGTTGAGAGCGCTGTATTGGCCGGATGGAAGCTCTCTGTCTCAACCCCGTTGGCCCAAACGATTTGGTGTTTGGGCAGCAAGAGATGCACATAGGTCACCTCTTTCAGCTGACTGTCGATCACAACATCGCGGTCGTTGAGCATGTCTTTTGCCTGCACCAGCACCTCATCAGTGTTGAAGAGCGCACGCGCCACAGCCCCCTTCACAAGCATACGATGCTCTGGCGAAACAACGAGTTCTTCATCAGGACAATCAATGCCCAAAGCTCCTGCGCGAAAGCGGATCGGGCGCAACCGTGGCATAGCGAACAAACGCGCACCCGACATCCGCCTCTGGCCAACCCACTGGATTTCCTGTGCCCCATTATCTTTGGTCAACACAAGGTCACCTTGCTGCAAGCTCTCGATCGCACGTAAGCCGTCGGGCGTCTTGATACGTGTGCCGGGCGTAAAGCAAATCACGCCACCTGCATCTGGCCCTTCAGCACTCTGGCGCGCAGGCTCAAAGCTCTGATGCACAACCCAGAGATCATGGTTCTTGGGCGGCAACTGATCAACAAACATCAGCAAAGGCTGTGCGCCCGCTCCCAACTCAATCAGGGTCACAGTATAGCTGCGGGCCCCATCGGTCACCACAAAGCTGTTGTCTTGAAAGGATGTATCAGCGCTGCTGGCGTCCAAAACCTGCGTCTCATGCACTGCTGCGCCAACCAGCCTATGCACCATCCGCGCCGCGCGCCGTCTGAGGTTTGTCTCGTCGTTTGTCTGCTCAAGCCGCAAAAGTTCAGATGGCCCGTCAACGCGCACCGCGTCTCCTTGCCAAGACCATGTCGCCCCAACGCTCAGGTCTGCCACTGGCGCTTGCGCCAGCCCGTCTACTTTTGTTTGCGGCCAAGAGATGACAAACGTGCCTTTAAAGCCCGTCTCCATCGATACTGCCTGCCTCTTTTGTCTTTTTATTATATCTAAAGATATTAACACGCGGAATTCCGCCTGCCTACCCTGAAATCCAGAGGGTTACTCTGCATGTGGCAAAAAAGCTGACGCGGACATGCATCAGATCGGGGAGCCAGTGGAGGCTAAATGCAACACAGGATCACGCCATATTTCTTGCCAGACGCCCGAGGCAAACGTAGGGTTCAACTATGAAAAACACCAGATTACGCCAAGATGACTGGGTCGAAGCGGGCTTCCGCGCTCTGCTAAATGGAGGGCCGCAAGCGCTAAAAGCAGAGCCACTGGCACGCGCGCTTGGCACAACCAAAGGCTCTTTTTATTGGCACTTCAAAGATGTGCAGGCGTTTCATGAACGGATGACAGCGCAGTGGGAGGAGCAGGCCCTCTCGGGAATGATCGCTGAAATCAAAAAACAGGAAACGCCTCTGGCATCCCTGCATCATTTCATCCAGCTCATCGCCTCTGACCTTACGATCGAACCCGCGATGCGCGCATGGGCAAACTCAGCGCCGCACGTCGCAATCGCCGTTCAACAAGTAGATGATGCACGCCAGACGTATTTGACCCTCCTGCTCAAACAATGTGGCGTCGGAAACCCCGAAATTGCCCAAGCACTTTATGCTGCAGCCCTTGGTGCGCAAATACTAACCGGCGGCACTCCTACCTCGGCAAGCGGCCCCTTGAGCACGCTGGTCGATCTTATTTTGGCGCTCAGGTGAAAAGACAAAATATGCTCTCACGCTGCGCTATGGCCGCCCTGATCCCAAAATTAATAACCTTGCAAGCCTGCTATCCGCAAACACTGCCAGACGCCCCTGCCGCGACAAGGCAGACATGGCAGCTCTCAGAAATCGATGGGGCAAGCTTCTCGGCCCGCGCCACGCTGCTGATTGAGGCAGAAGGCAAGGTTGTAGGGCAAGCCCCTTGCAATCGATACCTTGGTCAAATCGAAGGGTCATACCCGATATTCAAACTCGGCAGGATCACCACCACAAAGATGGCCTGCCCAGAGCTTGCTGCAGAGGCTTTGTTTCTTGGCGCTCTCCAAACAATGACACGTGCAAAACTGTCTGACACAACTCTTCTTTTGAGCAACGCAAGCGGCACTGAAATGGTGTTTAAGGCCGAGTGATCCGCCGCTGCAAAGCCGCTAAGAAACGCCCGCGCGCATCAGGCAGCGGCTTTGACCCAAGCTCAGGCGCAAGGTGCTCCGCCAGGAAAAATCCTGTCAGCTTGAGACCGTCCAACACATCGGCATCATCAGCGCCCCCAAGCCCAAGCAAGACAGGCGGCAAAGGCAAAAGCTTACTGGCCCATGCGCCCGCGCCCTCCGCCGTAACAGCGCGGCCTGTTTTGGGAGAGACATAGGCAAGCCCTTCTGTTGCGCCCGTCACCGCACAAGAGCGTAAGTCCATGCCAAACCCGAGCTCCTCCAAAAACGCCAATTCCCACTTCAGATAGGCCAACGGCCACAGGTCTTCCTGACTCAAGAGATCAAGTAGCCCCTCGGTCCGCCGATAGAGCGGCAGGTTGGCCTCACGCTCAGGCAGCGCGTAGCGCAAAAGGGCTGTCACCGTATTAAGCCCCGCCAAGGCAAGCCGTGAGCTCATCACAACAGCCGAACGCGAGCGGATCAGTTCCGCAGAAAAGCTCCCGAGATGGTCCTCAAGCCGCGCGCGCCAGACCAAATCAAGCTGCGCACCGGGCTGCAATATAGGGGCCATCTTTCGGCTTGCACCGCCACGCACAACACCGGCGTGCAACCCGCGCTCAGGCGTGAGCACATCCAAAATGGCGCTACTCTCGCCATGCGGCCGTGCAGCCAGCAATATTCCCGTGTCACGCCATTCCATGACGGTAGACTAGCCCTATTCGCAGGCCACTGGAATCGGCTTTTTGCAACGGCGTGCAAGCCCACTCACCCCTAAGAGATCCACAAACCGTTCTTTGGAATAACCGCCTGAAGAGCACCAAGGCCAAGCGTGACACGCGCGCCATGTCATATTCTCAGGCAAGCGCAAGCGTCCAAGCAATCCTAGCAGTACTTAAAGCCGGTGTTCCCACCACAAATTACAGACGGTTGAGAAGCTGGCGCGTGGGCCACGCGTCGGCTGGCAGGCCCAACTTTTGCTGTACGTCCTGTACCGCTGCGCGCGTGCCTGCGCCCAAAATTCCGTCAATCTTTCCTACATCATAGCCCTTGCGCGTGAGCTTCTCCTGCAAGATTTTCAAATCGCCACCAGCCAGCCCGCGCTCGGGCGTTCCAGCCAAGAAGCTAGGTGCGCCTTCGATACGGTTGGCAAAATACGCCGCCGTCAGCACATATGTGAAACTCTGGTTCCACTCAAAGTAGACGCGAAAGTTGGGATAAGCCAAAAAGGCCGGTCCCTTGCGCCCCTGCGGAAGAATGAGCGAAGCAGGCAGGTTTCCAGCCAGCTTACCAGCGCGGGGTGCGACGCCCATTTTGGCCCAGTCCGAAGCTTTAAGCTGTGTGCGCAAACCGGACTTTGACCAATCAAGTGTCTCAGGCACAACAACTTCCTGCAACCAAGGCTCGCCAGCACGCCACCCCAAATGCTGCAACATCTTCGCACCACTCAAAAGCGCATCAGCAGCAGATGTCTTGAGAAGAACATGACCGTCACCATCACCATCGACACCATTGTCGATAATATCCTGTGGTAGCATTTGAACCATGCCAATTTCACCAGCCCAAGCCCCTGTGGTGTTGGTTGGGCTAAAATCGCCATGCTTGTAAAGCTCAAGAGCCGCAAACACTTGCGGGCGGAACAGCTCAGGACGGCGGCAGTCATGGCTCAGCGTCATAAGCGCGTTGAGTGTATTGAAGTCACCCTGATAGGAGCCAAAGTCTGTCTCAAAAGCCCAGAAGGCCAGCAGCACACCACGGCTCACACCATACTCACGCTCCATACGATCGAAAATACGGTTGTATTTCCGGCTATTGCTGCGCGCCTTATTGAGCCGGTCATTTGAAATAAGACGGCGTGAGAAGCTTGTGAAATCAAGTTGAAAAACGCCTTGCGAGCGATCCGCTCGCAGAACTTTGCTATCGCTGCGCACATTGGCAAAAAAACGATCGACCAAAGCCGTATCGTAGCCTTTGGAGCGGGCTTCGCCTTGCATCTCTTTGACAAAGTCGGAAAAAGCGCCGCCACATTTTGCAAAGCCCACAGACGGAAAGGCAAACAAAGCCACTGCCAAAATGGTCTTCAATAAGCTGCGCATAAAACCCTCACAAAACACACCAAAGGTAAAAGAAACTATCCCGCGGTCTTAATGTCCGAAATAAGAGCATCAATATCGCCGCGTCGCTTGTCTAGCATTGAGCCAATCTCTGTGCGCTCGGTGAGCAACATATTGATGCCCTCAATATAGAGGTTGAAAAATTTGTGGACACCCGAGCGGTCAGAGACGAGGAAAGTGACTTCAAAAGGAGCTTGCCCCTTCAGATAGGCAACCGCACTAACCTCAAACCACTTTTTCACGGCCTTAACGCCCGTCACCTCAAGACGCCCGCCTATAAACTCGCGAAACCTGCCACCGTACTTTCTGGCGACATAGGTCTCGAACGCGTTTGAATAGGCTTTCTTCTGGGCATTCGTTGCGCGGCGACCGTCATTTCCGAGCGTATAGGCAGCCATGTAAGAGGTGTCGGAATAGCGGCTAAAAATGCGCTCAAAGTCTCGATACATCGCTGTTTCAGACTTCCCGGACCCAATTACTTTGTTGATCTCACCAACAAGCTTGTCGACGAGAGCTTTTGCCTCACCCTCGCTCAAAGCAAAGGAAGCCGATGGAGCAAGACCAAAAGCCAGAGCCATAGCCCCGAAGGATTGAAAGGCGTGACGGCGTGTAAAAATTCTCATTGCTCAGAACCCTTCTGTATTGAGCTCGAATGGATCAGCTTGAACTTCAGGCGCGGCCTCGCCAAGTTCGAACCGACGGTTTTGCAAATATATAGTACGCAGCTGGGCATAGCTATCGGCACTTTCGTAAAGAATAGAGTCGATCGTATCCCCAAACGTCCCGCGATCTCCCAGACGTGCGCCAACAGATGCCGCAGTGCCATAATAACTCTCGGGGCTCTGTACCATGTAGCTCAGAGGGTTGGTAAACAGGTCGACGACTTTCCCGGCCGCATCCCGCTCTGTGGAGGGCCCGAGTAAGGGCAGCTCAACATAGGCGCCTTCTCGCACGCCCCAAACAGCCAAGGTCTCACCAAAATCAGCCTTTGCCTCATACAGCTTGAACTCGCTGGAGGCATCAAACAGCCCACCGATACCAACGGTGGTGTTGAGCCCGAAGCGCAACGTGTTTTGCGCCACTTCGCCCAAGCGGCCCTGCAAAAGATTGTTTACAATTGTGCCAGGCAGCGAGAGATTTGAGGAGAAGTTACTCACCCCTTTTTGAACGGGCTGCGGAATAATCGCCACATAGCCTTTGCCAGCGGGGCGCAAGACAGCACGATCAACAGCACGGTTAAACGCGTGGCTTTTGCGGTTTACTTGCTCATGCGGATCAAATGGAACATCAGGAGAATGCTCGGCCCCAGGGTGGGTGCAGCCCGAAACCAGCCCCAACGCAAGCACAGCAACAAGTGATTTAAATATGCTTTTTTGCACAGCGTCCTCCCAAAAACTTTACAAACCGTCTATGTCATTGCGGGATAAAGCCCAAGGTTCTATCAGGGTTATTGCGGATATGTGGCAGTTTGGAAACATAGCATTAAGCTGAATACGCGATAAGTTGCTCGGATTTAAATATTTCTTTGTTAGTAGGTTCACAAAGCATAATGAAAACCCCAAAAACACACTCTGGGCTCGAAGAGCTACGTGCAGCACGGCGTGAATCACGCACACTGTTTTGGGCCGCAGGGGTTTTCAGCGCATTTGTAAACGTACTGATGCTCACAGGGCCGCTCTACATGCTACAGGTCTATGACCGCGTCTTGGGCTCACGCTCGGAGGCGACTCTTGTGGCGCTCACGGCTCTTGTCGTATTCCTGTACACCATGATGGGGCTACTCGACTATGCGCGAGGACGCATCATGGCGCGGGTTGGTGCCCGCTTTCAGTCACGATTGGACAAGCGTGTCTTTGACGCAGTTATCAGAAAAAACGCTTTGGGCGTCCGCGACGAAACTGCTCTTGCACTTCGAGACTTAGAGGCGGTGCAGAGGCTTCTAACCTCTCCAGCGCTGATGGCTTTGTTTGACCTCCCTTTCACGCCGATTTTCATCTTTGGCATATTTCTCTTTCACCCTTGGCTTGGTGTGCTTGCTCTGATTGGTGGCACCATTCTCGTTGCGATCACGCTATCCAATACGCTGGCAACGCGCCGTCCACTTTCTAGGGCGAATCGTGCCGCCTCGAAGGCAGAGATCCTCTCTGAACAACTCCGTTCGGAAGCTGAAATGATACAGGCCATGGGCATGCGCGAGGCTGCTTTTCGACGTTGGCAAAAAGCGCGGGCCTCTTCGCTAAAAGAGCACATGAGCGCCGCAGACCTTGGCGGCACGTTTTCCACAGCAGGAAAAGCTTTTCGTTTGCTGCTTCAATCAGCAATGCTTGGCCTTGGGGCCTATCTCGTTTTGCAAGCCGAGTTGACAGCAGGCGCGATGATTGCCGGCTCCATCTTGATGGGAAGGGCACTTGCCCCCATCGAAATGAGCATAGGCCAATGGCCCCTTTTCGCCAGAGCTCACAAGGGCTGGCAGACACTGGTGCAGCTGTTGTCCGAAGTCCCGCCAGAGGCGGAACGCATGCCGCTACCACGTCCAACAGCGCATCTCGACGTCTCTCAAGTGACAGTTGTACCGCCCGGCGAAGCGCATGCTTCGTTAAAAATGATCAACTTCACAGTCACACCCGGGCACGCGGTAGGTGTTATTGGCAAGTCCGGCGCAGGAAAATCCTCACTCGCTCGCGCATTGACAGGCGCATGGCGCCCTGCTGGCGGCAAAGTCCGCCTCGATAATGCATCCTTGGACCAATATGACCCAGAGGTGCTGGGAACACTCATTGGCTACCTCCCGCAACGCGTTGAGCTTTTTGATGGTAGCATCGCAGATAATATTGCGCGGCTTTCAGCCGCGCCAGATGCTGCTGCCGTTGTAAAAGCTGCAAAACGTGCCGACGCACATACAATGATTGTAGAATTGCCTGAGGGCTATGACACGAAAGTTTCAGCCAACGGCGGGCGGCTATCTGGCGGCCAAATCCAGCGCATTGGTTTGGCGCGTGCCATGTACGGCGATCCAGTATTGCTGATCCTTGATGAACCCAACTCCAATTTGGACAATGACGGAAGTCAGGCTCTCAACCGCGCGATCGAAACATTCTGCCGAGAAGGTAAATCCGTTCTCATCATGGCACATCGCCCCGCAGCAATTGAAAAATGTGACATGTTGCTGATGCTGGAAGACGGGCGCGTCGTAGCCTACGGACCAAAAGAGGACGTCCTGCGCCGCATGGTTCAAAACCATTCTGAGATTGTCAAAAAGCCTAAGTCGTCAGGAGACACAGAATGAGCACGGGGCACAGAGACAATGCATCCATCCAGCCCTCAGAGGTCCAAGTCAAAAAAGACACCCTCACACAGGCAGAGTTAACACGTGTGTGGTCTGCCCGCATGCCCGTTTTTGTGGGTGTCTTTGCTCTGGCCCTGCTCATTGGTGGATTTGGCAGCTGGTCGACCTTCAGCTCGCTCGCCGGGGCGGTCGTGGCCTCGGGCCGTGTCGAGGTTGAGCAAAACCGCCAGATCGTTCAACATCCAGACGGCGGTGTCGTCGCAACAATTCAGGTCCGCGAAGGAGATCGTGTGACTGTGGGGCAAGTCCTCATAACGCTTGATCAAGCCTCACTCACATCAGAGCTCAATATCATCGAAAGTCAGCTGCATGAGGTCATGGCGCGACGTGCGCGGCTTCAAGCAGAACGTGATGCAGGCTCGAACTTACTCTTTGACAGTGAGCTTCTCGAACTGGCTCCAAAGATGAAAGAGGTCGCCGACTTGATGGCTGGTCAGACACGTCTCTTTGAAGCCCGCAGCGAGAATCTCCAGCAACAGCGCGACCAACTTGCGAAGCAACGCGACCAGTTGGGTGAACAGGTGCGTGGCATCATCGCACAAACAGAAGCACTTGAGCTTCAAATTTCACTGGTTGGCGAAGAGCTGGAAGCCCAGCGCGATTTGCTCGCGCGCGGCCTCGCACAGGCCTCCCGCGTTCTTGCTTTGCGGCGCGAGGAAGCAAGATTACTTGGTCAAATTGGTGAGTTGCGAGCAAGCAAGGCACAGGCGGAGAGCAAGACAACCGAACTTGATATCGAGAGCCTAAAGCTAACCAGCTCCCTTAGAGAAGGGGCGATAAGCCAGCTGCGTGACTTGCGCGTGCAAGAATTGGAGCTACGCGAAAGGCGCAACTCGCTTACCGAACGTCTCTCTCGCCTTTCCATCACGGCACCGACGGCTGGTATTGTATACGGCCTCGCCGTCAATACACCACGTTCTGTAATTCGAGCAGCAGAACCTGTTCTTTATATCGTACCACAAGATCGCCCCTTGGTCATTGCCGCTCAGGTTCCGACCATTCATATCGATAAGATTTTCACAGGACAGAGCGTAAATTTGAGGTTTTCCTCACTTGATCAACGGCGCACGCCTGAACTTTTTGGCATTGTGGCCAGTATTTCAGCCGACAGCTTTACCAACGAAGCGCTCGGAAACACCTATTACCGAGCCGAGATTGCACTAAACCAAGGCGAACTCGCGAAGCTACCAGATGGAACAGTGCTTATCCCTGGCATGCCTGCTGAAGCGTTCATTCTCACATCAGAGCGCAGCCCGATGGACTACCTCATCAAACCGCTCTGGGACTATTTCGAGCAAGCCTTCCGCGAGTGAGCGCCGCAATTAGCCGTATCGGTCTACTGCAAATCGGGCTAGCCTCGCGCCGACTCGCCACCAAGGAGACACGCGATGAACAGCAAGCTTGAAACCCGCCTCACTGACATGGGCATCACTCTGCCCGATGCCCCCGCCCCTGCGGCAAACTACGTGCCTTTTGTTATAACGGGAAACACCGTCTACGTTTCTGGGCAGATTTCCAATGGCCCTGACGGCCTGATCCTTGGCAAACTCGGCGAGAATATGACAACAGAAGAGGGAGCCAGCGCCGCACGCACCTGTGCGCTGAGCCTGCTCGCACAACTCAAGGCCGCCTGCGACGGCGATCTGGATCGCCTCGTGCGCGTCGTAAAGCTTGTCGGCTTTGTAAACTCGACGTCAGACTACACAGATCAACCCAAAGTCATCAATGGCGCTTCTGACTTTATGGTTGAAGCCTTGGGTGACATTGGCCGCCATGCACGCTCGGCTGTGTCCGCAGCCTCGTTGCCTCTTGGTGTTGCGGTTGAAATCGAGGGTATTTTCGAGATCAAATAATGGAAAAACGCCCCCTGCCAAAAAGCTTCTTAGCAGCCCCGATAGCACATCGCGGGCTGCATGACGTGGGTGTTGGCGTCCCCGAAAACAGCCTCGCATCCTTTGGTGCAGCGATTGAACGTGGCTATGGCATCGAGCTTGACTTGCAGTGCTCACAAGATGGTGTCGCAATGGTTTTTCACGACTATGATCTTGCCCGCCTTACATCCGACACAGGCCCACTTGCAATGCGCACCGCTGCAGAACTAGGGCAAATCGCACTGACAGGCGGAGAAGAAGGAATCCCCACACTCGCCGAAACACTGGCCCTAGTTGCAGGGCGCGTACCGCTGCTTATCGAGATCAAAGATCAAGATGGTGCCCTGGGCCCCAATGTTGGCACGCTTGAAGCAGCAACAGTGCAAGCCCTGCAAGGCTACCACGGCGATGTGGCCCTCATGTCGTTCAACCCGCATTCCGTAGCCACCTTGGCTCAACTCGCTCCACACCTGCCACGGGGGCTAACCACCTGTAATTACCTGCCCGAAGATTGGCCAACAATTCCTAAGGCGCGGCTTGCCGAGCTGGTTCCAATTCCCGATTTCACCCGCACAGGCGCAAGCTTTATCAGCCATCAGGCAAGCGATCTTGGCAGCACCTCGGTGCTGACCCTCAAGGCAGAAGCTACGCCTGTGTTGTGCTGGACAATACGCTCTGAGGTCGAAGAGAAAGCCGCACGCAGAGTTGCAGATAACGTCACGTTCGAAGGCTATTTGCCTGCTTGAAAGCGCGCGCTTGCGCCGCAATATGAAAGAGATGATGGACAGCGACGCCCAGATCGAAATCAGGCTAACCCCGACACTGCGCGACATCCCTTCAGGCGAATGGGATGCCTGTGCGTGCGCTTTGGGCACCCGCCCGCTTGACCCGTTTACAACCCACCGTTTCCTGCTCGCCTTGGAAGAAAGCGGTTCTATCGGACCAGGCACAGGCTGGCAGGCGCTCTACCTGACCGCGCATCAAGGAGGTCAGATCATCGGCTGTGCGCCAATGTATGGCAAATCACACTCTCAGGGCGAATATATCTTCGATTTCAATTGGGCAGATGCCTTCACACGCGCAGGCGGACAGTATTACCCCAAATTTCAAATCGCCGTGCCCTTCACACCTGCCACGGGCCGCCGCTTTCTCACGCGCGAAGGCTTCGAAGCCCGCGCAATGCCTGCGCTTGTACAGGGCGCAGTGCAATTGGCCAGCGAGCAAGGTGTCAGCTCTTTACATGTCACCTTTTGTACCGAGGCCGAGGCCATCGCTGGCAAAGAGATGGGGCTACTGCCACGCACCACGCAACAGTTTCACTGGGAAAACCACAGCTTTGAAAAATTTGATGATTTTCTCGCCTCACTCACCTCTCGCAAACGCAAAAACATTCGCAAAGAACGCGCCGAAGCGCAGGGTTTTGGGGGCCAGATCCGCCGCCTCACCGGAAACGAGATAGAGCCACATCATTGGGACGCGTTCTGGCAGTTCTACCAAGATACCGGGCGGCGCAAATGGGGCACGCCCTACCTCACCCGATCGTTTTTTGAACGCATACACGAGACAATGCGCGATGATATGATCCTCGTCTTGGCCGAGCGTGACGGCCGCCCCATCGCTGGCGCACTGAACTTTATCGGCGAGCAAGCGCTTTTTGGCCGCTATTGGGGCTGCGTTGAAGATCACCGCTGCCTGCATTTCGAGCTGTGCTACTATCAGGCAATCGAAGCCGCGATAGGCCTTGGCCTTCCCCGCGTAGAAGCGGGCGCACAAGGCGAGCACAAGCTTGCACGTGGATATCTCCCGCAAGCCTGCCATTCGCTGCATTGGCTGGCAGACGAAGGGTTTTCAAGCGCCGTAGAACAATATCTCAAGGCCGAACGCCGTGCGATTGGTGAAGAAATCGAAATTCTCACAGGCTACGGCCCGTTTAGAAACGCCACTCAGGAGGAACAAGATTGATCGAAGTTCTCAGCGAAACCGCCCGCGAACAACTGCTTGAGCCTCTATATAAAAACGGCTGGGCACATGACGGCTCGCGTGACGCCATCACCAAAGAGTTCAAATTCAAAGATTTTGCCGAAGCCTTCGGATGGATGACACAAGCAGCGCTCTGGTCGGAAAAATGGGATCATCACCCCGAGTGGAGCAATGTGTACAACCGCGTCACCGTCACCCTCACAACACATGATGCGGGCGGCCTCAGCTCACTGGATGCCAAGCTCGCCCGCAAGTTTGATAGTCTCTAAAGCGGCGGCTTAAAGCGCTGCGAGCATGGCTTCGCCACCAGAGATTTCGCATGTTCCAGGGTTTTCCTCAGCGTGTAGCACCTTCACCACACCATCTTCAGCCAGCAAAGCATAGCGCTTTGAGCGGCTTACGAAACCGACAGGTGGTGCATCAAAGTCCATCCCAATCGCTTTTGTAAATGCACCTGATGAATCCGCGAGCATCGTAATACCCTCACCCGCAGCCCCAGTGGCCTCACCCCAGGCATTCATAACCCATGGATCATTGACCGACAGACATATGATCTCATCCACCCCCTTGGCCATAAGTGCGTCTTTCTGGCGGACAAAGCTTGGCACATGCGCGCTGTGGCATGTCGGCGTAAATGCTCCCGGAACGGCAAAGATAACAACTTTGCGGCCCTTGAGCTTTTCGCTCAGCTCAACCGGCGCAGGGCCATCAGCGCCCAGTGTCATAACAGCCATCTCTGGCAGTGTCTCTCCAACTGCAATCGTCATTTTGTGCATCTCCCTGTTTGCGCTTTCTTCTGCAAAGCATATAGGGTTCTCTACGCCAAGGGCCAGCAGAAGGATCAGTCTTATGTCGCATATTATCGTTGTCGGAGCAGGTCAGGCTGGTGCCTCTCTCGTGGCCAAACTGCGCACCGAAGGCTTTGACGGTCAAATTACCCTAATTGGTGAGGAAACTGCACCACCATATCAGCGACCGCCGCTGTCCAAAGCCTACCTAATGGGCGAAATGGAGCTTTCCCGCCTCTATCTGCGCCCAGAAAGCTTTTACACTGATCAAAACATTTCCTTGCGGCTTGGCGCACATGTCGACAGCATCGATCCTGCCAACAAGACCCTCACGGTGAATGGCGAAACGCTGGCGTATGACCAACTCGCGCTGACCACGGGCTCCACGCCGCGACACCTACCCGCCGCGATCGGTGGCGCCCTTGGCGGCGTCTATGTCGTACGCGGCCTTACCGATGTTGACGCCATGGCCCCCGAGTTTGAGGCTGGGCGCCATGTTCTTATTGTAGGGGGTGGGTACATTGGCCTCGAAGCAGCTGCTGTTGCAGCCAAAAAAGGTCTCAAAGTCACCCTTGTGGAAATGGCCGACCGCATTTTACAACGCGTCGCTTCACCTGAAACATCTGATTATTTCCGCGCGCTGCACACGTCTCATGGTGTCAAAATATTGGAAGCCACAGGCCTCAAGCACCTCACAGGCGAAGGCCGTGTTACCGCTGCAGAACTGTCCGATGGCACACAGCTTGCGGTTGATTTTGTCATCATCGGTGTCGGTATCGCACCTGCCACGGCCTTGGCCGAAAGTGCAGGCCTTACCCTTGATAACGGCATCATGACAGACGCCCAAGGGCGCACTTCAGACCCGAATATCTGGGCCGCAGGCGACTGCGCCTCAGCTCCCTACCGTGGTACACGCATCCGTCTTGAAAGCGTACCAAACGCGATTGATCAGGCCGAAGTTGTCGCGCAAAACATGATGGGCAAAGACGTTAATTATATTGCCAAGCCTTGGTTCTGGTCTGACCAATACGATGTCAAACTCCAGATCGCAGGGCTGAACACGGGCTATGATCACATTGTCACCCGCAAGGGTGACAAGGAGGGCGCTGTGTCGTTTTGGTACTACAAGGGGCAAACCCTTCTTGCGGTTGATGCAGCCAACGATCCGCGTGCCTACATGATTGGCAAGCGGCTGATCGAGGCAGGCAAATCTCCCAAACCAGAGGAGATTTCAAACCCAGTTACCGACCTGAAATCGCTGATGACCGCGTGAGGATTATTGCGGGACAGCACCGCGGGCTCACACTCGCAGAGGTCGGCAAAGGCGACACGGAAGCGCATCTGCGCCCAACCTCTGACCGTGTGCGTGAGAGCCTTTTTAATATACTCTCGCACCATGGCCAGCCTCAGGGCGCGCACGTGCTGGATCTTTTTGCAGGAACTGGCGCACTCGGCCTTGAAGCTCTCTCGCGCGGCGCAACACATGTCACCTATGTAGAAAATGGTCGCGCAGGCCAAAAGCTTATTCGCGAAAACCTTGCAAAAGCCCGCCGCAGTCAGGATGCTCAGCTTCTCTTGGCTAATGCCACGAACCTACCACCCGCGGCTAAACCGTGTACTCTAGTGTTTNTAGATCCGCCCTACGGAAAGTCACTCGGTGAAAAAGCCCTCTCCTCAGCCCGCGCTCAAGGCTGGCTTGCACCGGATGCGCTCATCGTCTGGGAAGAAAGCAGCGCTGTGTTTGCGCCACAAGGGTTTACCCTGGAAGACCAGCGTAAATACGGCGGCACCATGATTTCCTTGCTCAGAGTGAGCTGATCAATAAGTCGGATGAAATGTCCCAGCCGGTGACAAAGTGAATATCTCGCAGCCCGTCGCCGTCACGCCAATCGAGTGTTCAAACTGCGCGCTGAGGCTCTTGTCGCGAGTCACAGCCGTCCAGTCATCCGCTAGGACTTTGGTTTCAGGGCGCCCAAGATTGACCATGGGTTCAATGGTGAAGAACATGCCCTCTTCCAAAACAGGCCCAGTCCCCGCTCGGCCATAATGAAGGACATTCGGCGGCGCATGAAAGACCGTGCCAAGCCCATGGCCACAGAAATCCCTAACAACGCTCATGCGATGACCTTCAACAAAACTCTGGATTGCATGACCGATATCGCCAAAAGTATTACCGGGCTTCACGGCCTCAATTCCCTTGAACAAAGCTTTATGAGTCATATCGATCAAGCGCTCTGCCTTGCGCCCTAGCTTTCCAGCGACAAACATCCGCGACGTATCACCGAACCAGCCATCCACAATAACGGTCACATCGATATTCAGAATGTCGCCGTCCTTGAGTTTTTTGTCTGACGGAATGCCATGGCACACAACATGATTGATCGAAATACAACTCGCGTGCGCATATCCCTTGTAGCCTATTGTGGCCGAGGTCGCACCTGCTGCGTTGACCATCTCTTCAATGATACGGTCAATCTCGGCCGTGCTTTGGCCCACAAAAACATGCTCGCCGATACGGTCAAGAATTTGGGCTGCCAAATGTCCTGCCTTACGCATTCCAGCAAAATCTGCTTCGCTGTGAATGCGGATACCATCTCTCGTCACTGGGCCGTTATGTACTTCGCTCACGGGGCTCGCCTTATCTTACTTAACCACTTTTACCCTGTTTAATTCGGATCTCGCCCAAGGGCCACCCTATGCATGCTCCAGCGTTGGACAGGCAATATTCAGGCTTGAATTCCGCGCTAGAAACGAAGGGGAAGCGCCTTCCCAAGGCTGATGTCATGCGGATCGATCAAGCAGTCATAAGCCATCACCTCGACACCGGCAGCCATCGCCGCTTGCAAACCACTGGCATAGGCAGCATCAATGTCACCCGCCACACCAACGGCCTCAGCATCAGTGCGTTGCACCAGAAAGAAGAGTACGGCCCTGTGCCCTTTGGCTACCATTCGGGTCAACTCTTGCAAGTGTTTCAGCCCTCGTGCGGTCACAGAATCAGGAAATTCGGCCAGCCCCGCTTGCCGCATCAGCGTGACCGATTTCACCTCAAGGTAAATATCGCGAGCACCGCCTTGCAGCAAAAAATCTACGCGGCTGTTCTCGCCATATTTTACTTCAGAGCGCACATGAATATACTCAAGCTCTGGTAGAGNGCGCCCTTCCAAAGCCGCCCTCAAGGCGCGGTTGGGTACGCTGGTGTCTACTCCCGTAAAGTGCCCGCCAGCGTGCTCAACAAGACGCCAGCCGTATTTGAGCTTTTTCTTGGGATCGTCGTTGGGCTCCACCCAAATGCGGATGCCTTCATCCGCCAAGCCCATCATCGAGCCGGGGTTGGCACAATGGGCCACCGCCTCGCGCCCGTCTTCAAAGCGAATATCCGCCAGAAACCGTTTGTAACGGNGGATCAGTGTCGCAGGCTGAAGTGGGGTTTGAAAGCGCATGTGTTACGGCCTATACCCAAGATAAGTTAGCTTCAAGGAAGACCCATGCCCAATCCAACCGCCGCGATGCTTGTCATCGGTGATGAAATTCTCTCTGGCCGCACCCGCGATGCCAATATGCACCATCTCGCAGGTGAACTCACCAAGGCAGGAATAGATCTNAAAGAAGTGCGTGTTGTTTCTGACGATTCGACGGCAATCGTCGCCGCCGTCAAGGCCCTGTCAGCAGCTCATGAAACGGTCTTCACATCTGGCGGCATTGGCCCAACGCATGATGATATCACGGCCGATTGTATCGCCGAGGCCTTCGGAGCGCATATCGATGTGCGTGACGATGCTCGTGCGCTCCTTGGCGCTTTTTATGCTCAAACTGGCCGTGAGTTTAACGCCGCACGCATGCGCATGGCGCGCATTCCTGACGGGGCAACGCTGATAGACAACCCTGTCTCCGTTGCACCCGGGTTCACCCTTGGCAATGTCCATGTCATGGCAGGCGTACCTTCGGTCTTTCAGGCCATGCTTGCCTCAGTTCTTCCCACGCTCACGGGCGGCGCCCCCCTGCTCAGCCAGACCTTGCGGATAAATCGTGGCGAAGGTGATATAGCAGGCCCCCTCGGTGACTTGGCCGCACGCTACCCTGAGCTGTCTATCGGCTCCTATCCGTTTCAGGACAATGGCATCTACGGCGCCAACATTGTGATGCGCAGTGCCGACGGCCCCCTCCTGGACAAAGCCATGTGTGAACTCGCCGAGATCTTTCCAAATGACCCTGCCTGATATCGCAGCAATTTATGATGTAATCGAGAGCACCTGGCCGGCTGCAGCCGTCCACAAGGCAGGCCCTTGGCAGATACGCGAGGGCGCCGGCGGTGGCCAGCGTGTCAGCGCCACCACAGCACTTGGGCCTATCACCCCGCACGACATTGCCATGGCAGAAGAAGAGATGCTGGCCCTTGGCCAGCCCAAACTCTTCATGGTGCGTCAAGGCGAGGACGAACTTGACCAGATGCTCGCAGCAGCAGGGTATGCGATCCATGATCCCGTCAACGCCTATGTAGCCCCACTCTCAACATTTGAAGACAAACACCCGCCGCGCGTTTGCGCGCTGCTAGCCTGGGAGCCTTTGGCCATTATGCTTGATATCTGGGCTAAAGGCGGCATTGACAATAACCGCGTTGATGTAATGCACCGCGCTCATGGCCCAAAAACGGGCCTCGTTGGACGGCTCAACGATCACCCTGCAGCCGCTGCTTTTTGTGCCATTCACGATAGAATAGCCATGGTACATGCGCTCGAAGTTCTGCCTCACCAACGCCAGCAAAATATGGGAAAATATGCGATGTACGAGCTAGCCCACTGGGCAGCGCGCAACGGTGCAAGCCATATCTCCCTTGTCGTCACCCAAGCCAATGCTGCAGGCAATGCGCTCTATGCTTCCCTCGGCATGACATGTGTGGGACAGTATCACTACAGACTGAAAAAAGAGAGCTGATGCCATGAGCCACAAACTACCCACTGCCCTTGATCTGCCCATGGTCGATCCGCTGCCAGAAGAGACGCAGAAATATTTTGACATCTGTCAGGACAAGCTCGGCCTCGTACCAAACGTACTCCAAGCATACGCCTTTGACATCGACAAGCTCAACGCCTTCACCGCGCTTTATAATGATCTGATGCTTGCCGAAAGCGGCCTCACAAAGCTTGAACGTGAAATGATTGCCGTCGCGGTTTCCTCCATAAACAAATGCTTTTACTGCCTAACCGCCCATGGTCAGGCCGTGCGCCAACTCTCCGGAGATCCTATCCTTGGCGAAATGCTCGTAATGAACTGGCGCACCGCCAATCTGGACACCCGGCAAACAGCAATGCTCGCTTTCGCCGAGAAAATCACAGTTGCAAGCTACACGATTGTCGAGGCCGACCGTGAAGCGCTACGCGCTGTCGGCTTTTCTGATCGTGACATATGGGACATCGCCAATGTCGCAGGCTTTTACAACATGACCAACCGCGTGGCTTCCGCCACAGATATGCGCCCCAATGACGAGTATCACGCGCAGACGCGCTAATTCCGGCATCACCGCACTGGTGCTGTCTTGCCTTGCCGCCTCGCCGATTTTGGCCGAGGCGCTTGCGCTGCCGTCAAATGCTGAACTCACATTCGATCGCACAAAAAGCGAAGGCAGCTATGCCGCGCCAGTCGCCCCCTACTCGGGCGGCCTTTTACCAGTGTTTGATGTAAACGGGCGCGTTACGAAACAGGCTTATCGCATTGCACAACAAGGCATAACCCCCCAGCAAATCCTGTCTCCGATAGAGGCGAGTCTCATCGAAGCAGGCTTTGAAGTACTCTTCAAATGTTCAGATAGATTTTGCGGCGGATTTGACTTTCGGTTTGCAACCGATGTGGTTGAAGCACCTAACATGTTTGTCGATCTGTTTGATTATACGTTTGTTACCGCGCGGCGCAGCCACAGCGAAGCACCGTCTGACTATGTCACAGCGCTCGTAAGCCGTGACAGCACATCCGGCTACCTCCAGATCGTTCAGGTAACACCTGAAGGCGCCACACCGCTCGCAACAGAGCGAAGTAACGCCATCGTCGCTCAGGTATCCCAAAATTCCCTTCAACAACAAACAGGCTCTGTCGGACCGCAGCTAGAGAAAATAGGCCATGCAGTGCTGCCTGATTTGACATTTGAAACAGGTTCATCCGACCTTGGCCAAGGCCCATTCGCCAGCTTGGAAGCACTTGCCGCCTACCTATTGCAACAGCCCAGCCGTAGGGTGGCTCTCGTAGGGCATACCGATGCAGTCGGTGCTCTTGCAGGAAATATAACGCTTTCCAAAAAGCGCGCCGCATCTGTAATGCAGAGGCTCGGCTCAGCACATGGCGTGCCCGCCGCACAAATGGAAGCCGAAGGCATGGGCTATCTTGCACCCGTCCTGAGCAATCTCACACCAGAGGGCCGTAAGGCCAATAGGCGTGTTGAAGTCGTCCTTCTCAATACTGAGTAAATCAGAAGCAAGAACCAAACATAGCCCCTGCCTCCCCTCGAGCTTCTCGCAATCAGAGCGTCGAAGACTTGACGGCTACACGGTGAAAGGGCATCTGCAGTGTATGCTGATCCTGAAAATATTTCGCGCCCCCGAATGGGCCGCCCTGCGCGACAAAGGCGAAAGCCAAGGCGCGCCTGTTGATGTGGCCGATGGCTACATACATTTTTCCACCCCAGAGCAAGCGCAAGACACCGCTGCCAAACACTTCGCGGGCGAAGAGGGCCTCGTGCTTCTAGCGGTTGAGGCCGATACATTAGGTGATGCGCTAAAATGGGAGGTCTCCCGTGGCGGCGCGCTCTTCCCACATCTTTACCGCAACATTCGCCTCTCAGATGTCACCGCAAGTTATCCACTACCGTTGGTGAATGGCGCACATGTATTTCCCCAAAAGGTTCTGGCCCCATGAACACGCTCGAAGCCCTTGCCCTTAAGGCCATGCACAAGGTTGATCCGGAGCGCGCCCACGGGCTTGCGATCTCTGCTCTCAAACTCGGCCTTGTGCCACTTTCAGGGCCCGTCACTTCACCACGCCTCGCCACGACAGTGGCAGGACTTGCACTGCCAAACCCCGTTGGCCTTGCCGCAGGGTTTGACAAAAACGCCGAAGTGCTGGCGCCGCTGTCTCGCGCGGGCTTCGGCTTCGTCGAAGTTGGCGCAATCACGCCGCGCGCACAAGCTGGCAACCCCAAGCCACGCCTCTTCCGCCTTACCGAAGATCAAGCAGCCATCAACCGCTTCGGCTTCAACAACGAAGGCATGGAAGCAGCCAATGCACGGCTGGCAAAGCGCCCGCAAGACGCTGTGATTGGCCTCAATCTTGGAGCAAACAAAGACAGCGAGAACCGTGCCGAAGACTTCGCCCGCGTACTCAGCTATTGTGGTGCCCACTTGGACTTTGCCACGGTCAATGTATCGTCTCCCAACACTGAAAAACTGCGCGATCTACAAGGTGCTGAAGCGCTTTCCGCCCTGCTCGCGGGCGTGATGGAGGCCAACAGCTGGCTCAAAAAACCACTGCCCATTTTCCTAAAAATCGCACCAGACCTCACCGATACCGAGATCAGCAAAATCGCAGAGGTCGCACAAACCCAAGGCCTTAGCGCCATCATCGCCACCAATACAACACTCAGCCGCGAAGGCCTCGCCAGCGCGCAACGAGANCAGGCCGGTGGCCTTTCAGGCGCCCCCCTGTTTGAGCGCTCCACTCGCGTTCTGGCCAAACTCTCCATGGCGACCGAGGGTAAGCTTCCACTCATTGGCGTCGGCGGTATCTCAACAGCGGAACAGGCCTATGCCAAAATCCGTGCTGGCGCCTCGGCCGTGCAGCTTTATACCGCACTTGTCTATCACGGCCTCAGCTTGGCTTCGGACATTGCCAAGGGTCTAGACAGGCTACTGGAGCAAGATGGTTTCGCCAATGTCCAAGAGGCTGTGGGTACAGGGCGTGACGCATGGCTATGATGATCTGGCACAACCCACGTTGCTCGAAGTCACGACAAACGCTGGAGTTGATAGAGGGGCATACTCCGCAAGTTCGCCTCTATCTCACTGATCCACCAAACGAGGCCGAGCTGCGCGCTGCAGCTGCCTCTTTGGGCCTCAAAGCTATCGAGCTGATGCGTACAGCCGAACCTGAATTCAAAGCCGAAGGCCTTACCAAAAACAGCACTGAAGACGAGCTCTTTGCCGCTATGGCTCGCAAACCGAAGCTCATCCAGCGCCCCATCGTCTTTCACAATGGCAAAGCCGCAATATGCAGGCCGCCAGAGACCGTGCTCAACCTGCTCTAGCCGCTTGCTCGAGCGCAGGATAGCGCAGCATCAGTGTGGCTGCACGTGCAACGAACGAAATATGCAGCGCAAGCCAGAGCCCGTGATTTTCCATCGCGGGCATTAGGCTCCACGCCGCCACCGCATAGACGACAAAGGCCACAGCCATCATATTGCGCATATCCGCCGTGCGTGTCGCGCCTATGAAAATTCCGTCCATCTGCGTCAGCCCAACAATCATAACAGGGGCAGCCACAAGCCAGAGCAAGTAACGCCGCGCTTCCGTCTGCACCTCGGGAGCTTTTGTCATAATATCGATGAGACCTGGGCCCAAAAGCCAGAAGGCCAGCGCCATCAATACGCCCAGTCCAAGCGCCCAAAGGCTGGTGAGCAAAGCCGCGCGCCGCACACGTCCCGCAGCTCCCGCACCAAAAGCCTGCCCCACCAGCGCCTCTGCAGCAAAAGCAAAACCATCAAGCGCATAGCCCGTTATGTGCAAGAACTGTAACAGCACCTGATTGGCTGCCAGCGTCACATCCCCAAAGCGCCCGCCCAGAAGCAAAAACGACACAAAAATACCCTGCAGCAAAAGCGAACGCATCAGAATATCGCCATTCACCACAGCCATGTGGCGTAGCTTCATACGGTCAAACACCCGCGACCAATCCCGCCAAGCTGTATGCGCAAAGGCCTGGCGACACATCCAAAGCCCCAGCAAAAGCCCCGACCATTCAGCGATAAACGTGGCCCAAGCTACCCCCGCAACACCCCAGCCGAACGAAAGCACAAAGAGAAGATCCAGCCCCACATTGACCCCATTCATGAGAAGCTGGATCCAAAGGACCTCGCGGGTGCGCTCTTGCGCAATCAACCAACCCGTGATCCCGTACATGGCTATCGCTGCAGGGGCCGAGAAAATGCGGATTTGCATATAGGTTGCCGCCAGCCCTTCGACCTCGGCACTCGCCGGTGACAGGCGGAACGCTCCCCAAAAGAGCATCGGTTGTACCAAAATAAAGGCTAAGCCTCCCGCAAAGCCTATCATCAATGCACGTGTCAGTAGCGCCGCCACTTCGCCGGTCTCACCGCGCCCGGCTGCTTGGCTTGTCAGCCCCGTCGTACCCATACGCAAAAAGCCGAACACCCAGTAAATGGCCGACAGAATAACGGCTCCCACACCGACAGCTGCAATCGGCGCGGCGTCAGGGATTTGCCCGACAACAGCTGTGTCAACCGCCCCCAGAATAGGAATGGTCACATTGGCCAGTAAAATCGGAATGGCAATTTTGAGCACCCGTCTGTGGGTGAGCGCGCCTGCCTCAGTCATCCCGCCGTGGCATCAAAAAATGCCCCGTGCCTTGGGCAAAAATGCGGTTGCGATTGTCTTGCCAGGCTTCAACATGCACGCTTGCGTAACGCCGTCCCGAGCGGTTTACTTTTGCCCGCGCGTAAGCATCTCGCGGTAGTCCCGTCCGTAGATAGTCGATGGTGAAATCAATCGTTTTCGGCAAACGCGGCAAATGCCCTTTGACAACTTCGTTTGCATCCAGCTCGCCGCGCTCGATCTCATCCCACAAAACAGACCAGCCAAGACCGATCACCGCAGCCACCTCCATAAACCCCGAAATCGCACCGCCGTGCAATGCTGGCAGCAAGGGGTTGCCTATAAGTTTGTCATCATAGGGCAAAATCGCTGTTAGCTCATCCCCTCTGCGATCAAACTCTATACCCATAAAGTTAATGTACGGCACACCATGTACCAGCGCACTCAAAGCCGCATCGCGGCGTTGCTTTATCACTTGGACTGGCTCAGGGCGCTTGCGGCTCATGCTCAACGCTCCACAGTAAAGGCACCAGTGGCCGTTGCCACCGGGTTGTCTTTGTCGTCATCGGTCGCCGTTGCTCGCACAAAGGCGACAGACCGTGTGATATGATAGCACTGCGCCTCTGTTGTTATGGTTTGACCGGGGGTCGCAGGCCGCATGTAATCAATCCGTAAGTCAATCGTGGCAGTTCCTGCTGGTGAGCTTGGATGGCTCATCGCAGCTGCTCCACAGCACGTATCCATCAACGCCGAGACCGCGCCTCCATGAATTACACCTGTCTCAGGATCGCCAACAAGCTGCGCAGAATACGGCATTTCAATCCGAGCATAGCCGTCGCCGATTGTGGTCAGCTCCATACCCAAAGCCCGACTGTGGGGGATCGCAGAGATAAACTGTTTGGCAATTTTTGCTTTGTCCATGGGGCTTCGGACTCCTTTGCAGACATACTTCCAGAGCGGTGCCTCCTTCGCAAGACGTAACACTCCGTTTTGCCCGCCTTGTGTCTTCCTCTAGGGCACCATAGGTTCGCCGCGAGGAGGTCCACCATGCCAGAAACACGTCTGACTTTTAAAGAAATGTGCGCCAAGTTTGACGTTACCCCGCGCACGTTGCGCTACTATGAGTATATTGAGCTTCTCGAGCCTGCTCGGGAAGGACGCACACGTTTTTATGCCCCCCGCGAANTTGCCCGAATGACACTCATAATGCGCGGCCGTCGCTGGGGCTTTCCACTCGAGGACATTCGCCAATTTCTTCTGATCTACGAAGAAAGAGGAACAAAGGCCCAACTACAACACTGGATCGATATGGCCTCGGGACAGCTTGCAGAGCTAGAGAAGCAACGCCAGGATCTTATGACGGCGATCACCGAGCTCACAGAAAGCCGTGAAGCGACATTAAAAATGCTCAACGCCCCATAAGTGACGCAACGTCTACATTACGTCAACGTCAACTTTCTCTTGAACGACTCGGCCAAGGCACGCATGTATTGATCAATGCGATGACTTAACCTGAGCCCTCAGAGAGACACACATGCCAAATTCCGATAGATTGATGACGATCCGTGAGATGTGCGATACGTACCAAGTTACGCCACGCACCCTTAGATTTTATGAGGCCAAGGAGCTTCTGTCCCCCGTTCGCGACGGACAGAAGCGCCTCTTCACCCACCGTGATCGCGCTCGACTGACGCTTATCCTGCGGGGCAAACGTTTCGGCTTCTCTCTGGAAGAAATTCGCCAACTGCTCGAGCTTTATCATGTAGGCGACCAACAGCAGACACAACTTTCAAGCACCCTGTCCATCGCACGCGAGCGCCTCGCCGACATGGTTCACCAACGCGATGAGCTCACACTGGCAATTGAAGATCTCAGCGAACAGATTGACTGGGTCGCCAAGACCCTCGCAAGCACGGCCGAGACAAAAGACGCTGCTGAATAACCGTGCGCGTCAAACGCCAGGACCAATGACAAAAGCTCCCAGGGAGACACCAGATGCCAAGCTACACAGCCCCCATTAAAGACATGCAATTCATCCTACATGATGTTCTGAAAGTCAGCGCATCTGATATTGCAGGATACAATGACCTAGATCCCGAGTTTACCAGCGCAGTGCTCGAAGAAGCAGGGAAAATCTGCTCCGATGTTCTCTTTCCGCTGAATGCCGTTGGCGATACCGAAGGCTGCACCCTCGAAAACGGCGTGGTCCGCGTGCCGACAGGCTTCAAAGAAGCTTTCGATCAGGTGCGCGAGGGCGGCTGGACAGGACTGGATATGCCTGAAGCTTATGGCGGCCAAAACATGCCCTATCTGCTCGGTACAGCCGTGGGCGAAATGTTCTCCGCCTCCAATCAGGCCTTCACCATGTATCAGGGCCTCACTCACGGCGCAGCCTCGGCCATCCTTGCCCATGGCACGGACGCCCAAAAAGACACTTATCTGCCCAAGATGGTGTCGTGCGAGTGGACTGGCACGATGAACCTGACAGAGCCACACTGCGGGACAGATCTTGGCCTCATGCGCACCAAAGCCGAGCCACAGGACGATGGCAGCTTCAAGCTCTCCGGCCAGAAAATCTTTATCTCTTCGGGCGAGCACGAGATGGCCGACAATATCGTTCACCTTGTCCTGGCCAAAATCCCGGGGGGGCCAGAGGGCATCAAAGGTGTATCGCTTTTCATCGTACCCAAGTTCCTCGTCAACGAAGACGGATCGCTCGGTGCGCGCAATGGCGTAACCTGTGGAGCGCTCGAAGAGAAGATGGGCATCCACGGCAACTCTACCTGCGTCATGAACTATGACGAGGCCACAGGCTACCTGCTCGGAACCGAGCACAAAGGCATGCGCGCAATGTTCACCATGATGAACGAAGCCCGCATCGGTGTGGGCATGCAAGGCCTTGCACAAGCCGAAGTCGCCTACCAAAACGCCGTGATTTACGCCAAAGACCGCCTGCAAGGCCGCGATGTAACAGGCGTTAAGAACCCTGAGGGTCCTGCTGACCCATTGATCGTGCACCCCGATGTACGCCGCATGCTGATGGACCAAAAGAGCTTCGTCGAAGCGGGCCGCGCCTTCATCCTTTGGGGCTCCTCGCTCATTGATGCAGCCCATCGCTCTGGTGACAAGGAAGCCGATGGCCTCATCTCGCTGATGACACCCGTGGTCAAAGGTTTCCTCACCGATGTGGGCTACGCGATGACCGTTGAAGCTCAACAGGTCTACGGCGGCCATGGCTATATCGAAGAATGGGGCATGTCCCAGTTCACCCGCGATGCGCGCATCGCGATGATCTACGAGGGCGCCAACGGCGTTCAGGCGCTGGACCTGGTGGGCCGTAAGCTCGCGCAAGACGGCGGCAAACACGTCATGGCCTTCTTTGAAATGGTCAAGAGCTTCTGCGCCGAGCAAAAAGATGTCGAGGGTATGGAACACTTTGTGGAGCCACTCAAAAAAGCATCCAAAGACCTGCAGGCCGCAGGAATGTTCTTTATGCAAAATGGCATGAAGACCCCCAATGCAGCGCTCGCAGGCTCAACCGACTTTATGCATATGATGGGCCACGTTTGCCTTGGCCTGATGTGGGCGCGTATGGCACGGGCCAGCCTTGATGCTCTGGCCTCAGGAACCTCTGACGCAGCGTTCTATGAGACGAAGCTGGCGACTGGGCGGTACTATATGGCACGCCGACTCCCGGCGACAGCTTTGCACCTTGCACGAATCGAGAGCGGTGCAGATCCTGTTATGGCGCTTAGTGAAGACCAGTTTTAACGCAAGCTAAGGAGCTCGCCTGTATCATGCCCAAACGTTTCCGCCTCACCCGCCGCTTTCCGGCCGCTATGACAGAAGATGGCTACCGCAAACTGAAGAAGTTTGCACAGGAGGCAGGACTTGATGAGGGCGAGGCTCTTAGTTTTCTCTTCGAAAACTTTGAAAGCGTTATGAACCACGAAAACCTGACAGCACGCCTCAGACTATTCAACTCAGAGCTTGAGGCACGCAAACGCTAATTCTTCTGGGGAGGAGAGAGACAATGGCTTCCAGCTGGATGACTGAAGAACATCAGATGATTGCGGATATGACCCGCAAATTCATCACCGACGAGTGGGTACCCAAGTACGACAAGTGGCGCAAGCAGGGTGAGATGGACCGTGAAACATGGACCCAAGCCGGTGAGCTCGGCCTTCTTTGCCCGTCAATACCCGAGGAATATGGCGGTGCGGGCGGCGACTTCGGCCATGAAGCCGCGATCCTGATTGAAGGCAGCCGAGCAAATCTTGCGAGCTGGGGGCATGGCATTCATTCAGGCATCGTTGCCCACTATATCTTGCATTGCGGCACCGAAGAACAAAGGCAACGCTGGCTGCCCAAAATGGTGACCGGCGAGCTTGTTGGTGCTCTGGCCATGACTGAGCCTTCTGGCGGCTCGGACGTACAAAACTTAAAGACAAGGGCCATCAAGGACGGAAACGCTTACCGGCTTTCAGGCCAAAAGACATTTATCACCAACGGACAACACGCCAATCTCATCATCGTTGCGGCCAAGACCGACCCGAAACAAGGCTCAAAAGGCACCTCTCTCATGGTGGTAGAGACGGATCATGCTGAGGGTTTCACACGTGGCCGAAACCTTGAAAAGGTTGGNTGCCATGCTGCCGACACCTCGGAGCTTTTCTTTGATAATGTGGAAATACCGCCAGAGAACCTGCTCGGAGGCGAAGAGGGCAAAGGCTTCTACCAAATGATGCAACAGCTCCCCCAAGAGCGTCTCATCATAGGCTGCGGCGCAGTTGGTGCAATGCAAGGTGCAGTCGAGCGCACAATTGAATATTGCAAGGAGCGCGAGGCCTTCGGCGGCCCGATCCTGCAGTTCCAGAACACCCGCTTCAAGCTCGCTGAATGCAAAACCAAACTCACCGTCGCCCGCGCTTTCCTTGACGAATGCATGAGCGAGCACCTGCGTGGCGCGCTGACGGTCGATAAGGCCGCCATGGCCAAATACTGGCTCACTGACACACAAGGCGAAGTGCTGGACGACTGCGTACAGCTCTTTGGAGGATACGGGTACATGCTAGAGTACCCCATTGCGGAAATGTGGGCTGACGCCCGCGTCCAACGCATCTACGGCGGCACCAACGAAATCATGAAAGAGCTGATCGCAAGAAATCTCTAATACGCCTTTTCATAGAT
>P_2C_Liq_1_UnCtyDRAFT_1000126_pt1 | contig 31817 bp, 25 predicted proteins | sample Pon2CUnioCityCA_2_FD_10234 | JGI IMG/M metagenome (IMG submission 10234) | reverse complement strand
GTCATAGCCACAGACGGAACAAGTATCTGAGGAATCAGGATTTTGGCTTCCGCAAACGGGGCATTTCATAGGCGGGTCATCCATGGGATGGGGACTTGAGGATAATTGTATCCTGATGCGGCGATTTGGGGGGTTCCATGACTCCTCACCTCATCTGATGATAAATGGCGACTGGTGCATAAGATAGGGTCTGAATCGCTCAAATTGACCTAAACTGCTACCAAGTCGAGCTGTTATGAGAGTGGAATATCCTCCATCATAAACTGCATCATCGCCTCGCCATTCAAATTATCCCGAACAATACGTTGTTTTAATCCTTTCACCATCGCTTCATAAAACTTCCGAACCTCGCGACCATTACCAAAATTCGCGCCACGAGACTGATAGAGAGTCTGCAACTGTTCCCTCACCAACTGCGCTACCTCTGGAGAATAACAACGACCATCCCGCTGACAAAATCCTTGCCAAATCTGATAGAGTTCGTCTCCCTGATAATCTGGAAAATAAATGGCTTGAGCAAGGCGCGATTCTAACCCCGAATTTGCTTTGAGAAACTCCGTCATTTCTTGAGAATAGCCTGCAAAAATAACCACCAGGCGATCGCGATAATTCTCCATCAAAGGAACCAACGTGTCAATCGCCTCCTGACCAAAATCATGGGTAGTCCCACCTCGGGATAAACTATAGGCTTCATCAATAAACAACACCCCATCTAACGCCTCCTCCACCACCTGCTTCGTTTTCTCCGCCGTATGTCCCACATATTGTCCCACCAAATCCTGACGAGTCACCTCCTTAAAATGTCCTTTCCGCAACAATCCCAACACCCGGTAAATTTCCCCCAGCAAACGAGCCACTGTGGTTTTCCCAGTCCCCGGATTTCCGACAAATAGTAAATGGCGACTTTCTACTTCAGCCACATTCAATAATCCCGCCTCCTGCAACCGTTGATTGGCAATTTGAGTATCAATCAACTGGCGAACCACCGCCTTCACAGACTCCAATCCTGTTAATCGTTGAAGTTCCTCCAAATAGGTCTGCAACTGGTCATCATTTCGCCGTCCTTGTTGGGCCAGTTGCGAATACTGCGGCGGTAAGTCTGCTAGTTGAAATGGCTCCTGGATGGGGTCAAGTTGCTGCTCCTCGACTCGCTGACTCCGCAACTCATCCATATCATTAAACAGGTTTTCCACAAAGCGACCATTGCCAAATTGCGCTCCCCGTTCCTCATAAACCCGCTGAAATAGGTTTTTCAATCCCGCCTCTAAAGATGGAGAAACTTGTCCCTGAACTCTCGCCAAACGCTGCTGTAAAATTGCGTAGAGTTCCTCGGGATTATAATCTTCAAACATGACCTCTGTCGCCAAGCGACTCTCTAAGCCAGGATTCGTCGCCAAAAACTCATCCATCTCCTGAGGATATCCCGCCACAATCACCGCTAACCGCTCTCGTTCATCTTCCATTCGCTTCAGTAAGGTTTCGATCGCTTGCTGACCAAAATCATTCTCACCACCCCGATTTAACTGATAGGCTTCATCAATAAATAACACCCCATCTAAGGCTTCATCCACTCGTTCATTCGTAAGAATCGACGTTTGTCCCACATACCCCGCCACTAAATCTCGTCCCCCCACTTCCACCACTTGACCTCGCCGCAAGAGTCCTAAATCTCGGTAAATTTCTCCCACCAATCGCGCGACAGTGGTTTTTCCGGTTCCAGGATTTCCTTTGAAGACTAAATGCAGACGTTTGGCATCACTGGCAATTCCTTGTTTACGCCGTTCTTCCGCTATTTTTAAGCTCTGTATTTTGCGACGGATGGCATTTTTGACCTGATGGAGTCCCACCAGCTCCTCCAGACGCATTAGGGCGGGTTTGAGGGTGATATCGCCGGAGAGCCACTGCCGTTGTTTGGCAACCTGTAGAGATAGCTCGGGAGCCAGATTAAACCGGTCATACCAGGTTTTTAGGGGTTGCTTTTCTGCGGCTAATGTGGTAATAAATTGGTTAAAATCTTGCCAGTTAACGGGTTTCTTATAGACGAGGCGAAAGTAGTTCCAAAGATGTTTGAGTTCATCCTCTTCTGGACTGTTGAGTTGGATGACATTAAAGGTGCGATCGCCCCGATTTTCCAGCCAATTCGCCAACAACGTAAAGCCAATTTGACGACAAAACTCCTGAAATTGAGATTGATTGTGATGGTGGGAGATAAACACACAGAGATTTTTATGGCTGGCGGGAAGTCGTCCCCATTTCACCATACGACCTAAGAGTTCTCGCCGATTTTGGAATTGTTGTAAATCTTCCACATCGGAGAAAATAATGGCAGTTTTATGGCGGCTATCCTCCATGAAATAATTGAGGTAGCTGATACATTGAATATCCTGTAGGCGACTGGGAGGAGTGCGACTGGGGGATGGGGAACTGCTGGCTGGAGAAGTTCGACGGAGCATCCGCCGACGTTTTCCCAGGGGAATTGATTGAGAATCCAGGTTCATCGTCTCCGAAGAATGGCCCCCTGAGGGTAAGTCAGGGTTACGGCTCAGTTCGAGGGAGGTGCGATCGAGAAAATAGAGTTTATCGACCCCCGAGTAGTAGACAATGCGGTTGAACCCTTGTTGTTGCAGGTACTGATGCAGGACTTGTTCAATATCTTGTAGCGTTAGGTCCGGGGAACAGAAGCTATCGCTGGTTTGATTCCCGTACAGGATAATAAAGCGATCGCCGTCTTGGAGGTTCAGTTGTTGGGTGACGCGGTTAACCATTAAGACAAAGGAAAAAGAGGGAAGACAAAGGGGGACAACTTCAGCCACAGAACAGAAGGAAGCGTTATGAGTAACGTCCTTTTTTAGATTTGATGACTTGAATTACATCATCATGTTTTTGTCCTTCAATGATATCTTTTAGATGAATTTCTCCGTCGATATATTGAATATGCAACCTCCAACCTGATATCTTGTCAATATCAGCTCGGTAAATCGCATATTTTTTGATATTACGAACCTTGTGAAGTCGAGTTTTAGGAAAGCTTCGCTCCCGATGACAAGACGCATCTTCGAGTTCAGCTAGAGCTTCAAGAAACTTGAGCTTCAAGCTCTCGTTGGGAAGGATTTTTAAAGCCTCATGAATAATCCCATACTCATCATAAAGTTTTAACGTCTGTGACATATTAACAAGCAGGCGTTAGATTATGAGTTGAGCGTCTTCAGATTCCTGACGCCAGTCTTGATACATCGATTCGACCAAACTTCGGAGGTTGTCTTGCAGCTTATCGACTGGAAAAATACGAAACAAGGTAAAGATGACTTGACCAAAAATAGGATCGTCATCGATTGATAATATCACACGATTTTCACGAGTCACCTTGAGCAGATAGAGAGAAGATTCATAACCTTTAACATGAGAGGGTATTTTCAGTTCTGAGAGCATAGACGAGGGACAAATTCCCTGTTCCTCAACCCAAGCTGCACAATCATTGATGGCTTGAATCACTTTGTCTTTGTCACGGGAATTGAGTGTATTTAAGTCTTTCTCAAATCGCCGAGTGGATTCAATTAAAGTTTTCATTTTCCTGAATTACGGTTGAGCTTTTTTCCAAAATTGGCGACCAATTCCAACGTTCAACAACTCAGACGCTGTAGAAATTTTCTCTTAGGATTGAGGTGAGGATTGGGACTTGTTTGGTTGGACTTGTTCTATCGCTCGCTGTTGAACCTGACGCAAGTCTTGATAACGAGAGTCAGCCTCTTGCTCACACTGAAGTTCACCGACAGTTTCGATTCCGGCTTCGTTGAGGAGATTGAAAATCGCGTCAGCATTTTGACGGGTGGCTTGTTCATCAACCAGAGTCGGACTAAAGGTATTTATCGCCACCGAATTCGCGCCAAACTCAGCCTCAGGACGAATCACGGTCACCACCTCATCCCCAGCGATGTTTTTCAGTTTGACCACAAAAGTATTGCGGTTGTCGTCCCCTTCATAGGTATCCCCGACTCGACTATAGCCTAACTCCTCCAACGCATCCACCACATTGGCGGCGATTTCCGCTCGCATCTGCGACCCCAAAATAGACAGTTTCGCCTGTTCCAACAGTTCAGCCAACTGGGGTTCTTGGTCAAGAATCTGTTGGCTTAGATGTTTCAGTTGTTCCGTCGTTAAGCTCGATTCTCCCTCAACCAATTGCTGATGAAGCTGTTGTAAATGCTGCTCATAGTCGCTGAAACGTCCCTGAGTCCAATAGTCCACTTCAACGCTGAATTTATCGAGGTCTTCTCCCTCTCCCATTTCTAATTCAACCTGACGATTCGCGTCCACTTCACTGAGGAGGTTTTGCAAATCGGCAAACGCCGCTTGATAATAAAGTTGCCATTCTTGCTCTTTTCGCTCCAATTCTAAGCGCAAATCAGCCAATTTCAAATACGTCTGTTGTGCATTGGCGATCGCCGCCTCACTCACTCCCGCCTCGATATTTTGCTGAACTAGCTCCAGTTCTCCTTGCAATTGCGCCAGTTTACCCGGTGCAAAGCGTTCATGTTGATATTCTTGATCCATCTGTTGGCAAATCATCTGGACATCTGCCAATAAATCTTGAGCGAGTTGTTGTTTTTGCTCCCGTTCCGCCTGCAAATTGTCCACAACACTATCAATTTGACGTTGCAGAATTTGTTGTCCTTTTTCCCGCGCTTGTCGCTCTTCTAAAATCAGTCCAGTAAACTTACGATCTTGTTCTTCAACTAAACTAAAATACTCCTGTCGTTGCTGACCCAGGAGAGATAAATACTCATTACGCTGTTGACTCAATCCCTGTTTCATCGCACCTTCGAGGCGGGACACCTCCGTTTGCAATCGCTGTTGCTGACGGTTCTCTGACGCTTGCAGATTGCGTTGAAACTCCTGACGTTGGCGTTTGAGCCGTTGCTGAGTCTCCCGTTCCAGACTTTGCAGTCCCGTTCGCAGTCCGCTGATGGCTTGTTCCTGGCGTTGACTGCGTTGTTCGAGGGGAGCCAGTCGTTGCTGCATCTGTCGCTGACATTGCTGCTGGACTGCGTTGAGCCGTTCGGGGAGGTCATTACGGAGCGATCGCAGTCGAGAATCGGACTCCCGCAACCGCCGTAGTTCCGTATCTTCAACCCGCGTATACCGACGCTTTTCGCCACTCATAGGTTTTGCCCTTTGTCAAGATGGGCCTATTATAAACAAAAGCTTAGCCACAGAGTCAAAAAGGTGTGCGAGAGATGAGGCGAAATGCCGGTTTGACGGGATTTTCACCCTGTCTTGGATATTTATTAAGCGATTCGGACATTATGCCTCGAAGAGACACCACTCATCATATTATCAAACAAGCTCTCGTCAAAGAAGGTTGGGAGATTACAGATGATCCTTATGTGATTTCCTATGGGGAACGCTTTTTATTTATTGACCTGGGCGTGGGACGATCGCGTTTTCTTAGCCAGCAAAAAGGATATATTATTGGTGTTGAACGCGATCGCACCCGTATTGCCATTGAGATTAAAGAATTTCGAGGACTGTCAGCGATGGCTGATTTGGAACAAGCGATCGGACAGTATAGCCTATATAAGCTTTTGTTGAACCAAGTCGATCCAGGACGCGAGATTTATCTCGGCGTGACAGATATTACCTATGAGACCATCTTCAGCGAACAAATTGGTAAACTGGTCATTAACGAACTACCTTTAAATCTTTTAGTCGTTGACGCGACAACAGCAGAGGTGAAACAATGGATACCATAACCGCCGATCGCCAAATCGTCCAACAGGTTATCTCTCACTATGCCAAACTTCGTCCGTCTCACGGCCAAATCAGATTGGAGACGGTATTCGACGAGAAGCAAGATCGTTATGCACTAATGCAGGTGGGTTGGGATCGAGGTCGACGTGTTCGAGGCAATCTCATCTATATTGTCTTGCGTGACGGAAACGTCGTCATTGAGTACGATGGGATGGAAGCCGGAATTACTCAAGATTTGATTGACCAAGGGATTCCCGAAGAACGCCTGGTTCTCGGGTTTCTAGAAGACTCACCCGTCACCCTATTGGCTTAACTCACAGTTTCGGAGTTTCCCTGCCAACTCCTAATCCCGAGAATGATAAAACGCCATATTCTCCGACTCGTACTGCGATCGCCACGCCTCCCAAGCCGCCACCGCCTCAGGATTACTNNCTTGTCCTTTCCCCAATAAAATCACCCCATCACCCCAATCCAAAATCCCATACTCCCCACTCTCACTCAGACGTTGCAACTTGGGAACCATCACCGCCAAACGCGCGCGATCGTGTCTAAAGGCCACCTGATAGGTTTGCAACCGCCATAAATCCAGCAAAATATAGTCCATCTTCTCCACCACCCCCGCATCGGTCAATAACTCCATCTGGGGAAAGCGCAAAATCTCCCGACGACTAGACAGATGGGGAATAATATAGGTCGTCGCCGCCACACTCGCCTCCTCGGGAACTTGGGCCAACAGCGGATAGATAGCCCCCGCATGACGCCATTGGCGAGTGATGGGAACATGAACCCAAGGGTCAATGGAATCGGGAATCAGAAACGATAAACTGCGGTTGGGGTTTCCGCCAATGGTCACCATCACCGAGAGAGTGAGACAGAAGATCCAAAACCGGCGAATGTTGGGGGTTTTGAACAGCTGCGGACGCACGGACCACCAGAGAATCGCCCCATAACAGAGTCCCGGAACCACCGTCATCGCATAGCGGATGTTAATCGCTAACACCGACTGTCCTTGGGCCACAAAGAGTTTTAATAAAGGAAACCCGGCGATCGCCCAGGCCCCACCCGACGCCGCTGGAACGAACGCAAAGGGAAGCCACTGTCCTAATAAATAACTGATCGTGCGGCCAAAAGGGGTAAAAATCTGCTGAAGCACATGAAACGGCTGACTCAGCATCCCCCAGAGAATCTCTAAGGTGGTTGCACTGTCTCCCTCGGCGTATTGTCCGAAGCGTTCCATCATAAACCGTTCGGAAATATCCTCGGAAAATAAGGGCATCACTAGGTTGGTTAACCCCACAATATAGCCAAACCCCAACAGACAGACGATCGCACCTCGGGCCGGGAAGCGACGACTGAGAACCATATAGACTCCCACGCCAAACAGGCCAATTCCTGAGTCTTCGCGAACCAAGAGGATGGCGATCGCCACGGCCCAAAACAGCCCCCACCAGCGTTTCTCCATCGCCAACAGCAGGGTGAAGGTAAACAGAGGAATCTGACAGATATCATGGAAATTTGCCCAAGTCGGCCCCAACACCGCATTGGCGCAGTAAAAACTGAGGCTAATAAAGGCCGCAATCGGCGATTCCAGGTACTGTCGCGCCAGAACATAGAGAACCAATCCCGCCGCCGTCACCAAAACCACCTGTAACACCGTCAGCGTCACCGGGGAGGGAAAGAGACTGTAAATGGGAAGCCAAAACAGTAACGCCGGCGTGAAATGTTGTCCCAGGCGTTGGTAGAACACCGTGGGGAACTCCCCCTGGTGGACGACATTGGTGGATAAGGCTGAGGAGAGGGAACTCTGGAAAAACCGTCCATGACTGTTATTCCAGAACACTTGGTTAAAAATTCCTTGGTCGTAAGAGGCGTAGAATGTGTAGTAGCGATGNAGCGTAATGGTGAGGCTCACCAAGAAAAACACCATCGCTGCTGCGATCGCGACTCGAAACCAAGGATTTTTGAGTGACGTAACTCCCATTGCGCGTTTTTAAACCTGAATGGCTGGACATAAGGACGGACAGAGAGCGCGTTTAAGGCGATCGCCCCCAACCCTAGCTGCAAAAATTATCCCTCAGTTGTGATCCCAGTTCGTCCTTAAATCTAAAGAAGATATTAAAGTGGAAAGGATATGCGTCAAAATTAAGCTAAGCCCCCCTGTCAACTGTCGCCCACCCTGATGTCACCAACCTATGCTGATGCAGCAAGAGATGACATGGTAGCATCTCCTAACTTCAACACCTATCCCAACGCAGTGTTACAACTGCTTCTGTTTGTCGATCGCCGTTCGAGTTCCCAAGAAGAACTCAAACGGATTCGCGGCTACCTCGACAGCGTAAAATCCGATGGCAATTTTGCCCTAGAGGTGATTGATGTCGGTGAACAGCCTTATCTGGCAGAACATTTTAAACTGATTGCCACCCCCACCCTAATTAAAGTTCATCCCGAACCCCGCCACAGCCTTACCGGGAGTAATCTCGTCTTGCAGTTAGACCATTGCTGGGGGAAATGGCAACAGTCGGCCCATGAATATAGCGATCGCTGTCCTACAACGATTCATGAGGGCCAGGGTTCCGTCAACTCCTGTTTTCCCTCCATCGCCACCTCCTCAGAAATCATCCAACTTTCCGACGAAATTTTCCGCCTCAAACGGGAGAAAGAGGAACTCCAGGACCAACTACGCTTCAAAGATCGCCTCATTTCCATGTTGGCCCACGATTTACGCAACCCTCTCACCTCCACCTCCATCGCCCTNGAAACCCTAGAAACCCTAAACCACCCCGACAACGCCGACAAACTCGAAGCCAACCCCAACCTAAGCGATCGCCTGCTACATCACGCCCGCACCCAAACCCGGCAAATCGAGCAAATGATCTTCGATGTCCTCGAAAGCGCCCGCAGTCAGGATGGCTACCTCTCGATTGTGCCGCAAAAGATCAACCTCGCCGAACTCTGTCAAGATGCCCTCGATCGCCAATGGGAGAACTTCGAGACACGGGGCCTAACGGTGAAAACCGACTTACCCCAAGACTTACCCGAGGCTCACGCCGACGCCAACCGAGTGCGACAAGTCTTGATGAATCTCCTCGACAACGCCGCCAAATACACCCCAGAAGGGGGAACCATCTCTCTGGCGTTACTCCATCGCACCGCCCAAAAAATCCAAGTCAGCATCAGCGACACTGGCCCCGGCATTCCCTTTGACAAACAACAGCGGATTTTCGACGATCGCGTGCGCCTCGAACGGGACGAACAAACCGATGGCTATGGCCTGGGGTTATCGCTGTGTATGCGGGTGGTGCGATCGCACTACGGACAAATCTGGGTCGACTCCCAACCGGGACAGGGCAGTACCTTTCACTTCACCCTGCCCGTCTATCGCCCCTAGCCTTAACCCTTCGCCACCCCTTTACCAAAGAACTTGGGCGGTTGAGCCTTCGTATAGACTTGCGTTTCCCGTTCAATAGCCTGACGCAGATGCAGCGGTAGGGAACTCAGGCCCAGCCAAGTTATCCCATCAAACATCCGCAGGCCCCCCGTTGTCTTCTGCGCCAAACAACGGTCAATCTCCTCCGCCGAGGCGTTAAACCCCTCCTGAGACGCTAAAGCAAAGCCCCAAGGAGAAGCATAGGTGGGAACATGGGAGTGATAGGACTGCACCTGCGGAAAAATATCCTTCAGGGTATTGACAATTCGCGCATGAAGTAGGAGTTCTTCCGGGGCAACGGGTCCCGCCTGAACCACAAACTGGCCTCGGGGGGAGAGAACCTCACGAATCTGTTGAAAATACTCCTTCGTAAACAATTGGAACGAGGGGCCTTCCTCAATCGGATCAGAGAGATCCGAAATCACCACATCCCACTGCACCTCCGTCTCATCGAGATATTGCAGCGCATCGCCAATCACCAACTCAGCGCGGGGATCATCAAACGAGTTCTGGTGCATTTCCGGCAAATGTTGTCGACAGGCCGCCACCACATCCCCATCAATATCCACCATCACGGCCTGTTCCACTGTCGTCCAGCGCAACACTTCCCGCAGGGTGGCCCCTTCCCCGCCACCCAAAATCAGCACCTTACGAGGGTTTCCGTGGGCCAAACAAGCCGGGTGAACCAAGGGTTCATGATAGAGAAATTCGTCACCCGTACAGGATTGCCATTTTCCATCGAGAACCAGCGCCTTTCCATAGGCCCCAGTTTCCACGATGTGCATCTCCTGATATTGGGTGTGTTGGAATGCTAAGAGTTTCGTCACCCCATGAATGTAGATATCCCAGGGGGTAATATACTCGCTAATCCAGAGGTCAGCTTTAACGTCACTACCTGCCATATTGATTGACTCGTCCTCGCCGTAGGTTGCGAAATTTGCAGATCTATTAGTCTATCATGGTTTTCCTCAAGGAGTGAGGCGTTTGACTGTGAATCAGTTGAGTCTTGTTGATACGGTGGAGTTTAAATAGGGAATAGGGAATAGGGAATAGGGAATAGGGAACAGGTAGGGGATTCTCTCCCAACTCAGAGTGTCCTAAGCCAATCTTCGATTGCTATATTACCAGTCCGAAGATAAATAAATTTAGGTGGGTGACCATAACGTAAACTACGCCGATGAAAGTTAGAGTCTTTGGAAACAATCAGGAAACAATCACAAAATTATGTTCTTTGGCATATTTCTAAATAATGCCATCATCAGTATTCGTTAGTACCAAAGTTTTGACCTGCTCAGACTCAGGGTACAAGTCGATGATTCTGGGGACAATTTGATCAGACAGATTTTCATCTAAGAGTAGTTTCACAGCGTTTCTACAAATAATTTCTTCTCACGATCAGCAGCAAAACTGAGACAAGCCTTGATATCGTCTGAAGTGAGTTCTGAGAAATCTTCTAGGATTTCTGCTTCAGTCATCCCACCTGCCAGATATTCCAAAATGTCATAGACCGTGATTCGCATTCCTCTAATACATGGCTTGCCACTACGTTTTTCAGGGTCAATTGTAATAATACTTTGGTAGTCCATGATGTTATTATTTATAGACAGCTTAGCTTCAGTTTATGCCTCTCAAGCCCTTCTCTGAACTACGATGAGCCTACGATGAGCCAACCCAGTCGCCAAGTCCAAACCCAGACTCAGAAACTCCGCCAACAGTTGCAAGAGGCGGCTTATGCCTACTACGTCCTTGATGCTCCCATTATGGAAGATCAGGTGTACGATCGCCTCTACCGAGAACTCCAGGCGATCGAACAGGAGTATCCGCAACTGATCTCCCCCGATAGCCCCACCCAGCGCGTCGGGGATAAACCGTCGGACCAATTTCAGACGGTTCGCCACAATATCCCCCTCTATAGCCTCGATAACGCTTTTACGATCGCCGAATTTGCCAAATGGCAAGATCGCTGGCAAAACTTACTGGATGAGGCGATCCTACCTGAGTATATCTGTGAACTAAAAATTGATGGATCTGCCCTAGCCCTAACTTACGAAAATGGCCTGCTAACACGGTCCGTCACCCGAGGCGACGGAGAAACCGGGGAAGACATCACGCCAAACGTGAAAACCATCCGTTCAATTCCCCTAAGACTCCGGGGTGAGATGATTCCGCCCCGAGTGGAGGTACGGGGGGAAGCCTTCCTTCCCCTAGAGACGTTTGAACGTCTCAACGCCGAACGTCAGCAGAATCAGGAACCGCTGTTGGCAAATCCTCGCAACGCAGCGGCGGGAACCCTACGACAACTCGATCCTCAAATCGTGGCCCAACGGCAACTTCAGTTTTTCGCGTATACCCTTTATATCCCCAGTGATGACGGCCCGAGTCAGAAGGGCGATCGCCCCTTCCCCACTCACCAAGAGGCCCTACAACGGTTGCAAGAGTTGGGCTTTCAGGTCAATCCTCATCGCCAAGTCGCTCACAGCATCGAGGAGATTCAGGCCTATTATGAGCGTTGGGAACAAGACCGGCGAGATTTGCCCTATCTCACCGATGGGGTAGTGGTGAAACTCAATGATGTTAGCCTGCAACGTCGTCTCGGCTTTACGCAAAAAGCCCCTCGCTGGGCGATCGCCCTCAAGTATCCCGCCGAAGAAGTCCCGACAACGGTTGTCTCCGTGGACTTCCAAGTGGGGCGTACGGGGGCTGTCACCCCTGTCGCTAACCTGAACCCAGTTCAACTGGCGGGAACCACGGTGGCGCGGGCTAGTCTTCACAACGGCGATCGCCTCCGGGAATTAGACCTCCATCTCGCAGACACGGTGGTGGTTCGCAAAGCTGGGGAAATTATCCCCGAGGTGGTGCGAGTCCTGCCTAAATTGCGTCCAGAAGGGGCGCAAGCGGTGCAAATGCCAAATCACTGCCCCGAGTGCAACGAAGCCCTAGTGAAACCCCAAAACGAGGCGGTCACGCGCTGTATCAATCGCTCCTGTCCTGCGATTTTGCGGGGGGCGCTCAAGCATTGGGGAAGTCGTGGGGCCTTGGATATTGATGGCTTGGGTGAGAAACTCATCACTCAATTGTGCGATCGCCGTTTCCTGAACTCAGTCGCCGACCTCTATCGCTTGCGCCCCCAGGATTTGAGCCATTTAGAGCGCCTCGGGTCTAAATCAGCCACAAAGCTGGTTGAGTCGATACAGCGGTCTAAACAACAACCCTGGTCACGAGTTCTCTATGGGTTAGGGATTCGTCATGTGGGGGCGGTGAATGCCCAAACCCTGGTGGAGCGCTTTCCCACCGTAGAGGCCTTAGCCGAGGCCCGTTTAGATGAAATTGCCGAGATTAAAGGCATTGGCCCCGAAATTGCCGGGGCCATTTGTGAGTGGTTTGAGGTTCAGGCCAACCGTGACCTCATCGAACAGCTGCAAGAGGTTGGTGTGACTCTCGCCGCCGATGACCCTCCCCAGGAGGGAACCATCGCCCCTCAACCCTTGGCCGGTCAAACCCTGGTTCTCACAGGAACTCTACCCAGTCTGACGCGCAACGAGGCCAAAACGCTCATTGAACAGGCTGGGGGAAAAGTGACGGGTTCCGTCAGTTCCAAAACTAATTATGTGGTGGTGGGGGAGAATCCCGGTTCCAAACAAGCCAAAGCCGAAAACTTGGGAATCCCGCAACTTTCAGAAGCCCAATTGCAGGAGTTAGTGGGGTTATCCCCCCAAGCCTGACCCCAGCCCGCCGCTAAAAAACGATACATTAGTACTAACAGCGCAACAATCTGTAACAAAGATTGGAGGCCGAACGTAACAATCCTTAGATTCGATGCCGGTCTCGGATAGCCTAGATCTAGTCCGCCACGCAATAACAATACAAAGCAGAGGTTTTATGGGTCATATCAGACTGAACAAACTCAAACCAATTTTAAAATCTATTTTCCTCGTGGGCGTCATCGCCATTCTCTTCTTTTCCCAAGCTGACGGCGCTCTAGCCGCCCGTAGTGGGGGACGAATGGGGGGGGGATCATTCCGCGCTCCGAGTCGCTCCTATAGCTCGCCGAGCCGGTCTTACGCCCCCAATCGTGGTTATGGTGGCGGTGGCTTTGGCTTTCCCTTCCTGATTCCCTTCTTTGGTTTTGGTGGGGGCTTCGGGGGACTGTTCTCGATTTTGATCGTGATTAGTCTGGCCAACTTCCTCGTTCGCAGTTTCCGGGGTTCGATGGGGGATGGAGACGGCGGCGAACCCCAAAGTCTTAACCCGGCGGTCTCAGTGGCTAAGCTACAAGTGGGACTGTTAGCCCAGGCCCGAGAATTACAAACCGATCTCGATCGCATCGCCCTCAGTACCGATACTAGCTCGGCTCAAGGTCGCGCTCAGGTGTTGCAAGAATCGACATTAGCTCTGTTGCGTCACCCAGAATACTTTGCTTACGCCAGTTCTGATACGGAACAAACTCGCCTCAACAGTGCTGAGACTCAGTTTAATCGTTGGTCCTTGTCTGAACGGAGTAAGTTCTCCGAAGAAACCCTGAGCAACTATGACAACCAACTGAAGCAAAACCCGGATAAAGCGCTCACCGGAGAGTCAGAATCCGGGGCGCTGGTGGAGTCTCAGGAGCCGAGTGAATATATTGTCGTGACGCTCTTGGTTGGGGTTCAGGGTAAACTGAAGCTGCCGGCGATTCAGGATGCGGAGAGTCTCAATCAGGCTCTGCGACAACTCGGTGGTGTTGGTGCTGAACAACTGCTGGCGGTAGAAGTTCTCTGGACTCCTCAAGCCACGGGCGATACCCTGACATCGGATGATTTGCTGGCGGGATATCCCGATTTGCAATTAGTCTAGTGCTGGGGAATGGTTAACGGGCTTAATGGGCTTGTCTCCCAAGTCCTGGGGGGAGTGATGTCACGTCACTCCCCCCAAATGTTAGAGGAGTTGCGATCGCTCGGGTTCAAATATTTCAAACTAATACCGAGTTCAAATAAATATTACAACCTTGAAGACAACGGGGAATCTTCGCTATCCTGATAAGTAGAAGAGGTTGTGTTTTAAACCACCTCTAAGATCTGATGTTATTTTCAAGTGGGGTCATACTTATGAAACTCTGGAAATTGATGAAAGACTCGGTACAGTACGTTTCTGAAGGCTTCTTACGCATTTTCTCTCCCAGCAAAGACGAGTATCCTGATAGTGGTTTGCAGCCCTTTGAAGGTCGTCCTAACAAGAAGTCCGCTTAGAGCTTTAGGTCGAGCTGACTTGCGAGTTTGTCCTAATGGGAGTCTTCTAATCACGAAAGATAATCACGAAAGATAATCACAAAAGAACAATGTCGAATCATGCCTCTAACGGGCAATCCTCCGGGGTTGTCCGTTTTGCTTTCGCTATCCTAAGGGGTTGATGGCTCCGTAAGGCCATCGTCTTCTGACTCAGCTTCTGTGGGAGTGGCCGAAGAATTGTCGTTTATGGGGACAATAGACTAAGCTGCTAACTATAGTCACCTATCAGCTACCTCGACGGGATACCGTGCCAAAACGTCATTTCTGGATTTCTCTACTGGTCACTCTTGGCTTAGCCACCGCTATTCAACCGGCTCGTGGCCAGGCGCAGCTTCCCCATACGCCGGACCTCGATCGCCAACAGCTCGAAGAACTCGGAGCGAGTATTCTTCAGGAGGCCGATCGCTGGGCTCGTTTCCAGCAGTACGATCGCGCCATTCCCCGAGCCGAGTTAGGGGTAGAGTTGCTACCGTCTAGTCCTCAGGCTTGGGGGATTTTGGGGAGTTTGTATTTACAAGTCGATCGCGTTGATGATGGGATTGCGGCCCTGCAAACCGCGCGTTCCCTAGAACCCGAGAATGCTCTGGTTCGTTTTGCGCTCGGTTCGGCGTATTTCCAAGCGGAAGACTATACTGGGGCGATTCGTGAGTTAGAGGCGGGGTTAGAGCGACAACCCCAAGAACTCGGGGCGTTATTTGACTTGGGGAACGCCTACTACATGAGAGGAGAGTTTGAGCAGGCCATTGAGCGGTATGAAATTGCCTTTGAACAAAATAATAGCTTCTGGCCGGCCATCAACAATATTGGCCTAATTCGCTATGAGATGGGAGAGATTGATGAGGCCCTTGAACTGTGGGAAAACTCGCAGGCGATCGCCCCCCGTGAAGCCGAACCCCAGTTAGCCATTGCTGTTGCTCGTTACGCTCAAGGCGATCGCGAGGAAGCCGTGAGCTTAGCCGAGGCGGCTCTGGAGTTGGATGTTCGCTATGCTGAGATTGATTTCTTAGAAATGAATCTCTGGGGCGATCGCCTAATTACGGCGGCTCGGGATCTGTTAAGTACCCCCCGGATTCAGGAGATTGTGACGAGTGTTCGCGATGAGCGACAACCGCTGTCGATTGAGATGGCCCCCTAGTTATCTCGGGTGGGTGTTCATTTCCCGAGTTGTTTTGGGCGGAGCCTTGACGGCGATCGCCCCCATCTGCGCCCCATCTGCGCCCCCGATCTCGGCCGGTGAGCCAAGCCATGGACTGGCTTACTCCTCGGCGGGGATCAGGGCGCGGATTTTGTCGACAAATTCTTGGTGATCGACGACGGGTTTAGAAATATAGCCATCGGCGCCACTTTGGGAGAGAAATGTCTCGCGATCGCCGGCCATAGCATGAGCGGTGACTAAAATGATGGGTAACTTAGCGGTGACTGGATCGGATTTGAGAATTTGGGTAATTTTAATCCCATCGACGGATTGTCCCTGATAGACGCTGTGAGCGAGGGAGACATCCATCAAGATGATATCGGCATCTCCGGCCTGGGCAATCTCCATCACCTCTTCAACATTTTCGGTATGTTTGACGGCCATACCGCCTCGTTTCGTCAAAATTTTTGAGAACACCCGCGCGTTAACTAAATCGTCCTCTACAATCAGAACGGTCTTCATCTGCTGTTTTAACCTAAACTTTGTTTGACCCTAACGGTGGACATTCGACCTGTTCTCGATCGTACTCCGAAACGCTGAGCAAATCTAGCCAAGGAATTTGGCTAAACTCCCATTTGGAGACGAGAGCGGAACTAGGAGGACAAACCCGACACACGGTACACTATCCTACGCAATCTGACCTTTACCTCATCATTGTAGCGGATTGCGAGGGCCGACCTCTCGGTCAACACACTGTTCTTCACGCCGTCGTTGCGCTTAAATGTTAAAAATGTCGGCGTTTGGGAAACTCGGTACGTTGCTCCCGTTGCACCAACCCCGTTGCACCAACACTGTCAGACCTTAAGGAAACGAACTTCATGGCTAAGCAGTTAAACCTCCTCTCCGGCGGACAAATCGTCCCAACGGCTTTGCACCAGGAGATGCAGCAGTCCTACCTTGAATACGCCATGAGTGTGATCGTGGGGCGAGCGCTTCCTGATGTGCGAGATGGACTGAAACCGGTTCACCGGCGGATTATCTATGCGATGCACGAGCTGGGATTAACGCCCGATCGTCCTTATCGTAAATGCGCTCGGGTGGTAGGGGATGTCCTGGGGAAATATCACCCCCATGGCGATCAATCGGTCTATGATGCTCTGGTGCGCTTGGTGCAAGAGTTTTCGAGTCGTTATCCTCTTTTGGCGGGCCATGGGAACTTCGGCTCGATTGATAATGATCCACCGGCGGCGATGCGGTATACCGAAACCCGCTTGGGTGAATTGGGAAATCAGGCGCTGCTGAGTGAAATTGGCACGGCGACGGTTGATTTTACGGGCAATTTTGATAATTCTCAACAAGAACCGGTGGTTCTGCCGGCTCAATTGCCGATTCTNTTACTGAANGGGAGTTCCGGGATTGCGGTGGGGATGGCCACGAATATCCCGCCTCACAATCTCGGGGAACTGGTGGATGGCCTGATTGCGTTAATCGATCGCCCAACGCTGTCAGATGAGAAACTCTTAGAACTGATCCCAGGGCCAGATTTTCCTACAGGCGGCGAGATTGTGGGGATTCAGGGGATTCGTGATGCGTATCTCAAGGGACGCGGTAGTCTGACAGTGCGCGGGGTGGTGAGTGTTGAGACGGTGCAAACGGGCAAAACGCGGCGATCGCAGCGGCCGGCCTTGATTGTGAGTGAGTTTCCCTTCCAGGTGAGTAAGTCTAGTTGGATTGAAAAACTGGCTCATTTGGTGAATCAGGGTAAACTCGATGGCATTTCGGATATTCGCGATGAGAGCGATCGCTCCGGGATTCGGGTGGTGATTGAACTCAAACGAGAGGCCAGTCCTCAAAAGGTTCTCAAACAAATTTATCGTCTCACGGCGCTGCAAAATACCTTTGGGGTGATCATGTTGTCTCTGGTGGACAACCAACCCCGCCAGTTGAGCTTACGAGAGACGCTTCAGGCCTTTCTCGATTTCCGCGAGGAAACTCTAACCCGTCAGTATCAAGATGAACTCAATAAAATTGAAAGCCGCTTGCATCTGTTGTCGGGGTTGTTAGCGGCCTTAGATCATCTCGATGCGGTGATTGATATTTTGCGGAATGCTCCCGATGGAACGACGGCGAAAGTCCAGTTTCAGGAGCGGTTAGATTTCAGTGAGGCTCAAGCTAATGCGATTTTGGCGATGCCGATGCGGCGTTTGACGGGGATGGAACGGGATAATCTCAATGCTGAGTTTACTCAACTGAGTCAACGAGGGGAAGTGTTACGGGGGCTGTTGGGCGATCGCCATGAGTTGCTTAAGTCTCTGAAGAAGGAACTGCGTCATCTCAAGCGCAAGTTTGCTGATGAGCGACGCACTCGCATTGTGACGGCGGATGGAACGGTGAAATCGGAGGTGATGCAGTTTGAGGATGCCGAGGAGCAGCCTTTGAGTGTGTCGTTGCCGCTGGATCTCGAACCCCAAGCGGAAGAGACGGTTTTAGAGATTACGCAACGGGGTTATGGCCGTCGTCTACTGCCTAAGAACGTCACGCCGATTGAACCGGTGTCGCCTCAGGGGGAATTGTTGGAGATTACGGAGGATTTTCCGTTGCAACAGGTGGCGACGCAAACGGATCGCCCGTTGTTGATGTTTGTCCGGGATGGCAAGGTGTATTCGGCGGCGGTGGGTGATATTGCGAAACTCAATGGCCGCAACGATCGCGGACAGCCGTTGGTGGGGTTATTACCGCCGGCGGCTCAGGGTGATCCTGAGGCGATCGTGGCTCAGTTTGTGGCGGATGAACGATTTGAGCAGCAACAGGTGGTGTTTTTGACGCAAGGGGGACGGATTAAACGCTTGGCGGTGAGTGAGATTGGCCAGATTACGGCTCGGGGTTTGACGGTGTTGAAGTTCAAGCAAGATGATGGACTCTATGGGATTGAACTGGCTCGGGAAGGACTCGATGCGATCGTGGCGTCGAGTGGGGGCCGTTTGTTGCGTATGCCGGTGAATGAGGAGCAATTGCCGCTGTTGGGGCGTACGGCTCAGGGCTATCAGGCGGTGAGGCTGCGGAAGACGGAAACGATCGCCGGGTTGGGGATTGTTGAGCCGTCTGATGAGTTGGTGTTGGTGACTGAGCGGGGCTATTGTAAACGCTTGCCGGTTGAGGAGTTACGGCTCGGGGAACGGGGGGCGATCGGCACTCAGGGCCTACGTTTTGCGAATAAGAGCGATCGCCTGATGACGATTGTGCGGGCGGTTCCGGGGGCGGAGTTGCTGCTACATCTCAATGGCGATCGCCTGTTGCGTGTACCGATCGCGTCGCTGAAGCGTCAGGGTAAGGATGGTACGGGCCAACGTCCGAAACTGTTGAAATCTAAAGACTCCGTGATCTCTACCCGCCTCTGTTTGCCGACGGGGGGAGAATAAGGAGAGTTGTCCTGATTCTACTGTTTGAGAGGTCTTGATACGATGAGTGATTTTATGGATTTTTTACGCCACAAGTATGCGTATGTGGCTCAGGGTGAGTTTAAGCCTGGATGTTTTGAGGAGGCGAAACGCCTATTTGATGAGGCGGTGCGCAATTATCATGATGGGTTTGAGGGGGCGTATTTGTTGCAGGAACCGGGTACGGATCGTGGTATTGCGGTGGTGTTCTGGGATGATCCTGAGGATATGGACAATAATCGCAATGCTAAGGTCGATGAGATTTTAGAGGAGATGTCTCATCTGTTTTTGTCGCCGCCGAAAACGGGCTTTTATGAGGTTAGTAGTGAGATTGAGAAGGGGGTTCCGGTGGCGAGTTAGCGGTTCTCAATTGCATCTCAACGAGTGATCTAACGTGCAACGAATTACGGTTGAGTCGAGCCAACTTTGCGATCGCACTCTTTCTCTCAATCGCCAGCAGCTTCATTATTTGATGCGGGTGTTGCGGTTGCAGGGGGGCGATCGCTTTGTGGCGATGGATGGTTCGGGGGGTTGCTGGGAGACGGAGTTGGTTGAGGGGGAAGGAGGCTGGTATGGATGGGTGTTACGGGCGTTGGATCTCAATCGGGAGTTGCCTATCTCGTTGACGTTGTTGGCTGGGTTGCCGAAGGGACAAGGGTTTGATGAGGTGGTTCGTCAAACGACGGAGTTGGGGGTGACTCGGGTGATTCCGGTGTTGAGCGATCGCACGCTCTTGAAACCGAGTCCGAATAAGTTGCAACGCTGGCAGCGGATTGCCAGGGAGGCGGCGGAACAGTCGGAACGACAATGGGTTCCGCCGATTGAGGGGCCGATGTCTCTGGTTGAGGCGATGGCGGCGGTTGGCTCGGCTCGCAGCTATTTTTGTGTGGCTCGCGGTGATCGGCCTCATTTATTGATGCAGGTCCGTCAGGATCTCGCGCGTTCTGAGATGGCTGAGATGGCGATCGCGATTGGGCCGGAAGGGGGCTGGACGACGGCTGAGGTTGAGATGGCGATCGCGGCGGGGTGGCAAGGGGTTTCTCTGGGACAACGGATTTTGCGGGCGGTTACGGCTCCGATGGTGGCTCTGGCTCTGGTGGCGGCGGCTCTTGAGTCTGGCTCGGATTGAGGATTTTTTAGGGGTTTTTTGGGGCTGCTTTTGGGGCTACTTTCTGTACGAAAATCTAAAACAACGTAACTTAAAAAAATTGCGCTGCTTAGATGTTTGGCTTTGCGCGGCCCGCACCGGGGCCGCGAAGCCTTGCCAACCTTAAGCAAAAATTTGGTGCGCTTTGATTAAGGGGTGAAGCTTTATTTATGGTTCTATTATAAAAAAATTGTACTTGAATGTCAAGAGCAATTTGTGGATTTTTCCAGATTGGCAGGGCAGAGGTGAGGGTGGAGGATGGGATATGGAAGGATTTGACTTAGATCAAGGTCATTTTGGTGGGTAGGCGTTTAACTAGAGATAACGACTCAGGAGCAATCGCCATGACGTCCAAACTCTTCAATCCCAAAACAGCGCCAGGCCATGAGGTTCTGGCGGCGGCGGGTAAAACGATTCTGCGGCCGGGAGGTCAGGCTGCGAGCCAACAGTTATTCACTTGGGCGAATTTTCAGCCGGGGGATACGGTGTTAGAATTGGCGTCGAGTTTTGGGGTGAGTGCGATCGCCTTGGCGCGTCAGTTTAACGTTCAGGTGGTGGGAGTCGAACAAAACCACGAGAGTGTTGAGCGAGCGCGGGCGGCGGTTGAGGAGGCGGGGTTGGGCGATCGCATTCGTTTTATCGAGGCCAGCATTTTCAATCTCGATGAGATCCCTGAACAGTTCGATTTTGTTCTGGCCGAGGCGATCGTAACGATGCAAGGGGCCGCTGGTAAAGGGAAACTGTTTCGATTGATTCACGATCGCCTCAAACCCGGAGGTGTCTTTCTCTCCCATGAGATGAAAACGACCACCCGAGAAGTCTCCCAATCTTTGGCGAGTAGTTTGCGCGTCAACGCTCAACCTCTGACCGTTGAGGATTGGCAAAAATTGGCTCAGGAGGCGGGGTTAACGATACAACACCAGACTTCAGGGCCAATGGATTTGCTCGATGTCTCCCGTCTAGTTCAAGATGAAGGGGTATTGGGGACGATGAAGTTTGCGGCGAATCTGGTGCGACATCCCGAGTTACGCGATCGCATCTTGGGAATGCGTCAGGTGTTCAATGAGTATCGTTCGAGTTTAGGCTATTGGCTGATGGCGGCTCAACGGAGTCAATAGAGGGCGCTGACAAGGGTTTGCCCCAAGGTTGTTTTATCATTTACCGAGGATATTTTGATCATGGCGACGATTACCACTCCCGACGTTCCCTTTGACACGGAATTAGCCGATTTGATTGAATATCGCGATCGCGCGGTTCTCAGTCAAGTGATTGTCAAAGATGACGTGTCTCAACAGACTCTGTTCTGTCTGGGGAAAGATACCGATATCGAAGAACATACCGCCACCCGTAACGCCTCGGTGACGGTGATTGAGGGAACAGGAACCCTGACGTTAAACGGAAAACCGATTGCTCTCAAACCCGGTGTTTTCGTCTTTATGCCGGCGAACGCCCCCCATGCGTTGGTGGCGTCGGAGAACCTAGCGTTTTTGCTGACTCTCACGGCTTAAGGGATAAAACGGGCTATTATAGTAGTGGTCGAACTCAGTTCAGTCGTTGAGTTTGACGATCACTATTAATCGTTGATGGTTAACGATTAACACGTCATTGACACTATGCCTTCTCTCGAAGATGCGATCGCGGCTTTGGAGACAGGAGACTACCGTAGCGCCTCCCGACATCTCAAAGTTTTATATCGAACAATGCCCGAAAATCCCTGGGTGCGGTTTTATATTGCTCGCCTCTACGAAGAGACTCAACGACTCGATGAGGCTGAACAGGCCTATCGAGTCTTGTTACGGGACAATACATCGCCGAAAATTATTAGTCAAGCCAGACAGGGAATGCAACGGCTTGAAGACAAACGCAAAGCACAGCGAGAGAAGGCGATCGCCGCTGCTAAAGCGGAGTCAGATCCCGAGGAAGTGGGGGTTTTAATACTAGAAGCGACCGCCAAAGAACGCCGTCAACAGGCGGCGCAACAGTTAGCGCGGGTGTTTGATGTTGATCCCTATGGGGCGCGTTTGATGTTGCAGGTTCGGGGTTGGCGGCTGTATCGTACGGGTCCTCTGGCGGAGTTGCAGGTGTATGAACAGGAGTTGGCCGCAACGGAGGTTTGCGCCTTCACCGCGTCGTTAACGGAGATCGCCAAGTTAAATGTCTGGCGAGTCGATTATGTGCAATCTCTGACACCGAAACCGGTGGTCATCTGTCGCGATCGCCAAAATCGTCAAGGGAAGTTTAGTTTTGACTGGGCCGAGGTTCGCCAACAGGTGCGGGGGGGAATCCCTTTGTTTATTAACGCGGTGAGTTATGACATCAGCCGCCGCACCAAAGATCAGATCAAACGTAAACCCGAAACGCAAGATTTTGTACAAATGTGCGATTTGCATCTCCCGAAGCGGGGGGTAATTTTGCGGTTTTGCGATCGCTCCTACGAGTTTGATAAGGGTGTGATTTTTTCCCCGGAACAACAGCAGCAAATTGGGAAACTGCGAGCGGCCACCTTGCGAATTAACTGGAATGGCATTATCAAGGTGTTTGACCATCAACTGAGTGATGGTGTGATCTGGTCGGACTTCATGCAATTTGCGGAAACGGCGATGGACTTCCATTTTCTCATGGAGAGTATTCAACCGTATATTGACATTGAACGCAACGAACCGAGTCATTGGGACCCCGCGTTTCAACTGTATAGTGGTGCGGCTTGGATGCGTTACCGTCGCCGGGGAGTGCGGGGGTAGGTTTCGTCAATCTCCCGACGACTGGGGTCTTTGGGGGGGAGGAAGAACAAATCAAATCATCCGGGTTCGGGAGTCTCCCATCTGTGATACAAAGGAGCAAGTCACGCGGGGGAGATGTCAGCGCTGTGGAACGCTACCCACAAGGTCGCAATGACCCAAAAACTCAGCTAGGGTCAATTGTTCAAGGAATTGATCAAGCTCTGTTGTCTGATGATATCTCGGTACGGCTGCAACAACGAAATCCCTGGTTACAGGTGTTATTTGAGGCTGGCGTGATTCCGGACCGGACGGTCTGTATTCCCTTAGCACGACGAGCGGTGCAACAGTGTCCTCTGGCGGGGGTGCAGGCGATCGTGATTTATGGGCGACGCCGGGGCCAGTATGAGCCGGATTGGACGTATAAATATCCTTTGAGGGAGTTTACACCGCGAGGGGAATCTAGGGGGCGATCGCCCCAGTCGCCCCAGTCGCCCCAGTCACCCCAGTCACCCCAGAAACCAGTGGCGGCCCCATCGTCTCAGTCCCGCTCAAATCGCCTGGTGATGCGGGTTTCTGCCCTGAGTCTGCTAGGATTCAGTTTTGGGGGACTCTGGGGACTCCTCGATCACAGTCAGGTACAGGTTCAAAGTCGCCAATTCGGACAAACGGTTTTAGCGACGATCTCGCAAAACCTCGATCGCCTCACGCCATCATCTTCACCCCAATCTCCCGCCGAAATCAATCTCAGTGAGGTTCTTCCGGAAACCCCTGAGATTCCCACTCCCAATCTTCCCAGTTCAATTCGTATCAAAGCGGTGGGAGATATGATTTTGGGAACCAACTATCCCAGTAATCGCCTCCCGGCTGATCCGAGTATGTTTTTTGCCAATGTCATGACAGACTTACAGGGGGCAGATATTCTATTTGGCAACTATGAAAGTACGCTAACGGATCATCCCAATAGTCCCAAAGATACCAGTCGTGGCACCCAATTTGCGTTTCGTTCGCCTCCGAGTTATCGCTATCTTTTACAAGAGGCGGGTTTTGATATTGTGAGTTTGGCGAATAATCATTCGATGGACTTTGGCGAAATCGGTTTGCGGGATACAATTCGTAATTTTAATGATGTTGGTATTGCGACAGTTGGAGAACGCTATCAGATTACTTATTTAACTGTAGAAGATGTGACGATCGCGTTTATTGGCTTTAGTACCTACGATTTTCATAATGATATTAATAATATCGAGTTGGCGCGACAATTAATTGCTGAAGCGGATAAACAAGCCGAAGTGATTGTGCTATCGATCCACGCTGGTGCTGAAGGAACGGGGGCGATGCACGTGAGCGATCGCCAGGAATACTTCCTAGGGGAAGATCGGGGTAATATCGTGGGGTTTTCCCGGGAGGCGATCGATGCGGGGGCGGATTTGATTTTAGGTCATGGTCCCCATATTCCCCGAGCGATTAACTTGTATAATGACCGCTTAATTGCTTATTCGTTAGCTGATTTTGTGGGCTATCAAACGCTTTCAACGCAGGGTGCTTTAGCCTATTCTTTGATTTTAGAGGTTGAATTAAACCTGGAGGGAGAGTTTATTTCGGGACAAATTATTCCGATTCATTTAGGAAATAGCGGCATTCCTGTCCCGGACGGTCAATTTCGAACGGTCGATTTTATTCGCAATTTAACTCAAACTGATTTCCCAAATGCTCCCATCATGATTGATGAACAGGGACAAGTTCTTGTAAAATAGGGTTGATCTCGCCTGTTTAGGGCAACTTATATTATAAACTGATTGTGAGACGTTTTTTGACGCAACATTGTTTGACGCAACATGGTTTGAGGCAACTGGGATACAAAGGACTCTGCTGGTTGGGAGTGTTTTGGCTGTTGGGGATGCCGGCTGCTTGGGCCGATTCTTTGAGCGATCGCGTTGAGCGCTTTCCTTATTGGCAACGAAAACCGACTGTGAGCGTTGTTAATAAGGAGGATTTGGTCTATCCGGACTGGATGGCTGGAACTTGGGATGTGACGAGTACTCTGTTGCAATTAGAAGCTCCTTTAGCGCCGGATTTAAAGAGTCCTGGATTTGAGGGAAATCGCCGTTATCTTAATCAGCCTTTAGAATTTCAAGTTCGCTTTCAACCTCAGAAAAAGACGGGTTTAGTTGTGGGCGATCGCAGCTTTAATAGTCAAAATATCAGCAATGCCTATTTTGGTGAAGAGAGTGATATTGAGATTATCGCCGATTCTGAGAATCCCAACCGTCAGATTATTGATATGGCGGGAGGACAAGAGTTAGTCTCGGTGGTGCGGGGACGTAATCGCGAACAACCCGAGGGCGATCGCTTTCTGGCCACAGAAATTATCTATCAAGTCTTCCGCAGTCCTGGACAAATCTATTTTAATGAAGTTGAAACGACAACAGATTATCACAAACAAGATGCCGATCATCTCGAAGCTGAACAACTGACGGCCATTTATCTGTCTCCTAAAGATCCGGCCTATTTTCGCGCCAACGGAAGTCCAGTTGCGCTCTATCGCTATCATTTGGATTTGCGGCGATCGTCAGGTTCTAAATCGCCTTAGAAGCGGCTAAACTACGAGGGCGACTCTGAAGATGAGGTTCCTAAATTGGCAGCAGCAAACACCTGATCAACTGTCAGAGTTAACTCTGCAAACTGTTGCGAAACAATCGGTTGCGTCTGAGTAAACTGACTCTCTTCATAGAACCCTTCTTCGAGACGTAACACCGAGATTTGATTGACCATTGGATCAACAATCCAATATTCAGGAATTTCGGCGGCTGCATATTCCGAGCGTTTATAGCGATAATCGCGGTTCACCGATTCAGGACTGACAATTTCAATGACTAGCAACGGAGGGGTTTGGAAAACAGCCGAGCGATCGAGTGCATCCATCACCTGATCCCGAGAGACGATGCAAACATCGACTAAGCGGGACTTTCTCAATCCGGTTCTGACTCCTGCTTCTTTAAAACAAAGCCAAGGTAAGTTCATCCGAGCAATTTCTGCCTTCAATACATCCTGAAGAAAATCAACAATGAGCAAATGTCTAATCGTTGGGGGATTCATTGGTTCTAACTTTCCCTTGACTAATTCATAGCGATTGTCTGTTCCATCATCATACTGAAGATAGTCTTCAAAACTGTGTAAGCGTTTAACCGTAGTTGCTGTCATCTCAGGTTTTATCCTCCATCGATTGGCCATATTCTAGCGGAAAGGGAACAGGGAACAGGGAATCCTATTACCGCTCGTGTCATGGCTCTAGCCGTGACACGGACTTCTGGGCGGCTCTGCCGCCTACTCGGGAGGCAGAGCCTCCAGCAGAGCATGACTTGGCAGAGCCAAGTCACGAGGAAAACGAGGAAATAGGGGGGAAGTCACGAGGAAATAGATAGGGTCTATGGATTCGGTATTACTACTTCATTTGTGACAAAACCCCCCTGCTGATGACAGGGGGGTTTTGGGAATTAGAGTTAGCCCATAGAATCAGCTAACGGGGTTAACCGAGGGACTCACTCAACTAGGCATTGGCAAAGGCTTTTGCTTCAGCCGCTTGGGGAGAATCGGCCTCACTCGGAGGAACCACCTGCCAAAACTGAGGTAGATAAGTTGACCAGTTCTCCAGAATCCGTTGAGCCTTGGCACTGCCGCGATCGGCGTGAGCCTGAATCAGAGACTGCAACTGCTCTTCACCAGCCGGAGTCGAAACCCGCTGAATCTTGACGATTTCCGGGTTGACTTTGGCGGGGAACTTGCCATCTTCATCGAGGAAGTAGGCTAAGCCACCGGTCATTCCGGCGCCGACGTTGCGGCCAACGGGACCGAGTACAACGACGACACCGCCGGTCATATATTCACAACAGTGGTCGCCGGCACCTTCAATGACGGCTTGGCCTTTGGAGTTGCGGACGGCAAATCGTTCTCCGGCCGAGCCTTGAGCGAACAAGATGCCACCAGTGGAGCCGTAGAGACAGGTGTTACCGAGGATAACGTTTTCTGCGGGGTCAAAGGTGGCTCCAGATGCGGGTTTAATGCACAACTGACCTCCATGCATTCCTTTCCCGACATAGTCGTTGGCTTCTCCTTCTAGGGTCAATAGCATACCCGGTAGATTAAAGGCCCCGAAACTTTGACCGGCACTACCGGTAAAGGTGAGATCTAATTGTCCTTCAAAGCCGCTGTTGCCGTATTGCTTGGCGATGACGCCGGCGATGCGCGCTCCTACACAGCGATCGGTGTTGACAATCTCAACGGTTTTGCTGACGCAACCTTGGTTTTGAATGGCGTTGGTGATGTCAGGATCGGCCAAAATCTGCTCATCCAACACGGGACCGTTGCTGTGAACGGGTTGGGGATTGGCCCAGTCATGATTCTCGGCTTGAGGTAAGTCAGTCAAGCATTTGAGGTCAATGGACTGAGGTTTGCTCAATTGCACCTCTTGACGGACTTTGAGCAAGTCAGAGCGACCAATGAGGTCGTTGAGAGAGCGATAGCCGAGGCGAGCGAGGAGCGATCGCACCTCTTCGGCCACAAACAGGAAGAAGTTGACCACGTTCTCAGGAATCCCGGGGAAGCGTTTGCGCAGGTCTTCCCGTTGCGTGGTCACACCCACCGGACAGCTATTCATGTGGCAAACCCGGGCCATAATGCAGCCTTCGGCAATCATAGCAATGGTGCCGAAGCCATATTCCTGAGCGCCCATGAGAGCGGCCATAACCACATCCCAACCGGAGCGGATTCCCCCATCAGTGCGCAGGGTGACTCGTTCTCGGAGTTGGTTTTCCATGAGGACGCGATGGACTTCCGTCAGGCCCAATTCCCAGGGACTGCCGGCGTGTTTAATCGAACTCAGGGGAGAGGCCCCGGTTCCGCCGTCATGACCGGAAATTTGGATGACATCGGCGTTGGCTTTGGCCACCCCAGCGGCGATGGTGCCAATCCCGACGGAGGACACCAGTTTCACGGACACTCCAGCTTCGGGGTTAATTTGGTGCAGGTCAAAAATCAGTTGCGCCAAATCTTCAATGGAGTAGATGTCATGGTGGGGAGGGGGAGAGATGAGGGGGACGCCGGGTTTTGAGCGGCGCAACATGGCGATATATTCGCTGACTTTGCGGCCGGGAAGTTGTCCCCCTTCTCCGGGTTTAGCCCCCTGGGCGACTTTAATCTCGATTTGTTTGGCGTGCATGAGATATTCGGGGGTGACGCCAAAGCGTCCCGAGGCCACCTGTTTGATGGCGGAGGAGGCGGTATCGCCGGATTTGAGGCCTTTAAGTTGGGGCCGAATGTTGGAGAAGCCGTTTTCGTCTACGTCGTCGAGGATTTGGAAGCGTGCGGGATCTTCTCCCCCTTCGCCGGAGTTGGATTTACCGCCGATGCGGTTCATGGCGATGGCGAGGGTTTCGTGGGCTTCTGGGGAGAGGGCGCCGAGGGACATTCCTCCGGTGCAGAAGCGTTTGAGGATGGCTTCGACGGGTTCGACCTCCTCTAGGGGAATCGAGGGGCGATCGCTGTCGAGGTCTAACAGGTCCCGTAGGGCGGTCACCGGACGGTTCATCAGGTGATTTTTATAGACTTCGTAATGGTCGTACTGCTGCTCGCGCACGGCTTTGTGCAGCACTTTGGTCATTTCGGGGTTGTTGCCGTGATATTCGCCCCCTTTGCGATATTGGACGAAGCCGTAGTTTTGCAATTTGGCGACATGGGGGAAGGCCCGTTTGTGAAAGCTGAGGACTTCTCGGCCTAAGTCCGCCACGGTCATCCCGCCAATGCGCGAGGCGGTTCCTTTCATACCCAGGTCAAGCACGTCGGCGCCGATGCCAATGGCTTCAAAGATTTGCGCTCCTTGGTAACTGGTGAGTAGGGAAATTCCCATTTTGGAGAGAATTTTTAGCAGTCCGGCTTCGGCGGCTTTGCGGTAGTTGCCTTGTACGTCGGCTAGGGTCAATTCCGGCAGTTTTCCGGATTTCATCATGGACTGGGTGCGATCGTTGTTGACCCATTGACGGAGGGTTTCCCAGGTCAGATAGGGGCAAACGGCGCTGGCGCCATAGCCGATTAGACAGGCGTACTGATGGGTACTCCAGCATTGAGCGGTATCGACGACGAGGGAGGCTTTCATGCGTAGGCCGCGGCCGATGAGGGAGTGGTGAACGGCGCCGACGGCCAGCAGTGGGGGAATGTAGCTGTTGTCTTCGTCGATGAGGCTGGGGTTGCTGTTGGCGTTGGTGCGATCGCTGAGGATGAGGATTTCAGCCCCGTCTTCAATGGCGGCGGCGGCTTGCTCACAGAGGGCTTCTACGGCAGGTTTTAGCCCTTCTGCGCCGCTATTGAGGTCAAAGAAGGTTGAGAGGGTTACGGTCTTGAGAACGCTGTTACGGATGCCGCTGAGGTCATTTTCTCCAAGGACGGGACTCTCGATACGCAAGAGGCGATCGGGTCCGGGGGCGGTGTCGAGCAGGTTGCCCCGTCGGCCGAGTTTCATCTCTAGGGACATGACCAAGCCTTCGCGCAGGGGGTCAATGGCGGGGTTAGTGACTTGGGCAAACCGCTGTTTGAAGTAGTCGTAGAGGAGACGGGGTTTGTCGGAGAGGACGGCTAGGGGAATGTCGTCTCCCATGCAGAAGGTGGGTTCTTTGGCATCCCGGGCCATGGGAACGACCACCATATCGACGTCTTCTTTGGTGTAGCCGAAGGCGGTTTGTTGTTGTACAAGGCTCTCGCCATCGACTTGGAAGGGGGAGTCGGTTTCAGCTTGGCCCAAAATGGGTCGAGCGGCAACCCATTCGCCGAAGGGATGTTTGGCGGCGACTTGCCGTTTGACATCCCAGTTTTTGAGGAGTTTGTGATGTTCGAGGTCAACGGCAACGGTTTGTCCGGGTCCGAGACGGCCACTTTCGAGGATGTTGGCGGGGTCGATGGGGACGGTTCCGGCTTCAGACGAGACGATCACGAAGCCGTCTTTGGTGAGGATGTAGCGGGCGGGCCGTAGGCCGTTGCGATCGAGGGCTGCACCGACGACTTTACCATCACTGAAGGCCAACAGGGCGGGGCCATCCCAGGCTTCTTGAACGCCGCTGTAGTATTTGTAGAAGTCTAAGACTTCCGGATAGGCTTCGAGTTCCGGCTGGTTCATGTAGGCTTCGGGAACCATCAGCATTAGGGCTTCGAGGGGACTGCGCCCGGAACGCACTAACAGTTCCATGACGTTGTCTAGGTTAGCTGAGTCGCTGTTGTCGGCGTGAACGATGGGCAGCAGGGTGTCGATGCGATCGCCCCACAGGTCATTCTGTAGGTCTCGGCTACGGGCTTTCATCCAGTTGATGTTCCCGAGGAGGGTATTGATTTCGCCGTTATGACCCAGCAGGCGCATGGGTTGCGCGAGGGGCCAGCGAGGCATGGTGTTGGTGCTGAAGCGGCGGTGATAGACGGCGAAGGAGCTGGTGCAGTCGGGGTTTGGCAGGTCGCGGTAGAAGTCTCCCAGGACGGCTGAGCGCACCATAGCTTTGTAGACGATGGTGCGGTTGGAGAGGGAGCAGATGTAGAAGTTATAGCCCCATTGGATGGCAGGATGCTCGTTTAGGTTTTTGCCAATCAAACGCCGTGCGTAGAAGGTGGCCCGTTCGAGTTCGTCTCCGTCGAGTTCGTTATGGCTGACAATGACTTGCTCGATTTGCGGCTGGAGGGTTTTGGCTTGGGGACCGAGAACGTCAGGATTGACGGGAACTACACGCCAACCGATGATGTTAAATCCAGTTTTTTCTAGGTTTTCGTTGACGACGTCCCGGGCTTCTTGGGCGGTTTCTTCGTCTTGGGGCAAAAAGATCATGGCCACGGCCATGCGCTCACGAACCCCTGGATTCAGGTTGTTCTCTTGACACCATTGTTCAATCAGGGTCCAAGGAATGGCCATAAGAATCCCGGCTCCGTCTCCGGAGTCGTTGTCGGCACTGCATCCACCCCGGTGTTCGAGACAGGAGAGGGCGGCGAGGGCTTTACCGACGATGTCATGGTTGCCCTGTCCGTTCGGTGCGGCAATAAAGCCAACTCCACAAGCGTCTCGCTCTTCAACGAGCCACCGTTGTCCCTCCCGAGGCGCACTGGCTGCTCGGTTGGGGTCTGATTGCGGGGGGGTTTGCTGGTTTGCGTTGCGGTTGATGCCCATTCGATCCATGTTCGTTCCTCTACGTGATGGGTATTCTAGCTTTTTTTGTGGGTGGGATAGTTCGAGAGATTAAGTGTCAGAGTTGGGGGTGGAGATCGACTCCCAGGGTCTAGGATGGCCATCCTGAAGATCGTCACAGAGATGATAACGTCCCACAGTTGCCGGTGGGACATTGTGAGTCACGGATGTACGTGGGATTGTACGTGAGACTGGATGTGGGGAGATCTGCATCGGAAACGTGACGTTACCGCGTCAGCTTTGAGGGGCGATTTGCCAGCATCGCCTCGGTTAAAGCTGACCATCCCATTCGGGGGAGGGGTTTCAACAAGGACTTGCTTTGAACGTCAATTCGTTGGCAAAGCGGCTTTGGGTTAGGAACAATGCCTTGGATCTCGTTCTGACAACGGCCGATCTCGACCACCTCTTTCAATTTTAAAGCATAAATTCTAGTTGAAAATCCCCCACTCTGGCAATGTGGGTAATGGTTTGTTGACGAATTGGCGATCGCGGCGGGGGGAATGGGGTCTCTTTTGAGTCTGCGTTTGTGGGAAATCATGGTAGTATCGTTGTTGAGTAAATTTTTGCCCAAGGTTTGACCGAAGGGTTTGGCCAAGGGGTGAGTCTGGCGGTGGCCGAGTTCAAGGTTGGATTCAAGGTTTGGCTTAAGGCAGTTTGTTTTGAGTTGAGACTAGGAACGGTTGTTTGAGGTCTTAATGGGCTTTTGTTTGTCAATTTTTTGTCAATTTTT
>P_2C_Liq_1_UnCtyDRAFT_1000122_pt1 | contig 32034 bp, 30 predicted proteins | sample Pon2CUnioCityCA_2_FD_10234 | JGI IMG/M metagenome (IMG submission 10234) | reverse complement strand
TAAAATGAAACCGTAGCTTAGGCTATGCTTTAATTTTCTTTATCATCTAGTCAAAAAATAATTCAAATTAAGAATACGGCATTAGAAACATAAATTGGTATAAGTCCACAGTCCACAGTTTGTATGAAAATGTAAGAGCATTGAGGCATTCGACGCAGCGTGCGTAATAATTTTAAACCTAAACCTAAACTTAGATTTAGACTTAAACTTAAACCTACCTTACCTTTTCAAACTAAAATGACCTCTTACATTAAAATCACCTCTGGAGTCTTTTATTTCTAGTAAGAACCAGTAGTCTGAAGATGGCATGGGGTTTCCATTATAAGTTCCATCCCAACCTTGTGAATCTTTACCAAATGTTTTGAGTAGTTTTCCATGGCGATCAAAAATGTAAAAAACAGCCTCATCATAAGTCTCTATATCATCTACCTGCCAGAAATCATTAAAGTTATCTGAGTTAGGAGTGAAAAATCTAGGATAATCAATAATTAAAACGCGTTGTGGTGGAGTAGGGTCACAGCCATTTATATCTATCACAACCACATCGTGATAACCTTTTGTTACGTCAAGGAATACATTGCTACGTTGTGGTTCACCATTATCGAGTACATAAAGATAATCTCCATCTCCACTTACTTCAACAGTGATAGAATTAGGGTTACCAAAGTCAACTTTAAGCACAAAGTCGATCATGGCACTGCTGGATTGTGTTACTAAAAAGCGCGTAGCAGGTGAGGAGCATCCTTGTGCACTGGTGATCACCACCTCATAGTTTCCTGGAGTGGTAATGTCAATTGAAGAAGTCGTTTCTCCAGTAGACCATAAATAGGTTTCTCCTGCTGCTCCAGTATCGGCATCGGCAGTGATGAAGTTGTCACAAATTACATAGTTAGCGGCAGTAGGTGAAACAGGTAACTCATTAATGATGATATTAAACTGTCCTATACTGGTGCAACCTAAAATAGTTTCAGTGACTACTGTAAAAATCTCTGTGCCATTTACAGCAGTTATATTTCCTGTAATCTCGTTAGTTCTATTCTCAGCATCTTGTTGAGAAAAGAAATATTGAACTGTATGATCTACTGGGTTTAAGGAGCCCAAAGCCGCACTGTCATTTGTAAATACATCCACTATTAAAAGACCGTCATAGTTATCATCACAAAGCTCTAGATCATAACTTCCTGCAGCTGGTAAAATAGGATTAGGCTGAATTATTAGATTAAAATCTGTTACAAAGAAACAACCCGTCGTAGTATTTTCTATACGGGTAAAAATAGTTGTCGTGTTTGCGGTATAATTATATGGAGTGGTTAATGGGTTTATTGCTGCGGCAGCATCGGCGACATTATCGTAGTATGTAACCGTATTATTTGCTGGCAACGGATCGATAAAACTTGGTGTCACCTCATTTAAATCAACTTCCATGGAAGGATTATCACAAAATCTAAATGTTGTTACTGGAGTAAAAACAGGTGGTAATTCAACATCGAGACTCAATGGTGCAATAGCATAGCAGCCTGAAACGGTATTGAATAATCTCATGTATACCGTTTGTGGATTTGATATATTTGTAAAGTTCGTTTTATCAGGAATAGGGTTTACTCCAGCTTCAGCTTCAGTAAAATCAGTATACCATGTTATGATAGAGTTGAACGGTCGGGTTCCTACAATCTCGCTTTCGCGAAAGCTTAAATCAAATGTAGTTATTCCATCAAAATCATCATCACATTCAATAGATGGGTTAACCACACTTACTAGCGGTGCATCTGCCACATTAAGTTCAATATCTTCTAATTCATAACATAATACGTCGTTTTCTATTCTGGCGACAATAGTTTGTGGGTTTGAAGTATTTGTGAAAGTGGTCGCTATAGGGTTGATATTAGCATCGGCATCTGAGGTGTTGAGGAAAAAAGAAATAGTTAAGTTGTTAGATACTCCATTTGAAATTTCATTTTCAATAGGTAGCAGATCAAAGGTGTATGTACCATCATTATTATCATCACAAACCGTAATATCACTTGGGTTATTATAAGTAGGTAATTGATTCACTTCTATGGTAAAAGAGCTTGTGTCATAGCAAGAAGAGTCTGTAATATTTTCTACACGCACGTGTATGGTTTGTGGTGTTGAGGTATTTGCAAAACCGCTGTTCTTATCTATAGGATTTAAATTTGATATGGCATCACTTGCGTTAAGAAAATAAGATACGACTTTGCCAGTCTGTCCATTTAAGATTTCAGCATCTTTAGTGTTAAAAAGAAATAACTCTGTATTATCACCATCTGATTCACATATATTAAAGACTGAAATCGAAGGGAAAATCGGTAAGGTGTTTACTATTATTTCTTGTTCAACTATAGTAGGGCAGCCGTTTAGATCATCGATTACCCTAACAAAAACAGATTCTGTTTGCGCATTATATGCTGTCACGTTTGTTATAGCATTACTTCCAGAATTAGCATCTATAGCACTGTTATAATAACTAATTGTGCGGTTTGCATCTATTGTGATTTCATTTTCTTTACTGGTGAGATCTATTAAGAAAAATCCATCTTGGTCATCATCACAAATCACAAAAGGAGATGGGTCAGTGGCTACTGGTGCCGGTAAAATAGTGATTTGTAACGGGTGTATATCAGAGCAACCATTCAGATTTGTTAATGATGCAAAAATAGTAAATGGGCTGGCGCTATTTGTAAATGAAGAAATCGCTGCGATATCATCTTCTGCGTCTTGTTGAGTTAAGTAGTATCTTACTGGAAATGCAGATGGAAATACACCTCTTACGGCAGCGTCAAATTCAGATAAATTAATGGTGGTAATTAAATCTTGATCTTCATCGCAGTAGGTCTGATTAGGAACTGGATCAGATTCAAAATATGGAAATACTTCTATTTCGATTTCAGCAAACTCTACACAGGTAGGACTTATCACTCTTATCCATAAAGTTTGCGGGTTTGAAGTGTTCAAATAGCCTACCGTTTTATCCAGGCGATTCAGGTCTGCTTGCTGGTCTGCCATGGTATCATAGAACTCTACAGTAACCATTTGTAGCCCATTAACAATACTCGCTTCCATGACCATAAGGTCAAATGCCTCTATTCCATCGCTTGAAGCATCATCGCAAAATGAAAAATCTTGAATATTAGTAGCTTCTAGTAGGTAATTAGAGTATAACCTAATCGTTCCTGTGCTGGCACAACCTGTATTATTATCTACCACTCTGATATATACATTTTGTATTCTGATTGTGGTGTTGTTAAATGCTGAAGGGTTAAGGATAGGATTCATTCCTGTATCTGCATCTATGGCGCTTAGATGGTACGTCACGGTGAAATTAGAGAGTCCTGTTGTGAACTCAGACGCTACACTGGTAATGTCAAAGGTCGCAAAACCATCACCATCTGCGTCGCAAGCATCTATTAGTTCAAGACTAGAACTTAATACTGGTGGATTAGTAATGTTTACAGTAACTTCACTGGTTCCAAAACAACCAGTCGCAGGGTCAGTAATTCTAGCAATAATAACATCTGGATTTGCAACTGTCGTGTATGGAGAAACCAATGGATTTAGGTTTGCAGTAGCGTCAGTATTATTTGAGTGATAAGAGATGCTATTTCCAGTGCTTGAAGTTACCTGACTGTTTAGCGTGTTAAGGTCTAACTCTCCAGCTCCACTGGTTCCTGTAGCACATAAAGTGAAGTTAAAATCTATCGCATCTGGTATAGGGTTTACGACAAGGTCAAAAGGCGCAATTCCTTGACATCCAGAATCTAAGTTGTTAATTCTTATAAAAACGGTTTGTGGATTTACAGTATTTGTAAAAGAAGCAGCGATAGGATTTGTTTCATTTTGCGCGTCAGTTATATTTTCATAAAAGTTAAAGTTGTAGTTTGCTGAAGGTAGGTTGTTTACAATTTCGTTACCGCGAGTATTGAGATCAAACGTTTCAAACCCATCATTACTCATATCATCACATAGGACTAAGTCCGTGAGGACTAAGTTAATCTGATTAGGGTCTATTGTAACCAGTACATCATCAGTAATCACACAATTAGGTCCAGTGCTAGGAATAGTCACTTCTACCGTGTAAGTTCCAGTAGAATCTACAAAAAGGGTGCTAGAAGTTTCTCCTGTAATAGGTGAACCATTATTAAACCATTCATAAGTAGCTAGTGGGTTTCCCACGTCAGCATCAAGACTAGCATCGGTACATACCACAAGGTCTGGTCCTAAATCAACCTCAGCCAGTAAACTACCACTTTCTATAAAAACAGCGGTATCATAGCGGAAATCAAACTGATCTGCTACTACCATTTTTAGATGGTATGACTGGTTAGGAATTACTGCTGCCGTGGCCGTAAATGGAACTGTTCTTCCTTCATAATTTGTATCTCCTACTTGAATCCCACCAAAAAAGGCAATATTCTCCTCGGGACACTGTCCCACAACCTCGGGATGCACTGTATCTATTCCTACAGGTGTGCTTGTTCCTGGGATAACTGCCATATTTTGATAAGGTGCAGTGCTTCCTGTAGGTCTTATAAGAAGTGCAAAACCGTCTGCTACATTACATGGAAAATCGAGTTGGTATTCTTCACTCGCCATGAGGTAGTTGAAACTAATCACATCAGTAACACTCACTAGGTCAAATTCTATGACCGTAGCATTTAACGTGTTTGTTATCCCTAGAGCATTTTCTAAATCTATATCGCCAGTCCAGGAGGAATTACCTTCATTAAGATCTGGAGCGATTACGTTATTTCCTGCTGATAGTGCGTTACCAGTAGTTAAAAAGAAACCATTATTAAAAGGGAAATTAGAACTAGCCTGAGTAAAGCTACCAAAACTTCCTAACCCATTAACGCTACCATTAGCGGGTGAAGTAACGTTAGAAATTTGCACACAGTCATTATCCAGTGATTGTCTCACCAGCTGGTCTGCTGTTGCAGTGGTAGAGGTAGTGATAAGTTGAGCTTGAGTACTGAAACTTATTACTAGCGCAGTTAACCATAACAAATAATGTATTTGTTTTCTCTTCATAACATAAATTATTACAAAACATTATATTTTTTGTAGGGTTTTTATTTAAAATCTATGTACGGCATTGATTTTAGATAAAGTTAATATTTTTTAAGCATTTTTTAATTCATTAAATTTATTTTGTGATTTATTTATCAGTGTTTGTCGTTTAGAAATTACTCGTTGAAATGGTTCTTGTTCTATTCTATTTGAATAGGTTCTCGTTTATAAAATGTTCCTTCTTATCTTTGACACCTTAAAAGACTAAATATGGCAATGAATAAAAATGGTGTATTAGGTTGGGCTACACTTATAATGATAATTATAGGTCTAGGCTTAATTGCGCTCGGAGCTTTTAGGTATAATGAAGTGGCTGGTTATGGATTTGCGTCTGTAGGAGTAGGGTTTTTTGCTATTGCTTGGGTTTTTAACGCATTGAAAGGCCGTGTTTAAGTGAAAGAAGAAATCCAGTTTGAAGATCTTACAACACTTAAAAACGTTCTTCCCACGGCGCTAGGTAGTGTTTTATGTTTCGTTTTTGGAGTTTTAATTGTTGTAAATGAGGTTCAACTCTACTATGTTATCCCGGCTTTTATAGGGATCATGCTGTTGGGTATTCCTCAAATAAAAAACATTAGAAAGCGCAACACTATTAAATTTACAAACACCGGTCTAACTGCAAAATTATTAGGTCATAAAACTTTTGGGTTTCAATTTAAAGACTTAGAACAATACTCTTTTACTGAAAAAGGATTAAATTTTAAAGTACAGGGAATGGATGAAGTTACGCTTTCGCGAAAGCGTTTTCAACAAAAATCTCTAGAACAATTACATACATTAATACAACAAAAAACAGCGCAATTATGAGCGATGATAAACAAGTGATTTTTTCCATGTCAGGTCTTTCAAAGACCTATCAAAGTACTGGAAAACAAGTTCTTAAAAATATTCACCTGAGTTTTTTCTATGGTGCAAAAATAGGGATCCTAGGACTCAACGGTTCTGGTAAATCTACCTTAATGAAGATTATTGCCGGGATCGAGAAAAACTATCAAGGTGATATTCATTTTTTACCTGGTTATAATGTAGGTTACCTAGAACAAGAACCAGAACTAGATGAGACTAAAACGGTCATGGAAATAGTGCGAGAAGGTGTGGCTGAAACGGTTGCCATACTTGATGAGTATAATAAAATTAACGATGATTTTGGCCTAGAAGAAGTCTATTCTGATGCTGATAAGATGGAAAAACTCATGAACCGTCAGGCAGAATTACAGGATAAAATAGATGCTACTAATGCTTGGGAACTAGATACCAAACTAGAAATAGCGATGGATGCCTTGCGCACTCCACCTGGAGATGCTAGTATTAAGAACCTGTCTGGTGGAGAAAAACGTCGTGTAGCACTATGCCGTTTATTATTACAGCAACCAGAGATCTTATTACTCGATGAGCCTACTAACCACCTTGATGCAGAATCTGTATTATGGTTAGAACAGCACCTTGCGCAGTATAAAGGAACCGTAATCGCAGTAACACACGATAGGTATTTCTTAGATAATGTGGCTGGATGGATTCTAGAACTGGATCGTGGAGAAGGAATTCCATGGAAAGGAAATTACTCGAGCTGGTTAGAACAAAAAGGAGATCGACTTAGAAAAGAAGAAAAGACCGAATCCAAAAGACAAAAAACGCTACAGCGCGAGCTAGACTGGGTACGTCAAGGAGCTAAAGGTCGCCAGACTAAACAAAAAGCGCGTTTGAATAACTATGATAAGTTATTAAACGAAGATCAAAAACAAAAAGAAGAAAAACTAGAAATCTACATTCCTAACGGTCCACGTCTAGGAACTAATGTGATTGAAGCGAGTGGTGTGAGTAAAGCCTTTGGCGATAAGTTGCTTTATGAGGACTTGAACTTTGTACTGCCACAAAATGGAATCGTAGGGATCATAGGTCCTAACGGAGCTGGTAAAACCACTATTTTTAAAATGATCATGGGGCAAGAGCAACCTGATAAAGGTTCTTTTACTGTAGGAGAAACGGTAAAACTAGCTTATGTAGATCAAACTCATAGCGATATAGATCCCGATAAATCCATCTGGGAAAACTTTTCTGATGGTCAGGACATGATTATGATGGCTGGTAAAATGGTGAATTCAAGAGCCTACTTAAGTAGATTTAACTTTTCAGGTTCTGAGCAAAATAAAAAGGTCTCTACACTTTCTGGTGGTGAGCGCAACCGCTTGCACCTGGCCATGACGCTTAAAGAAGAAGGAAACGTTCTGTTGCTCGATGAGCCTACTAACGACCTAGATGTAAACACATTAAGAGCACTTGAAGAAGGACTTGATAACTTTGCAGGTTGTGCAGTAATTATCTCTCACGACAGGTGGTTCTTAGATAGAGTCTGTACACATATCATAGCCTTTGAAGGAGATTCTCAAATTTATTCTTTTGCAGGTAGTTTTACAGAGTATGAAGAAAATAAACGCAAGCGATTAGGTGATGTCACTCCTAAGAGAATACGTTACAAGAAACTGATCAGAGACTAGTTCATAGTCTTCAGTTTTTTAGTCTAGAGTCCGCAGTTCTTTTTTTTGATTTGCGGATTTTTTTTGTTTCTTATTTAGAAACCTTTCGTTAGGGTTAGGGAAAAGGTTTCGGTTTTTTTTCTTTTAAAATCGTTATCTAAAACACCCATCCCAGCCTTCCCTCAAGGGAAGGAGTTATTTTTCTAATTTAAAATTATCTTTTTGAATGGCATTTGTAAGATTGTATGGAGCTAGATAAAATATTTTTACTAGTTTGTACATTAATTAAATTTCTGTTTATGATTCCTAGCACGGCCGACCTAAAAACTCAAATAGAATACTACGCAAAAGAAATTAGTGATGGAACAATGGATTTCAGTACTGTGCGTAATAAGCTAAAAACTCAAATGATGGATGTAGATGATGTGAATCACATTATGAAGCGTGTGGATAAAAGAGCCATGAGGCTAACAGAATTAAAAGGTATTCATCAATCAGGTAAGGTTAAAATTTGGATTGGGATAGTGTTATTGTTTTTTGGTTGCGTTTTGCCTTTTATTTATAACGTGGTTACTCTTAACAAATACATAGTTGCAGTTTATACTTTTCCATTTGTATTAGGACTTTATTTGATTTGGAATGGTCGTAATGATTTGGCGAGGTATTAAGAATCAAAAACCCACTCATCTCTAAACAACAGCGCCGTCTTAAAATACTCAAACAGTACTGGAAAACCAGATTTAAAATCTGCTGGAGATTCAAAAAAGTATTCTGTTAATACAGACAGGAATTCATACTCATTTGTAAAGGCATATTCCCTGAAGTATTTAGTGTGATCGAGTTTTTCTCTTACCTCAGGTTGCATGATGTGGCGCAAGATCTTCTGTTCATATTTATGAAATCGAGCCGAATCTACATCAGTACTATGCTTGCTTTCAAAATGCATGACGTGCATGAACTCGTGTAGTCCTAGATGTAAATTGTCATCATCTACGGCCAGACCTCTTAAAAAATCTTCCCAAGAAAGTGCAAGTACCTTTGCACTGGGATTGTACTCACCTTTATGCATCGTCTCATTAGTAGGGCTTTGAAAGGCTTGTTCAAAAAACAAGATCGTATTCACCTTACTATACAAGTAATTAGCACGACCGAAGCTAAGCTGAATAGCCACAGCAGCTGGATAAACGATTTGAGCATCAGAAACAGTGCTTTCATATCTATGCTTGAAATCTTTATCTTTTATGAAAGCAGCCATGCGGTGCTCAAATTGTCGTTGATATTTTTTAGAAAGCTTTTGATAAAAGGGAAATGTTTCTAGAATACGTTTTTGAGCTTGAGGTAATTTACGATAAGTAAATAGTTGTCTATTCCACACAAAATCATTTTTAAGCTGTAGTTTGCGCAAAATGAGATGCGCAAAAAACAATACAAAACCTATTCCTACTGCTGCAAAAGCATAAGGAGCCATCCATTGTGTATCTGGATTTAAAACGAGTATGTAAGGTGAGAATCTAATCTCTAGAAAAAATACTTAGTAAGTACCAGAACAGTAACATTAATGAGGCAAACAGTCCTAGTGATGCACCTACATGCTGGTCAGTACTATATTTATGAACGAGGTTTGAGGTTTGATATAAAATAGATCCCGAAGCAAGAATCACCATTCCGCCGCTAAATACAAGACCTAAATTAAACCCAAAAAGACTTCCAGCAATAATTAAACCTAGGGCTATAAAACCACCAATCATAATAATGTTGCGCAAAAAGCTAAAGTCTTTCTTTGTAAATAACACAATAGCACTCAGACCTGTAAATAAAGCTAGTGTCATAACAGCCGCTTGATTGATTACTGGATTAGAAAATAGATCTATGCTGCCACCAGAGTAAGCGATAGAGATCCATATTAAAGGTAAGAAGATAAAAGCTTCGGCCACGACAAATAGGATCAGCGCTAGATATTGTTGCGTTCTATCATGTGATTTATGAGCAAGACTTTCAGCATAGTTAGTTGCCAGCATAAAACCTCCTAACATAAGGAGCCAGCGCCAGTCTTGAGTCATGGATAGAGCAAACTCTACAAGCGGTTCAATTCTTAAGAAAATAACCTCTACAATAATAAATAAGGCAACCGCAAGTGCTACGTGAGCATAAGTGCGTTTATAAAAAGCCACACGAGTAGCATCATCTACGGCTATAAGTGGTTGATAGGTAGTAGTGTTATTTTGTTCCATGATTTATAAAATATATAATAGTGAATATAAATAATTTCCCATGTGTTAACGTGAAAAGGATGATAAAATTTTATGCCTTAAAATTAAACCTTACCTTTCATTCATAGTCTTATTGATAGATTATGATTATAAATAAAGACCAGGAAATTCTTAAACTCATCCAGCTGCCTCAAACTAGAGAGGCTGGCTATCGCTTGTTGCTGCAGGTGTTTCAACAGCAGTTGTACTGGCAAATAAGAAAACTGGTCATCAATCATGATGACGCTCATGATGTGTTACAAAACGTATTTGTAAAAGTATTTAAAGGGATTCATAACTTTAAAGGAGATAGTAAACTATCCTCATGGTTATACCGCATCGCTTATAATGAGAGCATGACTTTTTTAAATAAAAAGGCAAGGCAAATCCAAATAAATGATGATGACTTACAATCTTACCTCGTAGAGCAACTCCAAGCCGATGTTTATTTTACAGGTGATGAAATCCAGCTGGCACTGCAAAAGGCGCTGGCTCAATTACCTAAAAGACAATCTGAGATTTTTAAAATGCGTTATTATGATGAGGTTAAATTTAAAGATATAGCTGAGTTGTTAGAGCTGAGTGAAGGAGCCGTAAAATCCAGTTACCACATTGCAGCAAAGAAAATTGAACTATTTTTAAAACGTTATGAGTAGTGACGTGATTATGGAAGATCAGTTGCTTAAATAGTGCATCTCAGCTTTTTTAATTTCGCTTTCGCGAAAGCGTAATCAAAAAGAAACGTTACCAAAACATAAATAATTAAAAACCCTATTAAACCTTTTAAGAATTTAAGAGTCTTAAAAACAGAAGATGAAAAAAGAGCAACATCATAATAAGGAGTTAGGCTTTCAAGTGCCCCAAGACTTTTTCAATAATTTTGAAGAAGAAATGATCACGCAATGGAAACTAGAAGAAAAGTTAGGTAAAGTTGCCGGTTTTCAAGTGCCTGATGGTTATTTTGAATCACTGGAACAACAATTACTTCCTGTAACAGAAACTAAAGTTGTAAAACTCCATAACGGAGTGCATTATAAATCTATTCTGTATCCTGTACTTGCTATTGCAGCCGTCCTGGCAGTAATCCTTAGTTTGAACTCAGGAAAAGAAACGCTAGAAATGGCCAGTCTAGAAACTGAAGAAATTGAAGTTTATCTCACTGATGAGGCTTCACTTTATGATGACGCTACCGTAGAAATTTTATTTGCAGGTAATGATATACTGGATAACATCCATCTTACAGAAAGTATAGAGACAGATGAGCTTTATAACTATTTACAGGAAGAACTAGAACTCAACGAAATTATAACAGAATGAAAAAATACATCCTATTACTAGTAATTTTTATCAGTGCGCTGGGAATAGCCCAGCCTTCACATGGTGACAGAGATAAGGAACGCCGCATGAATAAAGAAAAGATTCACGCTCTTGCGGTAGCTTACATTACAGAACAACTAGAATTAACACCAGATGAAGCCACTAAATTCTGGCCAGTTTTTAATGAACTTAGAGAGAAACGCCAGCAGCTAGAGCGTAATAAAAAAAGCTTGATACGTGAAATGGAATCAAAATTTGAATCACTTACTGATACAGATGCGACCTTGTACATTAAAAAAATAACCGATTTAGAAAATCAAATTCATGAATCTACTTATGAAAAGAATAGTGGAGATATCATAAAAATCATAGGTGCAAAAAGATTCTTGAAACTCATGAAGGCCGAAATGGATTTCCGCAGGAAAATGCTTAGAGAATATAAGAACCGCAAGGGCAGAGGTAGACCTTAAAAAAAAAGATAGTTAGATTCTTTTTAGTTAGTGGATAGATAAAACTAATTTGTGTTTATAATGTCATTAAAATTGAAAAGGACTTTTTAAATGTTTGAAATTTTAATAGCATCTCGTAAATTTGAATCAAAATTTTATACTCATGAAAAAGCTATTTTTAATTCTTCTAGTTATTGCTGTGGCATCATGTAAACAGCAAGAAACACAAAATGATACTACAACAGACACCATAAGAAGCAGTGCGACATATAAAGAATATGTCACCGCTTATAATGATTATCAATCCTGTAAAGAAGAACGTCCTAGTATTACAAAGGCTTACATGAATAAAGAGCTTACTGCTCCAGAATTTGAAAAGGCACTAGAAAAAAACGCAAAAAGCTGTGCGCTTAAAAAACAGATTTTTGACACGAGATGGCAGCTGTTGCAAAACGAGTACGATAAACTCTCAGAGGAGTACAAGATTAACGCAAATTAATCTAAGAACTTTTCAGGACTTTCTATAGAGTTCCCGTCATAAATAACGGTCCATCCCATAGAATTACTCAAGGCAAAAATACTGGTTAACTCAGTAAGTAAACGATCATCAGCATTTTTGAGAATATCACTTTTTCTGATCTGAATTTCTATGTCTTTACTGATTTTTTCTTTCATGCTATTGAAGTCCTTTGCTTCAAAAGTGTTGAGAATTCCATTATCCAGTTCATAAAAATTTAAGTTAGGATTAATGTTTATAGATGGTTCAGGTAATTTAGGAAATAGAATTTCTTTGCGTTCACTATGGATGGTGTATTCTAGATTTTTGAGATCATAAATGACTTGCGCTTTGGCATTTGATACCACAAGAGCTTTTTTCTGGCTGGAGAAATAATCCCAACCATAAGACTTTGTGTTTTCATAGGTATAGACCTTTGCATAACTGAGCTCAGTAACTATAAGTTTACTCACACTGCGCACTTCTTTTTCTATGAGTTCACTTTGAGCGATAAGATTAGTTTGCTCAGTACGGTAACTTTTTATGTAGTCATAAACTAGAACTATGGCGAGCATCATTACAGCACCTAGCAGTAAGGTTTTAAGGTTTTTCATAAAGTAATTTGAGGATATTTTTCAATCAGAGTAGCTCCAGCCTTAGTTACTTGCTCTTTGTGCTTTATCGCATCAGTAGGTTTATGTGCGACTAGTTTTCTGTATTTTTCAACAGCTTGCATGGTAGGGGAAATACTCTTTGAGATCACGCTTTTGCGGAAGCGTTCCCAAACCAACTCAATTCCTGTTTCATTAAGATGGAGCATGTCACGACCATAGAATCTATAATCCCGCAATTCATCCATAACAATTTCATAAGCAGAGAAATAACTCACCTTACCTTGATCTACTAAAGATTGTACAGATTCAAAAAGCCGAGATTTACTACGTTGATTTTCAGTAAAACCATCCTTAAGGTGACGTACTGGTGATAGTGTGAAAATCACTTGAGCTTGCCCATTAGATTCATGAATCAACTCAATAATCTTATGTAGATCAGTAGTAATTTTATCGATAGATAGCAGTTTCTTTTCAAATAATGCCTGTGGTTGTTGATGACAGTTTGCAACGATCATTTTTTGCTCTAAATGTTCATAAACCCAAGCTGTTCCTAGCGTGATAAAAATATGAGAAGCGTTTTTAACTTGTCTTACCAGTAATTCTCCTGCGTTATTTAGGTTCTTTAAAACATCTTCTTCTGTAGATCCATTTAAATCTGAATGTGCGAGATAGGAAAAGTGAGTCGTCACATCTTCCATACTAAAAAGTTGACCGCTTAAAGACCGCTCTAGTAATACCATCATGCTATGCGGATTGAAAATAATACCAAACGGATTTACACATGTCTTAAATCCATAATAGCTCATCTTATAACTTATGTTTTCTGTAAAACAACTGCCTAGAAATACCAAGGAGCTGTTATAGTTTATCCCTGGTTTTAAGGGCTGTAAGGGAATAGGTGTGGTGAGTTGCATGATAGGATATCAATTAATGTGATCAAAGGTACATGAATGATTCTTACTAGAAAATAACACTGAAAATAATCATCTATTCCTTTGGTGTTAAATGATAAATAGGTAAAGTAGTTTCTGACTTATTATAAAGTCGTGTAGCATAATTTATGATCTACTAATGGTTTTATACCAATTTATGTTCCTAATGTCGCATATAATTCGTTTCTTTTTCGCCTATATTTCAAAATAAAATGAAGCCGTAGCTTAGGCTATGATTTAATTTTCTTTATCATCTAGTCAAAAAATAATTCAAATTAAGAATACGGCATTAGAAACATAAATCAGTATTAAAGAACTCATTATATAAATTGATAACCTGCTAAATAACCACTGGTGTAGCGATTATTGTAACCAGTAGTGCTATGCGAGATTTTCGTCTATGAACAATTTCAGTTTTGTGTATGTGCTGTTTAGCAGCTTGAATTACGAGATTAATTTTCCCGCTGCCTCAAGAGCCGCTGCAATACCATCAGGATTTTTTCCTCCAGCAGTTGCAAAATGGGCTTGGCCACCACCACCACCTTGAATGTGTTTTCCTAGTGCACGCACCATGTTACCAGCGTTCAAGTCTTTCTCATCGACTAGATTTTTAGAAATCATAACGGTAAGTGTTGCTTTTTCTCCATCGCTTGCTCCTATAATGAGAAATAAATTTTCCATCTCTCGTTCTATTTCAAAAGCCAGTTCTTTTACTGACTTAGCATCTAGATCAGTTTGAGTAGCGATAAAGTTCACACCATTTATTTCTTGAGCACTAGCGATTAAATCACCTTTAAGGTTTCCGGCTTTGGCCTTTAAAAGTTGTTCGATTTCTTTTTTAAGACTTGTATTTTCATCTTGCAGTTGTGCGATAGCCTCTGCTGGTTTTTTAGTGTTGGATTTTAAGATGCTCTTTATTTCATCAAACTGCTTAGATTGATCTGCAAAGAAATCTTTAACGGCATCACTAGAAATAGCCTCTATGCGGCGTATTCCGGCTGCAACTGCTCCTTCATTCATGATTTTAAAGTGCCACACATTGGCTGTGTTTGCGACGTGTGTTCCACCGCAAAGTTCATAGCTTTCACCAAATTTAATGGTGCGCACTACATCTCCATATTTCTCGCCAAAAAGTGCCATGGCTCCATCTTTTACCGCTGCGTCATAAGTATTAGACCTGTTTTCTTCTAGTGGTAATTGTTCTCTAATTCTAGCATTCACAAAGTTTTCAACTTCTTGTAATTGCTCTGTAGTTACCTTAGCAAAATGAGAAAAGTCAAAACGTAAACTCGCACTACGTACCATAGAGCCTTTTTGCTCCACGTGATCACCTAAGATTTTACGCAGTCCTTGATGCAATAGGTGCGTGGCTGTATGGTTAGAGCTTGTTCTATGACGCTGGTTTTTATCTACTACAGCTTTAAAGGTGTCTTCTAAGTTTTTAGGTAGGTTTTTAGTTAAGTGAACCGTTTGTCCATTTTCCTTTTTAGTATCGATAATATAAACTGTATCGCCACTAGCGCTTTCTAGATATCCTTTATCACCAGTTTGTCCACCGCTTTCGCCATAAAATGGTGTCATGTTGAAAACTAGCTGGTATAAGTCGCCATCTTTTTTAGTTGTGACTTTACGGTAACTAGAGATGCGCACATGAGCATCAAGTTTATCATAACCTATGAATTCTTGTACATCATCACTACGCAACTCGATCCAGTCGCTGGTTGTAGTTTCACTAGCAGCACGAGAACGCTGTTTTTGAGCAGCCATGGCTTTATTAAATCCGGCCTCATCCAGTTCCATCCCTTTTTCTCGCAGGATTAATGCGGTTAAATCTATAGGGAATCCATAAGTGTCATACAGTTCAAAAGCTTTATTACCATCTATGATATTTTTAGAGGTGCTTTTTGCCCCTATAATCATAGAGTCGAGGAGAACCAGACCTTGATCCAGAGCACGTAAAAATGATTGCTCTTCTTCTTTAATCACGTTAATAATTAAATTCTTTTGTGATTTTAATTCTGGAAAAGCATCACCCATTTGTTTTGCTAGTGTATTTACCAGCATGTAAATAAACGGTTCTTTTTTATTCAAATAAGTAAACCCATAACGTATCGCACGGCGCAGTATTCTACGGATCACGTATCCAGCTCCATTGTTAGAAGGCAGTTGCCCATCGGCTATAGAAAATGATACGGCACGCAGGTGATCTGCGATCACTCGTATGGCAATATCTTCTTGTTCTGTTTTTCCATAAGCTTGACCTGTAATGGTTTCTATCTCACGGATCAGCGGTTGAAAAACGTCAGTATCATAATTAGAACGTACACCTTGCATGACCATCGCTAGACGTTCAAATCCCATTCCTGTATCTACATGTTTTGCTGGGAGATTTTTCAAAGAACCGTTTGCCATGCGGTTGTATTGCATGAACACAAGGTTCCATATTTCTACCACTTGTGGATGGTCTTCGTTTATTAATGATGCGCCATCTACAGCAGCTTTTTCTTCGGGAGTTCTTATGTCTACATGAATTTCAGAACATGGGCCACAAGGACCTTGATCTCCCATTTCCCAGAAATTATCTTTTTTATTTCCATTCAGGATACGGTCTTCTGAGATCCATTCTTTCCAGTAGTCATAAGCTTCGGTATCGCGTTCTAGGTTTTCACTAGCATCACCTTCAAAAATGGTGACATATAAACAGTCTTTATCTATTTTATAAACTTCAGTTAATAATTCCCATGCCCAGGCGATGGCTTCTTTTTTAAAATAATCGCCAAAACTCCAGTTACCCAACATCTCAAACATGGTATGGTGGTATGTATCTACACCTACCTCTTCCAGATCGTTATGCTTACCACTTACACGCAGGCATTTTTGTGAGTCTGCGATGCGATCATGCTTAGATTCATTAATACCTAGAAAGTACTCCTTAAATGGGTTCATTCCAGCGTTTACAAACATTAAGCTAGGGTCATTTTTAATCACCATAGGCGCACTGGCTACTATCTCGTGTTGCTTGGTTTTATAAAAGTCTAGGAACTTCTGGCGTATCTGTTGTGATTTCATGTGTAGCTTTAAAAGCGGTTAATGGTAATTTGTTATTTTTGTTGAAATAGAATAATTGAGTTGTTGTGATTACGCTTTCGCGAAAGCGTATTAAAACAATCCTAATAACATTAAAATTACTCTATTTAAAGTCACAAAAATAGCACTTTATACCATATGTCAAAGGTCAAGTATTACTATGATCCAGAAACGCTTTCTTACCGAAAGGTTGAGAAACGTAAACGCAATACTTTTAAGAAATTAATTGTGTTTCTAGTGGCGAGTGCACTCTTTGGTTTTTTATTTTTTAACCTTGCATCTCAATTTTATGAATCACCACAAGAACGCAAGTTGAAGCGTGAAAATGAGTTCTTAAAACTGAGTTTAAAAGAGTCTAATGAAGATATTGAAGATTTATCTAAGGTAGTTTCATATATTGAAGAAAAGGATAATTCTATTTACCGTATCTATTTTGATGCTGCACCTATCCCAGATGAATTGCGCCAGAGCGGTTTTGGCGGTGTGAATCGCTATAAGGATTATGAAGGTTTTGATAGTTCTAAAAAGGTAATGACCTTAAAAGAGTCTGTAGATAAACTTAAAAAAAGGGTTGCCATACAGTCACAATCGCTTGATGAGATTGAAGAGCTTGCTAAAAGTAAGGAAGAGTTACTAGCTGCTATTCCAGCCATACAACCTGTGCGTAATGAAGATTTAACACGCATGGCGAGTGGTTATGGTTACCGTACAGATCCTTTTAATAAAACGAGAAAATTCCATTATGGTATGGATTTTACCGCGCCGCGTGGAACTCCAGTTTTTGCGACAGGTAATGGAATAGTAAAACGTGCTGATGCTAATAGCTCGGGTTATGGAAATCATATACGTATAGATCATGGATTCGGTTATGTGTCATTATATGCTCATTTAAGAAGGAATAGACCTTATAATGTGAGAGTAGGACAGCGCGTTAAGCGTGGTGATGTAATAGGCTATGTAGGTAGTACTGGACGTTCTCAAGCGCCACACTTACATTATGAAGTGTTTAAAGAAAACGATCGCATCAACCCGATTAATTTCTATTATGGGAACTTAACTCCAGAGGAATTTAACCTGTTACTCAAGGCGTCTCAACAAGAAAATATCTCTCTAGACTAATGCATATAGATCTTCCAGAAAAATTATATTATTCCATGGGTGAGCTTACTAAGGCTTTTCAGGTAAATGCATCCTTGATTAGATTTTGGGAAAAGGAGTTTGATGTTTTACAGCCTAAAAAGAACTCTCGAGGTAATCGGAAATTCACGAAGCAAGACGTTAAAAATCTACAAACTATTTATCATTTAGTTAAAGAAAGAGGCTTTACACTAGAAGGCGCACGAGAGTACATGAAATCTCATAAAAATGAGTTGAGTCAACTGGAAATTATCAAAAAACTAGAGCATGTTAAGGCTGAGTTATTGAAGATTAAGGAGCAACTTTAATTTTAGTCCACAGTACTCAGTCTTTAGTTTTTGAGTTTTTATTGTTTGTTAACTTTTAATGTTTTGCTTAACGAATAAAAGGAATCGATAATGGGTATCTATAAAACCTTCCTTCACTTGCTCTCACAGCACCTATGATAGGAAAGATTATTGAAATAATAATCAAAGCAAATAAGAGAACGTACCCTATTAAAAAACAGGTAAGTATAAATGAGACTATAAAGTAAATAAAAGAGCTTATTATCCAGTTTGTGATCTCTTTACCGTGCTGGTCTATGACTTCACTTTGATCTTTATTAGTAAGCCACATGATCAGTGGCATAGCTATTCCTGCAAAGGGGAAAATAAAACTGGCAAATACAGATAGATGCATGAGCATGCAAAACTGCCTTACTTCCATTCCCCATGGTTTAAAGCCATAATTGTTATGTGGTGGTTGCATGTTCATGTAGTAATTTGAATTATGGTTTATTTCACAAAGAACCGAAAATTTATATAAAGTTGACTTCTTTTTTTAAACATCATTTATCGTGAACATGACTATGATAAAACTTATGAGTATCGATAGACTAGTTACTAACCGGTTTGTGTTGTTATTTATTTTAAAAACTTGTTTCATTCCTTCTTTAAGTAGGAACCATAGTACGATAGCGCTCAGTACACCTGAGACTACTGGTGTTAAAGATGTAACTATAAAATCACTATCAAAAAAATATAACGCATAAAACACATTTGTAAAAAGACTTCTTAAAAAGGAAAAAACCATTAAAATCCACCCAGCCATTTTTCTTTTATAGAATAAAATAGCAGCAACCGGTAGCAAAAACATGAGGAGTAAAGGTTCTATAACATACCAATTAAAATAGTTCATGCTTGAAAAGTATTTCCAAGAAAAGTAATTATTGAAATGTGCAGAAACGGAAATAAGAAGGGCTAGTACTGATAGTACAATGATTTGAGTGTGTAGTCCAGTCCGTTCTTTTTGAACAGGAGAATTAACCTTTATTAAATTGCCAAACTCGTCTTTAACTTTTTCTGTTTTTTGTGATTTAGAGGCTTTTTTATGGTGTTTCTGTAAAAGCTGTTCTTTAATAAGGGTTACTTCCTCACTACTCAGGTGGCGTGATTTGATTTCTTCACCAGCAGCTTCTACAGCAAGTGGATCATATTTATGAGACTCTTCTAGAATAGTAAAGAGCTCTCGATCTGATAGGTTTTTGTAGATTTTTGAGAATGGATTCATTTTATTTTGAAATATAGGCTAAAAAGGAACGAATTATATGCGACATTAGGAATGTAAATTGTAATTACCTATCCTTTTTTATTAAACCTTACCATAAATGGGGTTTATTATTTATAGGAGCCATTTGTAACTAAAATTAATTTTCTTACACTTATGATTGAAACAATCTACAAATGGTACATGATATTCTAGAATACTTTAAAAAACCAGATGGCGGGAATGGACCTAATGTCTTTAACTCACAAAAGCTAAAACTCTTCTGGACCAGTTTCTGGATGATTATGGTATGTAACATGGGACTATCTGTTCTTATTTATGCCACAGAAGCGCTGGGCTGGATAGACACAGATAATCACGCCGTTATGGAAATGGTAAAGGATCAGTCAGTATTTGTGATCCTTATGGCGACTGTGATTGTGGCGCCTTTATTTGAGGAATTAATATTTAGGGCTCCTATTACTTTATTTAGTAATATGGATCGAGCAGGTTTTAGATGGATCTTTTATTTTTTTGCGTTTTGTTTTGGTGCCATTCATATTACTAATTATGAAATTAATTTGAACACAGTTTTATTACTACCCATAATTACAGGACCTCAAATAGTTGCAGGAATGTTTCTAGGATTGATTCGTGTTAAGGTGGGATTGTTATACTCCATGTTGTTTCATGCACTTTATAATGGTGTACTTATGATTCCATCTATTATTTACCTAAAGTATTTTGAAATGTAGGTAATTGGGTTCATATTGCAACTTTAATATTCTTATGACTTTTTTAAAACCCAACCAAGACCGCAAACGCATCGCTATAATTGCGATATATTTTGCGATGGCTGTAGATGCATTAAACATTTTCAGTGTTTCCATTAATTATTACAGCCTTGCAGGAGGAATTATCCCAGATGTAATGGGATACTTGAGTTACTATTTTGATTTGATATCAGGAGTAGGTCAGTTAGGAATTACCTTAATCGTCGGTATTATTTTTATTATGTGGTTCCGCCGTGCCTACTGGAATTTACATCAACTGGTGAGGCATCTCAACCATTCAGAAGGTTGGGCGGCAGGATCTTGGTTTGTTCCCATTTTGAGTCTATTCAGGCCTTACCAGATCATGCAAGAATTATGGCTTGAGACTCCACGTTACTTAAAAAAACATGATGTAAACCCTGCAAAAACTGCGGCCGATGTTCCACTAGGATGGTGGTGGGCTACATTTATTACCAGCTCCATTCTCAGTAATATCTCAGGCAGACTCTACTTAAGGTCAGACGATTTAGGTCTTTATGAAGGAGCCATTATTACTGACTATATTTCTACTGGGTTATCTCTTATTTCAGGTTATTTAGTGCTCAAGATTATGGATGGATATCATGAGTTAGAGCAACAGTTGCAGCAGCTCGATCACAATAACACAACACAAGAGCCTCAAAAACCTGATAGCTTTGTTAATTATAGGTCTTAGAATAACCTATTTTTGATTGTAGAATACGCTTTCGCGAAAGCGTGCACAACACCAACCTTAAAAACTTAACCATGAAAGCATTTATGAAATTTTCCTTAGTACTTATATTATTAATGGTACTTACAAGCTGTTTAGGAGGCTCTAAAGCACCAGAGAATCTAGATGTTGAGAAGGATTTTAAACTATTTGAAAGTAAAAAATTTAGCGTTAAATATCCTAATTATCTCACCGAGACTCGTGAACTCAACGATGAGGCAGAGTTACAGTTACAGAATATGTTCCGTGAGACCTACATAGTTGTAATGGCTGAGTCTAAATCAGATTTTGACTTTGCACGCCGCATACTAGATGTAGGAAATGATAGTCTTTCATATACAGAAAACTATATGGATATGCAGATAGAGTCCATGACGCAAGAATTTAATTTTAGTACTGTTAAAGAGAAAATGCCACACGTCATTAACGACATGCCAGCCATGACTGTAGAGATAGATGGAATGATAGATGGTATAAGTGTTTCATATATCTTCACCACTATTGAGAGTGATCATGATATTTTTTATGCAGCCTGCTGGACCTTAAAAAGTCGTAAGGATAAATACTTCCCAACTTTTTACCAGAGTTTAGAAACGATTCAACAACTAGAATACGATTTAGAAAGTGAAAATAGTGAACTGGATATAGATTATGAGCAACTGCTTAAGGATCTTGAACTTGAGAATTAGAACTTATATTTTTTAAAGCTGTTTTTTATTCATTTAATAAGGTATGGCAGCACTTTTGATGATAAACTTAAAAGCTTAGGTTATGAAATATTTTATACAATTATTATTTGTTTTGCTATTAACCACATTTACAGTGAGCTGTGACTCTATTACAGATTGTATTATAAACAGTCGTCCTCATTTACCTGGTAAAGATTTTATAGATGGAACTGCTAATGTATTTTATGAAGAATCCATAAGAGCCGAAATTAAAAATGAGCCTCGTGATAATGATTACTGGTACTACTTTACGGTGACTGGATTACCTGCTGGAATGGATTATGAATTTATAGGTAGAGATTTATTTATCTATGGTATACCAGAATCTCCAGGAAGATATAGTATAGAAGTTTTTCTAGAAGTAGAGCCCAGATCTGTATTTATAGATGATGATGATAGCTGGGATGAAGATGGAGACTCTTTATGTTCTTATTCAACAGATCGTTTCTACTTTTTAGAAGTTTTGTAAATCGTTTTGCACTACGTTTTTGAGTTATGAACTCCTCTAGGTAATTCAAAACTCAGGTACTTTTAAAGCAGTAACATGATTGAAATGTATTTTAAAAATAGATAGTCTATGAAGCGATTGCTTACAGCATACTTTATTTACATTACCTTTGCATCTTAATACAATTCATGACATTTAAAGAACTAGGGCTCGTAGAGCCTATCTTGCGTGCGTTGCAAGACCAAGGATATGAAAATCCTACACCTATTCAAGCGCAATCCATTCCCGTTTTATTAAAAGGGAAAGATTTATTAGGAGTTGCACAAACAGGTACTGGTAAAACCGCCGCCTTTTCAATTCCTATTTTACAACATTTATATAATAGCGCTCCGCCTAAAGGACGCAGACCTATTAAAGCACTGGTAGTAACACCTACTAGAGAACTTGCTATTCAAATAGACGAGAACTTTAAAGCTTATGCTAAATACACTGACATAAGAAACACTGTTATTTATGGTGGTGTTAAACAAGCTCAACAAGTGAATAGACTTAAAAATGGTGTAGATGTTTTAGTAGCAACACCAGGTAGATTACTCGATTTGATTAATCAAGGATTCATTACCTTAAAGCATATTGAGTTTTTTGTACTCGATGAGGCAGATCAAATGTTAGACATGGGTTTTATCCATGACATTAAAAAACTACTGAAGGTATTACCTGAAAAACGACAATCTCTATTTTTTAGTGCAACCATGCCTAAAACGATTGTAGAACTCTCTAGACAAATCTTAGGTGATTTTGAAAGAGTAACTATAGCTCCAGAAAAAACTACGGCTGAGAAAGTAGAGCAACAAATCTACCATGTTAATAAGAAGAATAAAACGGCTCTACTCATTGACTTATTAGAAACTAAACTTTTAGATGCTACACTGGTTTTCTCTCGTACTAAACATGGTGCAAATAAGATAGTAAAAGATCTTGAAAAAGCAGGAATAGGTAGTGCTGCTATACATGGAAATAAATCGCAAGCCGCAAGACAGCGCGCCCTAGCCAATTTTAAAGAAGGGAAAATTCAAACACTCGTAGCAACAGATATAGCAGCCCGTGGAATAGATATCGATGAGTTGAGTTATGTAGTGAATTATGACTTGCCTAATATACCAGAGTCTTATGTACACCGTATAGGTCGTACCGGTAGAGCAGGAGCGAGTGGTCTTGCTATATCTTTCTGTATGTTAGAGGAACGTCCATTTCTAAAGGATATTGAAAAACTTATTAAGCAACAAATTCCTGTGATAGAGGAGCATGACTTTCAGTTTAAAATGGAAGATGCCGCAGAACCAAGTTTGAAAAAACAAGGACAGCGTGGCCGCAGACCGCAGCGTGGAGGATCATCGGGTAGGAACTCTAAAACGGGTGCTTCCAAAAAGCCAGGTTCTAATAATAAACCTAGAAGAAGATATTAAAGATTCTTATCTCTCATTTCAAAATCACGATTTAGCCTTAAATCGTGATTTTTTGTTTTAGGGAATAATCAATCATTTATAAGGACCAGCAGATCAGTTTTTAGGGTTGATCTTGTGTCATCTTTGTACTGTTATTAATCATTAAAATAAATATCATGGAAAATCCTGTAAAATCAATATTCAATCTTATAGAAATTTTTAGAAAAGGAGCACATAAAACACAAACAGTTATAGTACCTCAAGAGCATTGTGAAAATTTAAGTTTACACGATTACTACTGTGATCAAGATCATCTAGGTATTTAATACCAAAAAACAACAATTAAATATTAGGCTAGTTAATTATTCCTTTTGGTATAAAAGGTTCAGTTTCTTTAGATGTGTTCTTATAGATTCTTAAAGTTTTATATCAAAAGAGTACCTTTGCGCCCTTTAAAAATAAGGCGAAACGATAATTATGCTCAAAATATTTAACAATTTTACTAAAAATCCTAAAGATGATATTCTCGCAGGAATAACTGTTTCTCTCGCCATGATTCCAGAAGTTGTAGCTTTTGCCTTTGTGGCTGGGATAGATCCTTTAGTGGCGCTTTCTGGAGCTTTTATTATAGGTTTAATCACGGCACTCTTCGGTGGTAGACCAGGTTTAATATCTGGAGCAGCAGGAGCGGTAGCTGTTATTTTTGTGGATTTAATAATTAAAGGTCACGAGAAAGGTATGCTCATGGAAACTCCTGTTGAAAATATGGGTTTTTATTATCTTTTTGGAGCTGTGATTCTAATGGGATTGATTCAAATCCTAGCTGGAGTTCTTAAAATAGGAAAGTTTGTGCGCTTAATACCGCATCCTGTAATGATGGGATTTGTGAACGGTCTGGCTATAGTGATCTTTTGGGCGCAAGTTAAAATGTTTACTCATAAAAACCTTGAGGTAGGACCTGATGGTATTAAAAAATATGTTCCTACTTACATGGAAGGAACAGAATTATGGATTATGATAGGCCTTGTCGCACTTACCATGGCTATTATATGGTTACTTCCTAAACTAACTAAAAAAATACCAGCGGCTCTTACTGCTATTCTCATCACTACAGCTGTAGTGGTATTAGGAGATATGAATGTAAGCACTGTAGGATCTTATATCATAGAAGGTGGAGGAACAGGTCTTAAAGGAGAACTACCTACTTTTAATATGGCACTATGGGAGAATTTACCTATCGGGTTTGATACCTTTAAATTTATTCTTCCTTATGCGTTTCTTGCAGCGGCAGTAGGTCTCATTGAATCGTTGATGACTATGAATTTAGTGGACGAATTAACAGAAACTCGAGGTAGTGGTAATAGAGAATGTGTAGCTCAAGGAGCTGGAAATATTTTGAGTGGTTTATTTGGTGGTACTGGTGGTTGTGGTATGATAGGGCAAACAGTAATTAATATAAATGCTGGTGGTCGTGGAAGACTCTCAGGTGTTATGATGTCTCTCACCTTATTAACTTTTTTATTATTTACAGATAAACTCATTGAGCAAGTTCCTATCGCTGCATTAATAGGTGTTATGTTTATGATGGTGATTGAGACTTTTGCATGGTCCAGTTTTAGAATTTTGCGCAAGATTCCACTTTCTGATGCGGCTGTTCTGATAATTGTATCTGTGGTTACCGTAGTTTTTGACTTAGCGATAGCTGTATTTGTAGGAGTTATAATATCAGCTCTTGTGTTTGCTTGGGAAAGTGCAAAACGTATTAGAGCACGCAAAAGCATTAAAGAAGATGGAACTAAAGTTTATGAAATTTGGGGACCTTTATTTTTTGGTTCTGTAACAGATTTTAATCTAAAATTTGATCCTAAAAGAGATCCTGAAAAAATAGAAATAGATTTTATAGAGTCCAGAGTTCAGGATCATAGTGGTATTGAAGCTTTGCGAGGAGTGGTAAATAAATACTTAGAACTTGATAAAAAGATAACGCTCACGCATTTAAGTCCTGAATGTAAAGAGCTGTTGATACGTCATAATCCTGAATTTGAAACCATCATTGAATCGAGTATTGAAGATCCTAGATATCACATAGCCACAGACTTGCTAGATGCTGAGGTGTAGTTAGAAATACTTTTAGTTCACGCTTTCGCTTAAGCGTAAAACAAACAATTCCCTAATTACAAGCACATGATCTTGAATTGGGGAATTATGATATGGTATAAAGAGTGCTATATAAAACTCTCGCTGTCACTAAACCTTTCATAATGGCAGGTGTACCCATTAGGAATACGTACCAGGTAATCCTGGTGTTCAGGTTCAGCAGGCCAGAAAGTAGTGAACGGTTCTAGTGTAGTCACAACTTTACCATCCCATTTATGTGACTGGTTGACTATTTCTATAATTTCTTGTGCCGCTTGTTTTTCCTCTTCACCTTGAAAGAATATCGCAGATCTATAACTGGAACCACGATCATTTCCTTGTTGATCGATAGTGGTAGGGTTATGAATACGGAAAAAGTAGTCTAGTATATGCCTGAATGTTGTGATTGCTGGATCATACAGAAGTTCAATACCTTCGGCATGTCCTGTGTGGTTTTTATAGGTAGGATGGTCGTTTGATCCACCTAGATATCCTACTTCAGTATCTATAATTCCTGGTCTGGTTCTAAATAGATCTTCCATTCCCCAGAAACAGCCGCCAGCTATGTATGCTTTTTTATAATTGTTCATGTTTTATTTTATAAGGAGTTTTAATAGTCGCTATTTTTAGGTGAACCTTTAAAATCTATTCATTATTTAAATTCCCTATTTAAATCGTTCTTTTTAGTTTTTTTTTGTTAAAATAAATTCCACTAATGCATGCGCAAGAAATAGATAGGATATCCTAAAGATTCATCTACTCCTATTTCTTTAAAGCCTAGTTTTTTATATAATCGTACGTTGTCAGGATTTGAGGCATCTGTAATTACGGGTAGTTTATAGTCTTTAAATTCTTTTACAATTTCTAACATTAATCGCGCTGCTGCGCCATTACCACTAGTACTATTACTTCCACCTATGATGATGCGTATGTGATCACCTTTAGGAAAATAGTTATCTGAAATTGCTTTTCTTTTCAATACTTTAAAAAGCCTCTTAATCCCTATACAGTTTACAGCTAGTTTAAAGTCTAGTAAAAAGGATCGTAAACTAGGTTTTATTTTGTGTGGATAATTGAATAGAATACAGGCATTTTCCTGATCAGATATAAAAACATCACCATACAGGATCGCACGATCAAATAAGTAGCCCATGAAGTGATGCAACCTTTGCAGTCGTTTACCATCATTCCTCACTATAAAATTGATAGAATTATCTTCTTGTAATGGCTCAAAGGCAGTTACTAATATATCAACTACTAATTTTTTATCTGAATGCGTTCCTCGTCTCAAATTGTGAAGGGCTTTTAAATAAATACATGATCCTCAAAATTAATGATCGCTAAGGGATAAATGATTAAGAACTACTAGAAATTCTTTTAAAAAGGAACACTATCTTGTAGATCATATGTCGTTCTGTTACTTCATCAGTGCCACTTTAGGAAGTCTAATTTCCTTTATGGAATCATTACGTTTATAGACGACCTGAATGCTATCACCTTTTATAGGCGTGTATAAACTATTGAAAATATCACAGACATTTTCATCAGTAATATTAGAATAATCCTGATCGTTTAATTGTAGGATCTGGTCATTTAGTTTTAATGGAGTTGCTACTTCTTTATAGAGAGTAGATACCAGCACTTGATTTTCTTTTATTTTGGGATTAAATCCATAAGTACTATCTACAGCACTTTCATAAGGTTTTAATTTTTTGAGGTAAATACTTTTACTTTTCCAGTCCATAACGACTTCATGCTTATTCATAAAGTCATTTCCTATCAAGCTGCCGTCATCTAAATCTACAAGCTGTTCACCTAAAGAAAGATTACCTAATCGCAAACTATCTAACTTAATAGTCCTAATGGTGGTAGAGTCTATAGCTCCATATAATCCTACACTAGAGCTGCCATACCTGTTAAATCCAGGAGCGTCATTAAAATCATCTTTAGTACGTATCACATCTATATGACCAGCTGATCCTGTATCATAGTTAAATACTGTTTGAATCCCATTTGCATATCCTGTGATGTAAGGTGTTAATTGTGTTGAGGTGCTAAATGATAAAGTATCTGTATACTGTGACAGGTCATAATTAGATAATTGATCTGTAATGGTGATATTTTTAGTCTCATAGTCAAATTTCCAATAGGATTTTGCCATCTGGTTAGCACCTAATATCCCATCTATTCCCATACAGTTAAACTCAAATACGTCTCTTAAATTTGCCACTACCGCGCCTATATCTTCATAATTAAGGCCACCTACTGTCATCATAGGAATAATGACCACTTCTTGGCTTTTACGTTGACCTTGTGAATCTTTAACCATGGTGCGATCAGCGGCTTTTATATTTAAGTCTTTATATATTTTGTCAGATATTACGGTAGGCGCACCAGTATCTACCAGGAAGTTATAGACCTTACCATTGATATGTACTTTAATAATGGCAAAATTATAATCATAGTTAAAAGGAACACTGACCTGGTACTCTTTTTGAACCACGGTTCCTCCTGTAAAAATTTTACCTAATCCACCGCAGGCAACCATCATGAGCATTATAAAACTCAGTAAAATAGCTTTTTTCATCTATTATATTTTTAAGAAATTAATGCAATATAATACATCGCTTTCGCGAAAGCGTAATGCTCAACAGCTTATCATATAGAGAAAGCCTTACAATTCACATTTTTCTAACATCTAAAATTCCTATTTTTGAACAAAGACTTTTTACATGGATATCAACTTCAATAAGAATGAAGATCATAATAAATTACTCCTTTCAGATTTAAAACGCAGGCTGGGCGAAGTCCACCTAGGTGGTGGCAAAAAACGCATAGAAAAGCTACATGCTAAAGGTAAAATGACCGCACGTGAGCGTATCGATTATCTAGTAGATAATCCAGCAGATTGTGTAGAAATTGCAGCATTTGCTGGTGAAGGAATGTATGCAGAGCATGGCGGTTGCCCTAGTGGTGGTGTGGTTGTTAAGATAGGATATGTACAAGGTAGGCAGGTGATGGTCGTGGCAAATGATGCTACCGTAAAAGCTGGTGCGTGGTTTCCTATTACAGGTAAAAAGAACTTGAGAGCACAAGAGATCGCGATGGAAAATAGGTTACCTATTATCTACCTAGTAGATAGTGCTGGAGTTTATTTACCTATGCAAGATGAAATTTTTCCTGATAAAGAACATTTCGGTCGCATATTTAGAAATAATGCCGTGATGAGCAGTATGGGAATTACTCAAATAGCTGCCGTTATGGGCAGTTGTGTTGCTGGTGGCGCTTATTTACCTATTATGAGTGATGAGGCCTTAATAGTGGATAAAACAGGTAGTATTTTCCTTGCCGGTTCTTACCTAGTAAAAGCAGCAATAGGCGAGAACATAGATAATGAAACACTAGGTGGCGCAACCACACACTGCGAGATCAGCGGTGTGACAGACTATAAAGCTGCTCATGATAAAGATGCACTGGATAAGATTAAAAACATTATCGATAAAATAGGTGATTATGATCGTGCCGGTTTCAGTAGAGTAGAAGCTATTAAACCAGCAATGGACCCAGAAGAACTTTTTGGGGTGTTACCTAAAGAGCGTTCTGCACAATATGATATGATGGAAATCATAAATAGAGTCATAGATGCAGATACTTTTGAAGAATATAAAGAAGGATATGGTCAGACGATTATTACTGGTTATGCTAGAATAGATGGATGGGCAGTAGGAATAGTGGCTAACCAGCGCAAGATTGTAAAGACTAAAAAAGGTGAAATGCAGTTTGGCGGTGTTATTTACAGCGATAGTGCTGATAAGGCGACCAGATTCATAGCAAACTGTAACCAGAAGAAAATACCGCTGGTGTTTTTACAGGATGTTACTGGTTTTATGGTAGGATCTAAATCTGAACATGGTGGTATTATAAAAGATGGTGCTAAGATGGTAAATGCTGTTTCAAACAGTGTTGTGCCTAAATTCACCATAGTCATAGGAAATAGCTACGGAGCAGGGAATTATGCCATGTGTGGTAAAGCTTATGATCCTAGATTAATCGTCGCGTGGCCTAGTGCAGAGCTGGCAGTAATGTCAGGAAATAGCGCGGCAAAAGTACTCATGCAAATAGAAAAAGCATCATTAGAAAAATCGGGTAAAAAACTAACCGATGAAGAAGAGAAAGAACTGTTTGCTAAAACCAAAGATCGTTACGATGAGCAAGTATCACCATACTACGCTGCATCACGCATCTGGACAGATGCCATCATTGATCCACGAGATACCAGAAAATGGATTTCTATGGGAATAGAAGCCGCAGATCACGCACCTATTGAAAAGGATTTTAATTTAGGGGTGATACAGACTTAGGAAAATCAAAATCAAAACTAAAATCAATTAAAGGTTACCGAAACACTTGAACTTGAAGCTTAATTGAACAAGTTACTTTGCATAAGTAAGAACAAAACGGCATAATTTATTGCCTTCATTGCAAGCGCAGCGTAGCAATCTGTTGTTGATAACAGTTCTTATTTTTAAAAGATTTTGTCGTTGTTTTAAACTGTATTTCCGTTAGAGCGTTACAAGACATTGGCTAGAACAGGAATAAAAAGCTTTCCGCTTCATTATAATTTTGGGGATAAAGATAAAAAGGAAGTCATGGCAAGAATAACTGATTTTTTAAATTAATCCAGCCATTTGCTCCTGCAAACTCTTAGCTTTTGCTCTTGCTGCTTCAGCAAAATCTGAGCCGTTTGAAGCATAAATGATTCCTCTAGAAGAGTTTACTAGTAATCCTACGTTACTATTCTTACCATACTTAACCACATCTTCTAGAGAACCACCTTGCGCACCTACACCTGGAACTAATAAGAAAGAATCTGGAACTATTTTTCTAATGTCTGCAAGATATTCTGCTTTTGTAGCACCTACTACGTACATTAAACGATCGCTATTCTCGTATTGTGATGCTGTTTTTAAAACCTCTTGATATAGTGGTTTTCCGGCTACGGTTTTAGTTTGAAAATCATAAGCACCAGCATTAGAAGTTAAAGCTAGAAGAATCGCAAATTTATCTTCAAAGGCTAGAAACGGCTCCACAGAGTCTTTTCCCATGTAAGGAGCAATCGTTACGCTGTCAAAGTTCAAGTCCTCAAAAAAAGCTTTGGCATATCTGGTAGACGTATTTCCTATGTCACCACGTTTCGCATCGGCTATAGTGAAGTGATCTGGATAATTCTGGTTGAGATACTTGATGGTTTTTTCTAACGCCATCCAGCCTTTAACACCATAGGCTTCAAAGAATGCCGTATTAGGCTTATACGCCACACATAAATCGTGAGTGGCGTCTATGATCGCTTTTGCGAAAGCAAAAATAGGATCATCTTCCTGCAATAAATGAGCTGGTATTTTTTCAAGATCCACATCTAACCCTACGCACAGGAAGGATTTTTTGTTTTTGATATGTTCGGTTAATTTTTTGATGGTCATGATTACGTATTTTCTGGGCACTTACTTTTCCGTTAAATCTCTTTTGTTTTTAGAAAAGATCAACTTTTTAAAACAATAAGGGCGGACTGAAGTCCGCCCTTTGAATTTATTCGGTTGCCTTACGGCGTTCTATCTATTTAGCGGAATAAATTCCGCTTTTTTTTCTTGTGAGTAAGAGATAGAATTTTCAAATTTCTTAACTCTTAACTCTTAACTCTTAACTCTTAACTCTTAACTCTTAACTCTTAACTCTTAACTCTTAACTCTTAACTCTTAACTCTTAACTCTTAACTCTTAACTTAACTTCAAGTTCTAAAGTCCTTCCTCAGTCATTTTCATCTTCTCGGTATTATCTACCAGTTGTAGCTCGTCAATTATTTTTTGTATATCACCATTGATGATGTTATCTAGATCGTATAAAGTGAGGTTGATACGGTGATCTGTCACACGACCTTGCGGATAGTTATAAGTTCTAATCTTTGCACTACGATCACCACTGCTTACCATGCTTTTACGTTTCTCAGAGTCGGCTTCCATCTTTTTAGCAAGCTCCATTTCATAGAGTCTGGAACGTAATACCTTTAAGGCTTTTTCTAAGTTTTTATGAGATGATTTTTGATCCTGACAGCTCACGATCATTCCTGTAGGCTCATGGTGTAATTTAATAGCACTATAGGTAGTATTTACAGACTGTCCACCAGGTCCTGTAGATGTGGTGCGTTCTATACGTACTTCAGTCATGTCTAGTTCTACGTCAAATTCCTCAGCCTCTGGGAGCACCATAACCGTTGCAGCACTGGTGTGTACACGGCCTTGGGTTTCAGTTTGCGGGACACGTTGTACACGATGCACTCCAGCTTCAAACTTGAGTGTTCCATAAACGTCTTCTCCGTTTACTTCCATGAT